>Ga0210383_10002320_pt1 | contig 17214 bp, 17 predicted proteins | sample IncBWC14OmetaG_FD_160072 | JGI IMG/M metagenome (GOLD analysis project Ga0210383, IMG submission 160072) | Forest soil microbial communities from Barre Woods Harvard Forest LTER site, Petersham, Massachusetts, United States - Inc-BW-C-14-O ...
TGCCGGGGCGAGATTCCCCCCGGACATGTCCCCTGGAGCCGGATGATGGACCCTCCCTGCAAGGCTTTGAGCCCACTGTGCAAGACTTTGCCTCTTGACAATGCCCGGAAAACAAGAGGATACTCGCGGGCAACTTTGGGGCGAGGGTGTGTGTCTGCGTGCTTAACCCACCTTAGTTGAGTTCATCCCTATACTGCGATCTCGAAAGCCTAGGATGGAGTTCAACCCTGCGCCGTGCAAGATTGTACGAGTCTCCCCTTCGGCGAACCGGTAGCCCCGGTCGAATGCGTTTGCTACGTGTGCCCGAAAGCGGATTACAGATAATCGAAGGAGGATTCTGTGAGAAATACTAGAACCTACGGTCTTTTTGCGGTCGCAATTCTGACCTTGAGCATCAGCCTGGCGCATGCTCAGACCTATTCCGACCTCTACAACTTTGGCGGCGCATCGGGAGATCCGCTCAATCCCGCGTACTCGGGAATCGTTGCGCAGGGCCGCGACGGCAACCTTTACAGCACGACCCCCGCAGGCGGAAGCGGCAACTTAGGCACAGTATTCAAGATCACCGCTGCGGGAGTCGTGTCCGTGATCTATAGCTTCGACGGAACCCACGGCAAGGTTCCTTACAGCGGTCTGACCATGGGTACGGACGGCAATTTTTATGGCACGACTTCGCTGGGCGGCACAGCCAACATCGGAGTCATATTCCAGATCACGCCGACTGGCACTTACACCGTTCTCCACAACTTCGCGACCGGCGACGGATACACTCCCTACGCTCCTCCCATTCAGGCAGCGGATGGAAACTTCTACGGAACCACGATCTTTGGCGGCTCATCGGCTTACGGCACAATCTACAAGCTGACCGCAGCCGGCGCCTACACGGTTCTGCATTCCTTCGATTTGACGAATGGCCGTAATCCCTACGGCCCACTGGTGCAAGGCAAGGATGGCAACTTCTACGGAACTGCATTCAGCGGCGTGGGGAACACTCGATATGGCCTTGTCTTCAAAGTCACTGGCGGAGGAAACTTTACCATTCTTCATGTCTTTGCCTTGACGGATGGCGGAAATCCATACTCCGGGCTGGTTCTCGGGAAAGACGGCAACTTTTACGGAACGACATCGAATGGCGGCAGCGAGGGATATGGAAACGTATTCAAAATGACCTCTGCGGGCGTGCTGACGTCTTTGCATTCGTTTACTCCGGGCACGGACGGCGGCAGCCCCTTCGGCAGCCTGGTGCAGGCAACCGATGGCAACTTTTACGGCGTTGGGTACCTGGGCGGGGCGACCAACCACGGAACGATTTTCCGGATGACGCCTGCAGGGACGTTTAAGGCGCTATACAGTTTCGACGGCACCAAAGGCGGATCGCCGATGGTGACTCTGCTACAACATACGACAGGCATCCTGTACGGCGACACGAATACCTTCGGCTCACACAACGATGGAGTCTTCTACAGTCTGAAGTCCAGCCTGACGCCGTATGCCGCTCTGCTACCGACGTCTGGCAAAGTCGCGAAGTCCATTGGAATTCTCGGGCAGGGATTCAACAGCGCCACCGGCGTCTCGTTCAACGGGACCGCGGCCAAGTTCAAGGTCACGTCCGATACCTTCCTGACCGCCACAATCCCGGCGGGCGCGACCACAGGCATTGTGACGGTGACCATTCCCGGCGGCAATCTGAAGAGCAACATAACCTTCCGCGTTGTGCCATCGATCAAGACTTTCACCCCCACCAGCGGACCCGTGGGAACGGCGGTCACCATCACAGGAGTCAGCCTCACCCAAACCTCCAAGGTGACCTTCGGAGGCGTGAAAGCGACGACGTTCACCGTGAACTCAGACACACAAGTGACCGCAACCGTCCCCACCGGGGCAAAGACAGGAAAGATCGTAATCACAACTCCCGGCGGGACGGGGGCAAGTCCAGCAGTGTTTACGGTAACGCAGTAGCGTTTAGTACGAAGTCGAACACTCGTTTAGGATGGAGTCACCTTGTCCTCCGACGAACGGAGAGACGAGGGGCACCCGCAATTAAGCAAAGAGAGGGCTGGGGACCAAACGTCAGCGAGGGAAATTGGGCCGAGCGACATTGTCAGACAGGCGATGTTTACGACAACTACGGCTTTAATCCCTCTAAGCAGCCGAGGGTTTCTACCATTTATCTTAAGGCTAGCCGTTGACTGGCTCTTTTGCCGGAGGCAGCGCGATCAATCCCACTCCGATAAGAATCAGCACAGCCGATCCGATCAATTCTCCTCGTGCGACGATTTTACGCATTGCGTGTGTTGACATACGTGCAGCATGGACTAAGCTCGACCATGCCGTGAAAGCAATCAGGCTGCGATTCGCCGCTGGGTTCCGTGCCGCTATCAGCAAGAAAACGCCGAGTGTGGCGTAGATGCCGAGCATCATCGTCAAGGCAGGCTCTTGCTTGACAAACATTGTCATGGGATAAATTAGAGCCGCAAAAATCACTCCGGCAAACACTAGTACAGCCTTCAGCACCCTTTTCCGCTGCATTCGGAAATTACTCCTGACTCGAACCTCGACATTCGCCTATTTCCCCAGTCTACTCGCTATCAGTAGCCTGCAATCCCGCGATTTGCAGTTGGCGCGAAATGTTGGTCCCACGGGCTTCCTCTAACAGCGCAACTCCGCGGCAAATTTAATCATCGTTTTGCAAGAATATTTTTTCGGACGCTAGTTGACCTGGCTGGGGATTTCGTACTAAGGTGGGCTTACACCGGAAAGGAGGTGGTCGAATGACAAGTTCTGATTGTAGTAACTGTAGTGGGAGTCTAAGACCAGGTGAGGTGGCTGAGACTTAGGGCTGGTTGCTCTAAGCGGGGCTTTGACGCTAAGGCGTTCGAAGCTACAGCCCGCACACTAACCGGTGAGTTTGGACTCGATTCCGGCGTCAGGTCGCGCCGGGCATCGATCAGTTACCCGGAGTTTGCCGTAGAGGCCACGTAGAGTGACCACCTCTTGGTCAATCCCAAACAGTCCACCGGGCGGCCCGTGCTTTCATAGCGCGGGCCGTTCTGTTTTTGCGCGGAGGAAGCCCAGCCTGATGACTTCAGCCGTGTCTTCGGCTAACGAAATCTGGCTGAGTTCGCTGCTGGTGAACCAACGGGCGTCGGCCGCGTCGCCCGCCGCTTGGAGTTCTCCACTGATTCTTCGGCAAAGAAAATCGACGAGCACATAATGATAGCGGGTGCACTGGTCGGCATCGAGCATGATGCGATCGTATACGCCAAGCAATTCACCTGCTTCGACGGTCAGGCCGGTCTCCTCGAAGGCCTCGCGAACGACCGCCTGGCGCAGGGTTTCGCCGATATCTAACAAGCCGCCCGGAATCGACCATGATCCGGCGAGAGGTTCGTTTCCGCGCTTGACCAGGAGGACTCGTTCCTGGTCGATGATGATTGCGCCAACTCCTACGAGAGGCGTGTCTGGATATTCGCGTTTCATTTGAAGGATGCGCCAGCAACCTTAAATCATGCGAGGGATTCTAAACGACACTTGGGGATAACGAGCAGTTTTTAGATATCAGTTCCCGGTTCTCAGTAGAATATCCCGGTGCCTCTAGAAGAATACAAACGCAAACGCCGCTTTGAGGAAACGCCGGAGCCTCCGCCGAAGCTGGAAAAGAAATCCGGCCACCGCTTCGTGGTGCAGAAGCATCGCGCTACACGCCTGCATTACGATTTCCGCCTGGAGATGGAAGGCGTCCTCAAGTCGTGGGCGGTTCCGAAGGGGCCGTCGCTTGACCCGGCTGACAAGCGGCTGGCGATGCAAGTGGAAGATCATCCGGTTTCTTATTTTGATTTTGAGGGTACGATTCCGCAGGGCAATTACGGCGCTGGCGCGGTGATGGTGTGGGATGTGGGCACGTGGGAACCGCTTTCGCCGCAACTCGTCAAAGGAAAATACGTGCCCGCAACCGAAGCTGAAGCGCTGGCCATGCTGGCGAAGGGAGATCTCAAGATTCGACTGCACGGGCAGCGGCTCAAGGGCGACTTTGCTTTGATTCACATTCGCGGACGTCGCCCCGGAAGCAAGGGAACGGAATGGCTGCTGATTAAGAAACATGATGAGTACGTGGTCGAGGGATACGACATTGATCAATACGACAGCTCAGTGCTCACCCATCGGTCGATGGCCCAGATTGCAGGGGACGAAGATTCGGCTGAGTGGAAGAGCAGCCGTCCGGCGTCGCGCGGGAAAGTGAAGGCGCCCTGGCTCGCGGAGACGATAGCCAAGCTGGATAAGGAAAAAAAGGCAACCACAAAGCCACACAAAGTAAAAAAAAACGATAAGAGCAAGAGTGAAGTTAGTAGGTCGCGAGTAGAGCGATCCGCAGACTCCGCGGTTAGGGATCTGCCGGGTGCAGTCCGAAAGCCCATGCCAGCCGCTGTTCATCCCATGCTGGCCACGTCGGTCGAGAAGCCGTTCGATAATCCGGAGTGGTTGTTCGAGATCAAGTGGGACGGGTATCGGGCGGTTTCATTTATCCAGGACGGCAAAGTTCGTCTGGTTTCGCGGAACCAGAACGACCTCACCGGCGAATTCCCTGAACTTCACGAACTTCCCGCGTCTGTAAAAGCGAAAAACGCGGTTCTCGACGGCGAGATCGTCGTTCTCGATGAACAAGGACGTGCTTCTTTTAGCTTGATGCAGCAACGCACTGGCATTCGCAAGGGCGGACGGCGCACCGGAGCGCGCCGGGAGTTGCGAGTGGTCTATTACATTTTCGATCTGATCCATCTCGATGGGTACGATCTGCGGAGGGTTGCTCTGGAACAGCGCAAACAAGCTCTCTCTACGATTGTCTCGCCGGGTGAGTTGGTTCGATATTCCGATCAGTTCCCGCAGGGACTAGCGTTGTTCGATGTTGCGAAGAAAAAAGGGCTGGAGGGAATTCTTGCCAAAAAGCGTGCCAGTCATTATGAAGAGCGGCGCAGCCATGAGTGGCTGAAAATCAAAGTCACGCAAACCGTCGATTGCGTAGTTGGCGGCTACACCGACCCGGAGGGTAGCCGGCAATATTTCGGGTCAATCGTGCTCGGGCTCTACGACAAAAAGGGCCAACTCATTCACGTGGGGCAGGCGGGAACAGGTTTCAACCAGGCGATGCTGAAGGATATCTGGCAGGTTCTGAAGGGGCTGGAGACAAATCGCAATCCTTTTTACGGCGATGTCGACGCGGCGCATGTGCATTGGGTGAAGCCGCAGCGGGTGGCGGAGATCAAGTTTACTGAGTGGACGCATGAGAGCACCGAAGGCGGAAGGAAGTTACGGGCGCCGGTTTTTCTGGGCTTGCGCGAAGATAAAGATCCGAAGGAATGTACGTTTGCTGAGCAGGTCGCGGAGGATTCCGTCGGCTGAACTGAAGCCCGCCTTCAGCCTCGGCGGACAGTTGTGCGGTAAAGAGCCCCCGCTTGTCGGCTATGACGCCGTACAGCGGACCGGCGCCGTCGGGACCTCCGAAGCTGTGAAGTGTGGTGTGTTCGACGGCGCTGCCGGAGGTCGCTTGCGCGGCAATTCCGCGGGTTAACGCGGCAACGGCGGTGAGCAACAAAACTACGGATTGCAGTCTGCTAGATTTCAGAGTGGATGGCACTGGACACCTCCCGCAAAGCGAAATACCGGAAGTATGTTTCGCGTAGCCGGTCAAGTCAAGGGTCGGGTGGCCAGGCTAGCCAGTCACTTTACTCTGAAGGATGGCTGCAAAAAACTCAATCCGTAGAAACATAGCTAGCTATGTTTCTACAGCCGAGACTCGTATCAGGGCACTCCGTCGCGGACAAAAGCGCCTTCAGGCGGTGCGATTAGAGGAACTGGGAATGAAACAGCCGCGACCTAACTGTGCGCATGCGGACTCTGCGCAGGATTCTTCACGGGCGGCGGCGGAGCCTTGACCACTTTGACTTCGAAATCCACTGGCAACTGTTTCGGCGGATAGCACGCCGCCTTGTCGCAAGCCTGATATCTCAAGCGCCCCCGAATCTCATACTTGCCCGGCAGCACGCTCGACAATGGACGAACCTGCACCGACAAATCAAATTCTCCGCTATAGACGCTGATCTTTTCATCGGGAGCGAAAGCAAAGCTCATCTCCTCGCCCTGCGGATAGGTGACCTTTCCCACGACAATATCGGTGGGCACATCCAGTTTTAGCGTGGTCGGAATCAGATACTCCGCCGCCGGCTGGTTGGAGTTGATGTGAAACCCCGATCCCACGTGAAACCGCAGATCGACGTTGCTCGACCGCCCGCGAATCACGGTTGCGACCGCGGGCGGCGAAAGCGTAACCGACGGCGCTTTTCTGCCCGGCGAATCCTGCGCCACGAGAGAAGTCGATAGCAGGAACGAGAGCCCGATTTTTGTGAAGAAGTTCAAAATCTATTTCTGCGTCTGCGCCAGCGAACCCGGACCGAGAATTTTCTTGATGTTGTCCTCGATCTCGCCGCGGCCCTTCAAACCGAACGCCTTGTCCACCACTTTGCCGGTCCGGTCAATATAAAATGTCTCCGGCAGAAACTGTACCCCGCCGTAATCGTCGCCCACCGAATCTTTACCAATCAAGATCGGATAATTCACCTTCATGCTCTCCGCGAACGCCGCGATCTCCTTTGTACTCGCGTCATCCATCGCCACCCCAAGAAACTGCACACCAGACGGCCCATATTGCTTCTGCAAATCAACAAACCACGGCATCTCCACCTTGCAGGGTTCGCACCAGGTTGCCCAGAAGTTGAGGACTACTGGCTTTCCCCGGTAGTCGGAGAGGCGGACGGTCTTGCCTTCGAGAGACTGGAGGCTGAAGTCAGGGGCGGCCTTGGATTGGGCGCTACCGGGATTCTGGGAGGGACGGCGGGCCAGTCGGAAGGCGAACACCAGCATCAGCGCGACGACCATCGCGACCACAACGAGAACAACGGGATCACGTTTCACAAAAAGACTCCGATTACAGCGCAAATCGATTCAGAAAAGACAAGTAATTCGAAATGATGGTGAAGCGTCCCAATACTAACAGTATGCCCAATGCGATCAGCAGTACGCCACTGGCTACTTCGATGGCATGCATGTGGGCGCGGAATCGGCTGTAAAATTTCAGAAAACGCTCGACGCCGAGAGCGGTCAGAAGAAATGGCACCGCGAGTCCCATGGAATATATTGCCAGCAGCATGATGCCTTTTGTAATTGAGTCCTGAGCAGCGGCGAAAGTCAGGATGACGGTCAAGACTGGTCCGACGCACGGCGTCCAGCCGAAGGCGAAGGCGAAGCCGATCACGAATGCGCCCCACGCGGTGCTGCCGCCTTTCACGCTGTGCAAGCGCGCATCGGTGTAGAGGGCCTTGATCTTGAAAACTCCGGTGAGATGCAGGCCAAAGAGAATAATGACGACGCCCGCGATTTGCGCCAGAGTCGAGCGGTAACGCGAGAGCATCTGGCTGACCTCGGTGGCCACGGCTCCGAGGGTGATAAAGACGACGCTGAATCCTAGAATGAAGGCAACGGAATTCAGCATGACTTTGCGGAGCAATTGGGATTCTTGGGTCTTAAGCTGCTCGACGCCCACGCCCGAAATCAACGACACGTATCCGGGCACGAGAGGCAGCACGCAGGGCGAGAGGAATGACACCAGGCCGGCGAGGAAGGCGGCGATGGGAAGAGGGAGGGTCGTCATTACAGAGTTATTCTACCTGTGGGCGGCATTTGTGCTCCGGAATTAATGTTTTATTGGACTCTGGCCGGGGAGAAAAGTTTCAGATGAGCCCTCCTCTGTTTCCGGCCGGGCGAGGATATCGCCTCCCACCCCTTCCGCAAAAAGTGTGGAAAGGATGGGGCACCCCACTTTCAGTTAGACCCAACTCTTAGATGCTCTTCAGGGCCCGATCCACAATCTGCAGACCTCAAGTGCCGGGCGCGAGCAGTTCGAGACGACTCAGTGGTCAGTTGCCAGTTCTCGGTTCCGAGTTGGCGGGACAAGTGCCTAGGTTTGTCACTTTCTCTTTTCGGACGGCGGGGTGGGGGGCGGCGGCTCCGGGCTAACGGATGCGGGGGCTTCGGCTAGGGCTTTGCGGATCAGGCCTAGGGGAATGATTGCGGTTAAGAGAGCGCGGTCTTTTTCCGGTTGAATCTTCAGACTGTCGAAGAATGCTTTGATGTCGGGGTCGGGACCCGGCGTCGAAACCGTACTCTCGGCGGCGCGAAAGAGATTGAGGTAGGTGTTAATTCGTCCGGAGAGTTGGTTGGCCTCGTCATCACTTCCGGTGAAGGCCTGCGCCCTGAAGTGAACGGCTCCGAGGTAGCGGACCGAAGCCACAACCGTCGCCGGTTTAGAAAATAGAAAAGACCATCCAACCGGCCCGGAAGCGGAGGCGTCTCCCGAAGGTTGAATCTTGAAGACGCCCCATCCCAGACTAGCCAACGGGACTTCCTTGTAATACTGGCGCAGCAGGGCGGGGCCTCCGAATGGGGAAGCGAGTTTGCGGGAACGCCCGATGATGCCGCGGATGACGAGCGGATCATCGAGATTCGAAGCGGCGATGGTGTCTACGCCGAGGATCGCCACGCGCACGGTGCGGCCTTCGAGGGGGATGTTGTAAATGTCACGAGTCTGATAATTTTCAACCGAATTGGAGATCCGGCCGAGATAGTTCCGTAGGCGTTCGCCGTCGAACTTGCCGACAAAGATTTCGGAGAACCGGGGCGGTTGCGTGCTGGCAGGATAATGGATGGCTACAGCGGCCTCGTCCAGATCGCGCTCGAATTGAAAACCGGTGGCCTGGATAAACTGTTCGTACTCCGGGTCATGGGGTACGGGCGGCAGTTCGCCAGTGACGTTGGCGCGGCGCATCCATTGCAGGTCGACGTAGACGAAACCATCCGCGCCGGGAAGCAGACGGGCGGGTTCGGGTGGGGCATGCTTGCGCAGCACGACGGCCAAAGCAACCGCCGCTGCAACCAGCAGGACGGCCAGAACGATGGGGAGGCGTCGTCGTATTCGCATGTAAGGGCGGCGGTCCGGCCCATGATAGCACCCGCGGGATGGAAAAATGCCGTTCCCGCGGCGGGTAAGGCGATTGAAACGTTTCAACCATTCTTGGAGAAAACAATCCGCCTTCGGAGGCGCGTCAAGTGCCGCTAGTAATCAATGGGAGGTTACCTTGAGGTTGTGCGGGAGCATTTTGTGCTCATCTAAAGACTATTGTTTTGTCTAGTATGGTATGAAAACATTGGGTCGCAGACTTCTTTAATATAACGGTTGCACGCAGCAGCGGAGAGCTGTTCCAAACAGGCCTTCCCGGAACTATGTATAGTTTTGCCATCACGGTGGACATTCTGCCGGGGCTCGTGGCCCTGCTGCTGTTCTTGTTGTTCACTTACCTCTACGAGCAGAGCCGGCATCAATATTTCCGCGCGTGGCAGCTGGGCTGGGCCGCTTATACGTTGCACTATGCGCTGGACGCGTGGGTCGCGATGCGCCAGCCGTCGGCAGTGGTTTCATTCCTCAGCTCAGTTTTGCTGATGGCGATGGCGCTGTGCATCTTCGTGTCGACTCGTCTCATGGGACGGCAAAGATTCGTCCTGCAATGGTATGACGTTGCAGTGGGCGTTGCCGGATTGGCGCTCGCTTGGTGGACCTTGCCGGCGCAAACCGCATTTGGTTCCACGATGGTGTCCAACCCGCACCTGCCGTTGAACGTGGGCCTTGGCGTCGTGCTTTTGTACTGCTCTTTTTATTTCTACCGCTACGGCCATCGCAAGAATTCGCTGGCGTTTTCGTTTCTCGCGGTTTCGCTAGCGCTGTGGGCTGTGTTGATGGTCTTCGGAGAGTTGCGCAATCCGCTGATCGTGGTCGGGGATGCGGGACGTTTTCTGGGGCCGATCCCGCAGATGCTCCTGGGCATCGCCATGGTCATGGTCTTGTTTGAGAACGAACGCAACGCGGTGCAGGAAAACGCGCTGGCGTTCTCGACCCTGGGCGTGGATCCCATGCGGCTGCTTTCGGCGGAAGAACTGGTGCCCAGCCTGGAAAGCATCCTGGACCGGTTGGTGGCGCCCTTGCCCACGGGCCGCGCGATTATTTACGTTACGGAGCGCTGGCGCGCCATCCTACCCTCGGTGCAACAAGGATTTTCGCCGGAGTTGGTCAACAAGCTGGAAAAGAGTGGGGCCGGGGAATACATCGCCGAACTGGCCTACCGGCGCGGCGGATTTGTGACCTTCCACAACTTTGCCGAGATGTCCGAACCCTTGCCGGTTTTTCCCGGAGCGCGCTTTGAACAATTTCGCCAGGTGGTGGCGGAAGAACATATCAAGAACATTACCGCGGTCAGCCTGCAGACCCGGGAACACAACTTTGGCGTGATCATTTTTCCCCACGCCGAGCGGCGCGTGTTCGGTTCGTCCAACCTGCGTCTATTGATTGGCCTGGCATTGCAGATTGGCCTGACCTTGGAAAACTACGTGGTCATGCACAATGCCCAACGCCGCACGAAAGAATACGAACTGCTCACTCAGATTGGCCAGGCGATCAGTTCCCGCCTCGACCAGGATGAGATTCTGCGCACGGTTTACAAAGAGCTTGGCCAGATCTTCGATACTCGCGACTTTTACGTTGCCTTTCAAGAGGGTGAACACATTCGCTTCGAGTTCGAAACTGAAAAAGGTCAGGTCCTGGCCAAACGCTCGCGCAAAGTCGACAACGGTCTGACCGAATACATTCTGCGCACCGGGCAACCGCTGCTTATCCGGGCCGATCTGGAAAAGGCTCGCGAGCGGCTGGGCACGACTTACGTCCCCCTGCGGCCTTCGAAGTGCTTCTGCGGCGCCCCTATTCTGCAAGGCGGCAAGCCGGCTGGTGTCATGGCGGTCATGAGCGCGGATCGCGAATACGTTTTCGAGCAGCGCGATCTGGAGGTCATGCAGACGGCGGCGGGGCAGGTTTCGGTTGCAGTCGAAAACGCGCGGTTGTTTGCCGAGGAGCAGCGGCGGTCGCGGCAGTTCGCGTTTCTTAACAGCATTTCGAAGACAGCCATCTCGAGCGAAGACGCCGAGCAGATGCTGCTCGAGATTGTCGGACATATCCAGAAGACCTTCCGCTTCGATCATATCGGCATCGGCATTTTTGATTATGTTCGCAAGGACATCGAAATCAAGGCGGAAGCCGGAGTGACCGCCAAAGCCCTGGGCATGCGAATTCCGCTGGGCACTGGAATCTTGGGACGCGTAGCGCGCACCGGAGAGTGGGCGCTCGTTCAGACCACCCGCGAAGAGCCTTTGCAAGGAGTGCTGCCGGATTCACGATCGGTGCTCTGCATTCCAATCACCTATGGCGAGACTTTGCTCGGCGTGTTGAATGTGGAGAGCCGCCAGGAGGATGCATTCTCTCCCGAAGATGTGCTCATTATGAATACGCTGGCCGACCTGCTGGCTACGGCGTTGCACAATTCCTTCGTTTTTCAAAAGCTGCAGCAGACTGCCATCACCGACGGCCTTACCGGCATCAAGACCCGGCGTTTTTTCTGGGAAGCTCTGAGTTCGGAGTGGAAGCGCGCATCGCGCTCGGGACGTCCGTTCTCCGTGGTCCTCATCGACCTCGACAAATTCAAGGAAGTCAACGACACGCTGGGGCATCTAGAAGGCGATCTGGTTTTGGCGCGAGTGGGCCGACTGCTCGAACAGAAATGCAGGCAATCGAACGTGGTGGCACGCTACGGCGGCGACGAATTTATCATCCTCATGCCTGAAACTGGCGTGGAACAGGCGCAGGCATTGGCTGAACGTCTGCGGCTCTGGCTTTCGACCGATCCCATGCTGCAGGAGCATCTCATTACCGGCAGTTTCGGTGTGGCCAGCTTTCCCGTACACGGCTTCACGGCGGAAGAGATTATCCGGGTGGCCGACGCCGGGATGTACGTTTCCAAACATGCCGGAGGCGATCGCGTGTCCATCGCCGACGAACCGGGAGACAACGAGAACGGCGCGGTGCAGCGGCAGTTGATCTCCGGCTACATCGAAGGCTTCCTGCACCGCGAACACGCCGGACCCGAACACCTCGAGGAGTTGCTAACCACGCTGAAGAAGCTGAGCAGCGAGGAGGGCGGCGACGAGGAAGGCTGTCTGCAGATTCTGCGGGACGCGATTGAAGCCCTGACTCGCGCCGGGGAATTGCGTGAACACAACGGCGGCGGCCACGGCGAAATGGTGGCTCGTTACAGCGAACTCATGGGACGGGCATTGGGCTTGTCGCCCGAAGAAGTCGACGATCTGGGTTATGCCGCGCGCGTGCACGACGTGGGGAAAATCTTCGTGCCGGAGCGAGTGTTGAATAAATCCGGTCCGCTGACTGACGAGGAATTTTATCTGGTAAAGATGCACGCTCGCGTGGGCGGGGAAATTGTTTCCACGTTGCCGGCCTGCGAAATGCTGCAAAAAGCCGTAGAGCATCACCACGAATGCTTCGACGGGACGGGATATCCGGGCGGCCTTCAGGGCGAGCAGATTCCCCTTGGTGCGCGCATTCTTTCGGTCGCGGACGCCTACGTGAACATGACCACCGACCGCTCCTTTGCCCAGGCAAAGAGCAGCGGACAAGCCTTGACAGAACTGGAGCGGCTGAGCGGCATTCGATACGACGGGATGCTGGTACGGGTGCTTTCGCGTCAACTGAAAACCGAGCGTGCTTCGTCGAGCCTGGGAAGTTGAGAGCGAAATTCGGCGGCTCATCATTCCCCCTCGCAGCCCGTGCACCACATCTCGATCAATCCGCTGTAATCGCACTCGGGCGAGGTGACCAGCCCCGTCCGCAGCTTTCCTTTCCTTTTGCAAGCCAGGAGATGCCATGCCTCTCGGAACTGTTCGTACTTTCCAGCCGCCACCGGAAGATGCGGCAGAAGACACAAACAGGTTGACGGGGTGAACGCGTTTACCGGGATCATATACCACACACCCACGGGCATGATGTATACCGCGAGAAAATCGATTTGGTCCGCTGTATATGGCCCCGCCGCCCGTATATTGCCCGAGTGATGAGCCGCGCGCAACTGGTACGTCAACCCTTTCCTGAACGCACAGGATTTCACCTGCACCCGCCAAAGCCGGCTGCCCGAATCCACGATGAAATCGTAGGCCTCACTGTCACCATATGGTTTGGTCACCGCGAAGCCCATGTCCGCGGCCTTGTGCATAAAGGCGATTTCGACGATCTCTCCACGCCGCTTGTGGTTGCGCACAGGCGACTTGGGTCGCCCAGCCGGACCCACCGCAACAAATCGAGACTTTTTTTCCATAGCCAATAAAAAAGGCGCAGGGGTAAGCCTGCGCCTGATTCTCCTTAATTTTCCTAAAATTGTCGGACCAGCCGGACGGAATCTTTACGTCGGAGGGGTCATCCTGAGCGGAGTAGCTGATTCGCGAAGCGAATCAGCCACGAGTCGAAGGATCTCCCTACCGCACCGCTTGCACTCAGCTACAACCCAGGCGATCCAAGCAACCGAACCCCGCCCCCAAAACAATGTCATCTGAGCAAAGCGAAGGATCTATGCATTCCATCGTTGGCAGCCACGGGAGGCAAAGAAAAAGGCGCAAGCCGAAGCCTGCGCCTTCCGTTTTAATCCACTATATTCAGTATGACACACTGGATATAGTAAATGTGCCATGCTTCTGAACTTTATTTTATGTTTAAAATGAGCGACTTAGGCGAAAATCGACGCCCAAGGGGGCTTGACAAGATTTTCGCCAAAGCGGGAAAAGGGGAACAACTTTCTCGGCGAATCGCCACAAAAAACAGAAGATTAACCGGTCGGTTATGCCGCGTTTTGCCGATTCGACCGTAATTGAGAATCTTACAAATGTTTCGCTACAACGACCGGAAAGACGAAAATGGGCGTAAACTGACTGACGCCGAGAGATTCACTTTAGCCTTATCGCACATCGCGGGGAAGCGGTTAACCTTTGCGGAGGTGACTGGCAAGGTGGAGGAAACGCCGTTCTAATCCTTGGCGTGGGAAGCGCCGGAGGAAGAAAGTTTCTTCTGCCGTTTCCTCGCTTGCTTCTCAGCGTCGAGTTGGGCCTTGATCTCTGAGTGCGGCACAGCGACAAGCCGCCTCATGAAAGTCGTGAACTGGCCGAAATCACCCGTGACATCCTCGGCGGATTGGCACGGGCCTTTAGGCCTTTGGCTCACGTAGAAACACCCCCTCTGGGGAGAGGGGTAGCTCTATGTGTGCCAAAAGTCAATCCGCAGCGGCCATCGACGGTAATTCCCTATGATCGAGAAAGTGGAAGTCCACAGTTTTCGATGCTTTCGCAAACTGGAAGTATCTAACCTGAAAAGATTTAATATCTTGGTGGGAAAGAATGCTAGCGGCAAGAGCGCGTTTCTCGAGTCGTTATTCCTCTCGTCTAGCTCGGCTGCTCCCTCCACGTTTTTTCAACTAAAGGCAATTAGAAAGATTGGAAACGTGATAACGCTTCCCACTGATCCCTCGAGCTACAAAGGACTTTGGGAAGATATGTTTTATGAATTCAATTCTGAAAAAAGAATTTGGATAAAGGTTAGCAGCAACCCGAACTCAGATACCAGAACCCTCGCAATCGAGTTCACAACCTCAATCATGGAGGAGCTTCCCTTCAACAAGCAAGCGATTCCTAGCGGGACACAGGCTAGTTCTGGAATGCCTCAGGTCGAATTCAGATGGAAAAGAACAGGTTATCCCGAGGTTCTTATACAACCAAAGGTGACTAGTACTGGATTACAGATGGGAACTAAGGCGGAGGGCAAAGAAACTATATTTTTCCCTGCTATATGGTTTACTCCAACCGGGGCAGACAATCCTGACGAGAACGCTAAACGCTTTGCGGAACTAGACAGAAGAGGCGACATCGGGAAAATCAAGGAAGCAATGACGAAAGAATTTTCCTTTATCAAGGATTTGTCTATCTCGTACCAGGGCGGTATTCCAATGGTGTTTGCGGATGTCCAGGGAGGGGAGGGCAGGTCACGGAAAATGCCGTTCGGCCTAATTTCCGACGGCGTCAATAGACTTTTGGGGATTTGTCTAGGGATAGGCTATTACAAAAGCGGCATGGTTTTAATCGACCAAATAGAAGACGGCTTTCATCACAAAATACTGCCCGCCCTTTGGGAGTCGATTTTTAACTTAGCCAATGAGTTCAACGTGCAATTGTTCATTAGTACGCATAGCCGAGAATGCTTAGAAGCGCTGCTCCCTATGGCTCAACAGCACGCCAAGGATATATGTCTCTTAAGAGCCGCACGTACCGAAAAAGCGGGATGCACGGTCGACTCCCTGTCAGGTGAGTACCTACAAGCTGCCTTGGAGCAAGAAATTGAAGTGCGATGAAAAAGAGCCAAAAAGAGAAAAAGCCTTCGAACCCGAAAGCCCTTACGTAATCATCTGTGAAGGGTTTCAGGATCGGGGCTTGATTTGCGCCCTTCTCGGACATCTTAAGATTACAAATTGTGATGTCACCTTTCCTAAAAAGAGAAGAGACGGCGCAAACGGCAAAGACGCAATCTTTCAGGTGTTGACCGCAGTCGCTGGCCAGAAACTGGCTGGCGAGAGCCTAGGGGGAATAGCGGTCATTAGAGACGCGGACGAAAATGCCGATGCAGCTTTTAAGGAAGTCGCTGACAATTTCCCCGCTCCATATGTAGCTCCCAAAGCGCCTTTCACGATAGCGAAAGGGAAATACCGAACCGGAATATTCCTCGTACCCGGAAAAGGTAAAACGGGCACGCTTGACCACTTGTTAATCGACGCGGTAGTTGCGAAGAATCCACCAGTTATTGAATGTGTAAACAAATTGGAAACCTGCGCAAATTGGATGGTGGACTGGAGCGCCAATAAGATTGCCAAGATGAAAATGCACTGCGTGGTGGCTTCGTTCTGCAAAGACGACCCCGGATGCTCGTTAGGGTTCATTTGGAGCAAAAAAGATGACAACCCTATGGATATTTCCAGCCCTATCTTTAAAGAACTATCTGATTTTCTTCGTGAATTCTCCACTCCTTAGCCAGTTCAGCTATATTATTATCGCAAAATCTCCTTGGGACGCCGTGCTGAACCAGAAGCTGTCGAGCTTCGAGATAGCTCATTCGCATGCGGTACTGAATCTCTCTTGATGTGACCGTGTCCCACAAGGCCCCGACGAATTGCTGATTTGAAAGCAACGCAACCACATCGGACACTCCTGTCGTTGAATCGATACCCCTTCTTGAACCTCGCATCATAAGATCAAACAACTCACTTACATTCCGAGTAAATTCTAGAATCGCCGCGCTCCTTATGGATCAATGCAATAAGCTCGTTGCGGAAACCGCTTTTCCCTATTGGCGAGTCGGAAGTTTGATTTCGTTTTACCACGGGCCCATTCGCGAAAGAAAGCTGGCTTGCACAGCGCCCCCGAACCCACGCGCGCCGGAGCCGCCTTTTCATCGTCCCTGGTGCCTTGAATCTTCTAGGCTAAAGCCTGAGACTGTTCCCTATGCGTCTATCCCTCTCCGGCAAGGTCGCACTCGTTACAGGTGGGTCGCGGGGCATTGGCGCGGCTGTGGTGCGAATGTTTGTGGCTGCGGGCGCGAGGGTGCTGTTCAATTACGAGAAGTCGAAACGGCAGGCTGATCTGTTGGTCGCGGAGTTGTCTGAGGGAAACGTTGCGAGCGACGTTTCAACAGTTGGCAATTGCGCAACGATGGCTTGCAATCTTTCTGGAACGGAGTCGGCGCGGGAACTTGTGGCTGCTGCTGTGGAGCGTTTCGGGCGGCTCGATATTCTGGTGGCGAATCATGGAGTGTGGCCTGCGGAGGATGTTTCCGTCGATCGGATGGACGACGCCCAATGGCAGCGCACGGTCGCCATCAATCTGGATAGCGTGTTTGCGCTGGTCAAGCATTCTGTCGCTCAGCTGAAAAAGCAGGCGAAGGCGGGCGACGTTGCAGGCCACATCGTCTTGGTGAGTTCGACTGCGGGACAGCGCGGCGAGGCCTTCCACTGTGACTATGCCGCGACCAAGGGTGCGCTGATCAGCATGGTCAAGGGACTGTCGACGGAGCTGGCGCGCGATGGCATTTATGTGAATTGCGTGGCGCCGGGTTGGGTGGATACGGACATGTCGGCTGCGGCGCTGAATGATCCGAAGACGCGGGCGGCGATTTTTGCGAACATT
>Ga0210383_10002321_pt1 | contig 17214 bp, 13 predicted proteins | sample IncBWC14OmetaG_FD_160072 | JGI IMG/M metagenome (GOLD analysis project Ga0210383, IMG submission 160072) | Forest soil microbial communities from Barre Woods Harvard Forest LTER site, Petersham, Massachusetts, United States - Inc-BW-C-14-O ...
AACGAAAGAGAAACCCAATTCAAAGACAATCTGCAGGGCAACAATGCTATAGAACGTGTAGTAGTATCCCTGCTGACTTGGGGTAAGGAAACGGGCGATCAAAAACAGCGTTACGAGGCCAGAAATCGCCTGCCAGAAACGTGCCAGTATCGTGAATGCAATGGCACGATCCAATCCGATCCAGTTCTTGAGCAGATGTTTCAATCCAACGTCCCGGTTCTTCGATGGGACCTGAAGGTCATTCGCCATAGACGAGTTGCCTTTCTGTCTGTGCACGATGCCCAATCAATCCCGAGCCGGTAACATAAGCTCCAAAGCACGCCTGGGGAGTCTCAATTCTTATTGAACCTCGTTGGATGATCTTTTTGTTTTTGAGATAAGATGCCAAGCGCGGGCTCGCAGGGGCACGTGGCGAGCATTCTCGGGAGCGACTGCCCCTAACCTCAACGGGCATGCTGTTCCTCCAGAGACGCTGTGCCTAAAGGATCGTTATCAGAATCAACTTCATGGACCCGTCCAACCGTAGTACCTGGCGGTTTTGCGAATTGCCTCTTCGAGCGAGACTTCGCAGCGCAAACCGAGGCATCTTTCCGCCTTCTGGACACACGGAACATATTGTTGCACGGGCGCGCCCTCCATGGCCTGCCTATCTATTTTGATGCCTGCGGTGGAACCCAAAGCATTCTGCACCGTCATGGCGAGTTCTTTAATGCTAACGGATTGAGGTGAGCCTACGTTGAATGCTTCGGCCGCCGGAGCACGCAGCAACATCGTCCACAGCCAGCTCGCCAAGTCGGCCGAGTACATGTACGATCGCCGTGCCGTGCCGTCTCCCCGGATGTGGATGGGTCCTCGACGCAGGACATCGCGAATGAAATTGCCGAATGCGAAGTGTTGGTCGAGAGCAAGGAGCGGGCCGGCAAAGGCAAAACAGCGGGCGATCTTGCATGCCAAGCTATATTGCCGAGCGTAGGATGCGCAGAGCGCCTCGGCTCCGCGTTTCCCTTCGCCGTAAGCACCGTCCAATGCGAGGGGGTCAGGTGCACCCAGGTACTGTTCGGAAATTTGGGAAATATTCTGCGGCTGGAGCCCATACACGGCGCCCGAGCTCGTGAAGAGAAACTTCTCGGTGCCATGAGTGGCAGCAAACCGCAAGACCCGCTCGGTGCCGCCCAGAATCACATCCAGCAGATCCACTGGACCGCCAGATTCTGGACGTGCCCAGGTCTCCGTCGCGGCGTGGATCACATACCGAAATTCGCCGAGGGGAAAAGCGAAATCTCGCACATCGCCGCTCAATAAAGTCACGGCAGGATGTTGCGCTGAATCAGGCCTCGACCGGCGAAAAGCTTCTGGATTGCGGGTCAAGACAGTAATCCGGACACCGAGGGCCTTGGCGCCGTTGGCAGCCAGCAGGCTTTCCAGAAGCCAGACTCCGAAGAAACCTGTTCCGCCGGTCAGAAAAATCCGCTCATTACGCAATTCTTCCCACAGGTCGGGGGTGCGCCTGAGGATGAAATCGAGGTCCTCTTTCGGCAGCGGTTGGGCCATTCTCTCCTCTGTAAGCCCGCGTTTTGGGTGGGTGAATGAAATACTCCGGGCCAAAGTAGCACAAATTCGGCGGGATGGAAAACATGTGTTCCAGAATCAGGTGCGCTTCCTAATATTAGCGGTGATCTCTTACGGAGGTCGTCAGAATCCATCCCGCTGCGCCGGATGTGCCTCTCCCATGCGTAGGGATCAAGCATGCTTTCTTCAAGAGGCTTCTCTATGGACAGTCGCTGAACCGAGAGGTAAATTTAGATCACACCTTTCATGGTTGCCTATCCGGGGAATTGTGGGAAGACACGCAAGTACATATGCCAGCCCTCTGGACCGACGCCGCTTCCTTCTTAACGCTGGTTTTGCCGCAGCCGGTTCGGTGATCGGGAGCACGCTCCTGAGCTGCGCCAATGTCACTGACGGCACGGTCATCCCGTGTCTTGGTCCGGCGGCTGCTCCATCGCCGGTTCCGGGGATGAGCTACATCCGGGCATCGGAGATTGGATGCGCGCTCGACTGCGATCTTGAGTGGGGCTATAACAAGTACACAATGGGCCATGCGACCGACGATGGGCCGCGGATCAATGCCGCCATGGCCGGTGCGTCGGCAAGTCATCCAATCACGTTGATCATCGATGGGAGCGCCCTCATTTCGGGTCTGTTCCTGCCCGCGGGCGGTTACTGGAGCATTGCGGGGCTGGGCTGCGGCACCGGCTTTTTCATAAAGTCGGGCACCAATAACGACGGTATCCATAATGGTCCCCCTGATGCCGCTGTGCCGTTCGATCCGGGACCACCGGCTCCACCGCGCGGTATGAACGTGTCGCTCAGCAACTTCACGCTGAACGGCAACCAGGGAAATGGGCGCAATGGAGATTCGAGCAGCGGATTGCCGCGTGGCAACGATCTCCAGTTCTTCTGCAGCATCAACCTGATGAACCTCGACAATATTCGGATCGAGAACGTGGTGGTGGTCAATTCGCCTGCGTATCACTTTCGGCTCTCCAACGTCGGCAATGTTGTGGCAACCGGATGTTATATGGAGAGCCATGGCCTGGCCACCGATGGAATGCACTTCGATGGGCCCGCGAATGACATCTCGATTTCAAACTGCACCTTTGCCACCGGCGACGATTCGATCGCGCTGAACTGCCCCGAAGGTTACTCCGGGAACATCTCACGGGTTACGGTCACAAACTGCACGTTCAATAGCTGGACCCTGATGCGCCTTTACACGACTTACAGCAGTCCAATCAAGGACCAGATCGACTCTGTGAGCGTGAGCCACTGTAGCGGCACGCTGGCCGAGGCCGCATTCCTGATCGGTCTGAGCAGCGGCAGTATTCCCGATTCCGTGGCCTCGTTGACTGTGTCCGATTGCACTCTTAAGGCTCCCACGATCCTCGGAGTTGCGGAGAACTTTGGGAACATCACGCTGAAGAACATTATTTTCACTCCATCGCTATCGGGGGTGGTCTGGAACCCGCCCATAACAAACCGAATCTGTGCCTTTTTACGGCCGACTCCGCCCTACGGAGGCGGCACAACCGCCGGATCGAGTCTTACCTTGGAGAATTGTCAAATCATCCGGGACGGCCACACGAAGGTGGCCGCCGTGATCCTCGAAAACGGCTCCACCATTGACAATGTCTTGTTCAACGGATTTACCGTTCAAGACTCGTACCCGCCGTTGCCTGATTTGCTCATCATCGGGAATGGATCAATCGGGCAACTGGCTCTCAGTTCCATCAGCAGCAACAATATTACCAACCCAATTGCAGCAGGCGGTTTTGCGAAGATGGGATTGGTTCTGGGAGCCGGCGTGCTGGCCACTGGCTGGGAATTCCCAGATGCGGTGATGGCAAACGAAGTTCCGTATATCTCTGCAAACTCGGGTCTTCCCTCTATCAAGGTCGGGGGTGTGGTCGAACTCTACAGTTCGACCTGAATGCGGGCGCGAACGACGCCGAACTGTTCTGCACCATCTGGCTTGTTTCGTATCGATTTCGACTTAAAGAAGTGAGAGATCGATCTCTCGGTACAGTCGGATCGGAATGTCCGGGAGAGACTTCATAGGGCGATAAGACGCAAACGCGGTTGCTTCAGGAAGATTGGATCCGACATAGGTCACGTGGGATGATCTACGAACTGATAGTGCGACCCTAATTGAAAGCGAATATGCGAGTATCTATTAAAGAGGGCGATCCTTGTCTTTGAGCTTTAGTATGGCGAGAAGTATCCCCGTGGCGAAGCCGGAAACCCGCACATTTTACCCGGCGCTCGACGGTTTGCGCGCCTTAGCATTCCTGATGGTGTTCTTCCAGCATTACATGCGGGTTCCCTGGGGCTGGAGCGGGGTAGATTTCTTCTTTGTCCTTTCAGGTTTCCTGATTACAGGCATTCTGTTTGATACTCGGAATGAATCTCACCGCTTCCGCAACTTCTACCTACGCCGGACTCTGCGGATTTTTCCGCTTTATTACGGGATCATGCTCCTTCTCGTGTTGACGTACCCGGTCCTCCACTGGCGATGGTCGTGGCCATGGCTAGTATGGCCTGCATACGTTGGTAACTTCGCTCGTTTTGTTCACCCTTACCTGGATGGATCACCGCTCCAGAGGCTGGCTGATTTCCAGCCTGTAGGAAGCTTTCGTGGGTTGCACTTGCCGCTCGCACTTGGGCACTTTTGGTCGCTGTGTGTTGAGGAGCAGTTTTATCTCATTTGGCCCTGCGTAGTCTTTGTGGTCCGAGACCGGGTCAAACTCTCGTGGATTTGCGCCCTATCGCTGCCGGTCTGTCTAGGGATGCGCCTTGCAGGTCAACATTTCCTGCCTACCTGGATGCTCGACAAGGAAGTGCTGTATCGTGCTACTCCATTTCGCTTCGACGCACTGCTGATTGGAGGATTGATCGCGCTCATGATGCGTGGGCCACGCGCGGATTTCATGCGCAGAGTATCACGAATCGTGTTTCCGATCGCCGCGCTGTTGGCCCTCGTGGGTGTTGTCGTCATACCCGGCGGGCACATTTTTCGCGATCCATATCCGTATCCGGACTGGAGCTTTACATTCGGATTAAGTGGCCTTGATGTGCTTGCTGCACTTCTGATTCTTGTGGCAATTCAACCAGGTTCGCTTGTTTGTCGCATCCTGAGTCGAGCGCCCCTGCGTTGGATCGGACGCATCAGTTACGGTGCGTATGTCCTGCATGATATCCCGCATTCGATCTTCAACTGGATCGGTGCGCACGTGGCGCCGGCTTACAGCGCAGAGCTTTCGGCCTTGTTGGCCTTGGTCTTCACGTTGCTGTTTGCCTGGCTCAGCTTTCGCTATTTCGAGCGCTGGTTCCTCGGGTTGAAGGAGCGTCTGACCGCCCGCGAAACGACCTAGCCGGCGTCGTGCTCGCAAATCTTCAATTCCACCCAATCGCAAAGCATGTGCCCGCAAAGGATATGACCTTCCTGGATACGGGCCGTGTCTTTGGAGGCGACTCGGAGAGTTGCTTCTGCAATTTGAGCCGTGCTTCCTCCGGCTTCTCCGGTGAGAGCGACGGTGAATGCGCCGATGCGCTTCGCGCTCTCGAGTGCGGCGCAAACGTTCTTGCTGTTCCCTGAGGTCGAAATACCAACCAGCACATCGCCGGGTGAGCAAAGAGCTTCGACTTGGCGCTGGAAGACCATTTCGTATCCATAATCGTTTCCAATTGCCGTAAGGATCGAAGTATCTGTCGTAAGCGCAACGGAGGGCAATCCACGCCTCTCGCAGCGAAAGCGCCCCATGAGTTCGGCGGCCAGATGCTGCGAGTCGGCAGCACTTCCCCCGTTGCCACACCACAGTACCTTGTTTCCGTCGAGGATTGCGCGCGCCATTTTCATGGCAATGGTCTCGAATATCGGTTGCTGGCTCCGCAGGGCTTCAATTACGGAAAGGTGTTCGTCTATAGCGGTGCGAAATAGAGTGGAAATATCGAGAGCTGCTGGCATGGGTTCCTCGGCCTTTGTAACTTATCTCGTAGCTATGCGGGACCCCGGGGCACTGTTTTCTGAGGATTGCGCGGACAAACCCGGTGAGACCAGCGTCGAGTGAGATGCGAAATCGACGATCGTGCTCGAAACAAAATCAAGCATTGGCTTGGTCAAACCTGGAAAGACACCGATCCAGAAAACATTGTTCATCACGAACTCGGTGTTTCGGAGATCGCCGACCGCCCGGTACTCGCAGCCCTCGTATGCCGGTTGGCGAAGAAGGTTCCCTCCGAACAGTAGACGCGTCGCGATCTTCTTTGATTCGAGCACACGGATCAGTTCGTCTCTCGTAAACGGGGCCCCTTCTCGAATTCCAATCGGAAAGCCAAACCAGGAAGGATCGGCACCTGGGGTGGCCCGAGGAAGCAAAAGAAAATTCTCAACTGGCTCCAACGCTGCAAGCAGGTAACGGTAGTTTTCCTTGCGCCGCTCGATGAAGTACGGCAACTTCGAAATCTGCGAAGCTCCGAGAGCGGCCTGCATGTCCGTCGCCTTGAGATTGTAGCCCACGTGTGAGTAGGTGTATTTGTGATCGTAACCGCAGGGCAGGGTACCGAGTTGCCAATCGAAGCGCTTTCCGCAGGTGTTGTCTTTGCCTGGATTGCACCAGCAATCACGGCCCCAATCTCGGAACGATTCGATCAGCAACCGAAGGTTCGGATGGTCTGTCACCACCGCCCCTCCTTCGCCCATGGTGATGTGATGCGCAGGATAGAAGCTGAATGTTGCGATGTCTCCGAATGTGCCCACCCGGCGTCCGTTCCACGTCGAACCGAGGGCATCGCAGCAGTCCTCGATCAGCCATAATCCATGCTTTCTGGTGAATGCCACCACCGCATCCAGATCAAATACATTTCCGAGAGTGTGGGCGACAATCACGGCCTTGGTCTTTTCGCTCCTTGCGCGCTCGAGTTGCTCCACGTCGATCTGATAGCTTGGCAGGGTGACGTCCAAGAAGACTGGCACCAACTGGTTTTGAAATATTGGGTTCACCGTTGTCGGGAAGCCGGCTGCCACGGTGAGCACTTCATCTCCCGGCGTGAGGCGACGAGAGCCGAGTTTCGGTGAAGTAAGAGCGCTGACAGCGAGAAGATTGGCGGACGATCCGGAATTGACCAGCGAAGCGCTGCGCAAGCCAAGAAACCGCGCCAGCTTGCGCTCAAAATCCTGGGCAAAACGCCCGGTCGTGAACCAGGCGTCCAGAGCCGAATCCACGACTGCGCTCACATCGGCGCCATCGATCACTTTGCCGGATACAGGGACCGGTGAAACGCCGGGCTCGAACTCCGACTGAGATTGTGTCAGCTCTATGTATTGTCTGGATAAGTCGAGAATTTGCTGTCGAAGCTGAGTCGCGTCAAGGGTCATGTTCTAATGACCAAGATACACAATCGAAACAGAGCACGATAGTGTACTGTATACGAGAGATGACGGGCGCCTAGGCGAATGGTCCAAGGGCAAGCCCTGTTAAAGCCGTAAGGGGCAGAAATGAAAGCGGTTATTCTGGCGGGAGGGATGGGAACACGCCTCAGCGAAGAAACGATCAATCGTCCCAAACCAATGGTTGAAATTGGCGGCCGCCCCATCCTCTGGCACATCCTCAAGATCTACTCCCAGCATGGAATTAACGACTTTCTGATCTGCTGCGGATACAGGGGATATCTGATCAAAGAATACTTCGCGAATTACTTCATGCACATGTCTGATGTCACCTTTGACATCAGCGAGAACCGCATGCAGGTTCATCAGAGCGTTGCCGAACCTTGGCGTGTCACCCTTGTCGACACCGGAGAAAGTGCCGGTACCGGCGGACGATTATTGAAGGTGTCCGCCTTCCTTGAAGGGGAAGATAGTTTCTGCATGACGTATGGCGACGGCGTAAGCGATCTCGACATCTCCGCGTCGATCGAATTTCATCGAAGTCACGGTAAACTGGCTACCGTCACTGCCGTGCAACCCCCGGCTCGCTTCGGGGGCCTGGGGATCGATGGAACCTCGATCTACACCTTTCAGGAAAAGCCCAAAGGCGAAGGTGGCTGGATCAACGGCGGGTTCTTTGTGCTATCTCCAGGGGTGTTGAGTGAGATTCGCGACGAAAGTTCCATGTTCGAAGGAGAGCCGATGCAGAGCCTGACCGCCAAGGGCCAGGTCCGGGCATTTTTCCATCGTGGTTTTTGGCAGCCCATGGACACATTGCGGGATAAACAGAGGCTGGAAGAACTATGGCACAGTGGGGGGGCGCCATGGAAGACGTGGTAAATCCCTGGCGCGGTCGCAGAGTCTTCCTCACAGGACACACGGGGTTCAAGGGTGGCTGGTTATCCCTCTGGCTGGCAAGCATGGAAGCACGGATCCGAGGCTTTGCGCTTGATCCCTTGACTGAGAACAACTTCTTCACCGCGGCATCGGTGGCGGGATTGGTTGAGGACATTCGCGGAGATGTCAGGAACTACGCAGATCTGGAAGCGGCCATTACCGAGTTCGCCCCGGAGGTCGTCTTCCACTTGGCCGCACAGCCGCTGGTGCGACGCTCCTACGTTGATCCTCTGGGTACTTATGCCACGAATGTGATGGGTACCGCCCACGTGCTCGAGTGCATCAGAAAGACTCCCAGTGTTCTCGCAGCAGTGGTTGTCACGACCGACAAGTGTTATCAGAATCGCAATTGGGTCTGGCCCTATCGGGAATCGGACCCTCTGGGCGGATTCGATCCATACGCTTCCAGCAAGGCTTGTGCCGAGATTTTGACAGCTGCCTTCCGCGATTCCTTCTTTCCCGTCAGCCGTCTCCAGCAGCATCACGTCGCCGTGGCCACCGCGCGCGCCGGAAATGTTATCGGAGGGGGAGATTGGTCGCAGGATCGGCTCGTTCCAGACCTCATCCAGGGGTTCCGGGCCAGGCGGCCCGTACTCATTCGTAATCCCGATTCCATTCGCCCATGGCAGCATGTCCTCGAGCCTTTGCATGGCTACCTTCTTCTTGCCGAGCAGCTCCTTGCCGGGAGGGAACAATTCGCTTGCGCGTTTAACTTCGGTCCGGGCGAAGATGATGCCTGGAGAGTCCGGCAAATTGCAAACAAGCTCGCCAGTTTGTGGGGTGATCAGGCGACCTGGACGAACGACAGCGTTGCGGGCGTTCACGAGGATCACTGTTTAAGGCTGGACTCCAGTAAGGCTCGTTCCGAACTGCATTGGCAGCCGAAATTGGATGTCGAGACCGCGCTTGAATGGACGGTAGCGTGGTTCAAGGCCTGGCTCAAGGGCTCAGACATGCGCCAGGAGAGCTTAATGCAAATCAGCGCCTACCGGGCACTTCTGGGTGAGGCGGCCCCGGCCGCGAGCCTAAGATGAATTTGCCGCAGGTCACTATCCTGCGTGCGGAATCAGATGTGTGAGAAGAGTTCCCGATAAGACCCGGATCACGCGTCGGTTTCGATTTCGAATTTGCAATGATCATTCGACTCTTTGCCGGACCTCCGCGAGGGCGCATATACTCTTTTTAAAATACTGGAGAATGTGGCATGTCGGGTAACTCCCCAGTGCTTACTATCGCAATCCCAACGTACAACCGTGCGCGTTGCCTGGAGCGCCTTTTAGCGGTTCTTCGCAACGAGATCGAGGGCGAAGCACGGGTAGAGTTGTTGGTCTCGGATAACGCGTCCACCGACGGTACTGAGGCACTCGTCGAGGCTTATCGGGCCGACGGCACGGCCATTGTCTACATCCGCAATTCGGAAAACATGGGCGCCGACCGGAACATTCTGCAGTGCTTCAACCGCGCAAATGGGAAGTACGTTTGGATTTTCGGCGATGACGACATCGTGGCCCCCGGTACTGTTCATCGCGTGCTGGAGGCGATGTCCACCCAGACTTACCAACTTATCTGCGTAACGTCGTACTTCTCGAAAAATGAGACGATTCAGGCTAAGAAGTTCAAACATTCCCAGGACATGGAGTTCACGAGCGCCAACGATCTGGCGCGCCGGGTTCACGTGCTGTTTACCTTCATTTCCGGCGTAATTATCAACAAAGAAAGTGTCTCATCTGCGTCGCACCCACCTTTCGAATCTCTTTTCGACACCAACCTTGGTCAACTCGGACTGTTCTTCACCGCACTGAATTGTCACCGCAAAAGTCTCCTGATTCGAGATCCGCTGGTTACGGCGACGGCGAACAGAGGCGTGGGATATGGCTTGTACAAAGTGTTCGGAACGAACCTGGCAAAGATCACGAGAGAATGGATCGAGGATGAATCTGTGCAAAGGTCAATCATCAACGGAACCATTCAGAAGTTCTTGCCGGTGTGGATTTTTTTGAGCCGAAAATCCATGGCTTCGAGCGTTGCGGAGGACCCGCATGAGATTCTCCGCAACTGCTTCGGCAGATATTCGCGATACTGGATTTTCAATTACCCGATCTACGCTCTTCCGCTCCCGCTGGCGAGTGCCTGGCTGATGCTCGTAAGGGTTATTAACAAGTGCCACACGCTCCTGCTATCTGGGACCTGATCTATCGGCACCCGCCAAGTACGTGTCCAGCGTGAGCCGCGCCCGTGAACAGCTCGGTCTGCGCGAGACGATCGGCCTCGACGAGTCCATTCGACGCACTTCGCGTTGCACAACTCTTCGACGCTGATTCAAGCAGCCTTCGAACCAGACCGCGCCTGCACACTACGGGAACATCTCTCGATCCAAATCTACTGTACATTCAAGCTTAGGTTTACGGTTTGCGTAAGACTGCCTCCGTCGGTGACCGTTACTTGCACCGTGGATGTTCCAGCGGGTGTTCCTTTCGAACTTCCCCCGCAGCTGCTCATGGTCGTCAGGCCACCGAGAATAAGTAGCCAAACAAGGAACTTGGCCCGGTAACGACGTTTCTTCTTGCTGTCACACGCCAACAAGCTCGTCAAACAGCCCGGTAACCACAGGGCGACCGTGGCGATCATTAGGGGGTTTCGGTTACGGCGCAGCTCCACCGGTTGGAGTGTGGCTGTAGCATTGCTCCCGGTTCGAATCGTGAGCGTGACGGTCGTGGGGCTGTTGGTTCCCGAGAAGGTCACAGACGATGGCTGGAGAGTGCAGTTCGTCATGGCCGGCACACCGTTGCACGATGCCTGCAGCGTACCGACCAGGCCGGCGTCCGGCGTCACTGTCAGAATATCCGAAACCGAACCGTTCGGCGAGACCGTCAACGAACTGGATGCGGCCGCCAGATTGATTACGGGGACCGTTGGCGACGCAGACTGCGTGAAGTTCGCGTCCCCACTGTACTGCGCGGTGATCACACTGTTTCCCGCCGGAGCTGCCGAGGCCGTGAACGTAGCCGAGCCGTTCATCAGCGGAGCATTTCCGATCAATGTTTGACCTGAGAGAAAGTTCACGCTGCCCGTAGGTGTTCCGCTGGTGAGCGAGGATACCGTGGCCGTGAGGGTCAGGTTGTTGTTTGCCAGCGCAAACGCTGTCGATGTTCCCGACTGCGTAATGGTCAATGTCCCGTTGACAGTGCTCACTTGATAGTTGCCAAGCGCGGATCCGCTGACCGCAGGCGTGATCGTGTAACTGCCGACGATACTGCTCATTGCCGCCGGGGTGGTGAAGGTCTCGGTGAAGCTGTCACCGTTCACCGCACCGGCGATAGTTCCCGTAAACGTGGGGTTGGGAGCGCCGAAAACTCGAGCCGCATTGCTGGCGGAAACCGTAAGAGGGGCCGGAGTCACCGTTAACAGCACGGTCGTCGATGCGGTTGTGTACTGGGATGTATCGGCCGGAGTAAACGTGACAGAGAGCGTTTGCACTCCGACCGGCAATATTGTTCCCGCTACGGGGCTATAGACAAAGGTTCCGGATACCGTTGAGGTGGCGTTCAGTTGCGTCGTCCCCAGGGCAGCGCCGTAGACGATTGGCGCTGGCGTCGCCCAGGTCAGCGGCGCTGATCCGATTGCCGAGAGGCTGATCCCTGAGGACAAGCTCGGACTATAAATACTATCCCCGCTATAGCTCGCCTTGATAGTTTGCACAGTGATTCCGGGGATGGATACACCAGCCGCAGTCATGCTGGCCGAGAGATCGCTGCTCAGAAAGGAAACAACCGAGCCTTGCGTTGCCGACTCGACTGCTTGAAAAGCGACAATATCAGGATGCCCGTCTCCGTTCAAGTCAGCCGCGGTCACACTCGAAGCATTTGAAAAGGACTGGGGACCGAGGTCGAAAAATCTCGGGGTATTGAACGTCCCGTCTCCTTTTCCAAAGAGAATGGCTACCTGGTAGCCAGGGGTGGTGGAGACGTGGTTGTCTCCCTCTGTCGCCATCGCCAGATCCTGATTTCCGTCTCCATCGAAATCCGCCACCTGGATCGATCTCGGAAAGCTGTAATCCGGCATCGCATAGAGTACTTGCGGCTGAAAAGTTCCATCGCCATTTCCAAGCATCACGCTGACGGAGCTATTCCAGATTGCAGTGAATCCGTCGGCGACGTTCGTGATGGCCAGATCGATCTTGCCATCTCCATTAAAATCACCCATGCCGATCGAGCTTGAAGGTTGGCCGCCATACTGACTCATGGAATAGAAACTCGGAGCTTGCAGCGTACCATCTCCGTTCCCGAGCAGAACCGCTATGTTATCGAAGGCGTTATAGTCTCCTAAGGTCGATGCGGCCACGTCAGGCTTCCCGTCCCCATTGAAATCCCCGATAATAACCCCGGTTGGCCTAAGAAGCCCTAAGATGCCGAAAATCTGGTAGGACTGGAACGCCTGAAAGGTGCCGTCTCCATTGCCCAGCATCACGGAAAGAGCACCAGGCTGCACCGCCACCACAAGATCGAGGTTTCCGTCCCCATTTAGATCCCCAACGGCGAGCGCCACTGGTTGCTTGTCGGTGGGGTAAGTTCGCTGTTTTTGAAAGGTACCGTCTCCGTTGCCGAGCAATACCGAGACTGTGTTATCTGTTTGATTCGTTACAATCAGGTCGAGTTTTCCGTCATTGTTTACGTCTGCAACAGCAACAAACCCAGGTATATTCCCCACCGGGTAACTCGCTGCCGTTCCAAACGACCCATCTCCATTGCCTGGGAAAACCCACAAGAGGTTGTCGGGGGGGTCGCAAACAACGAGATCTGGCTTACCGTCACGGTTGAAGTCGCCCACCGTACTCATGCCCAACAGCGGAGAAGTTCCCGTCCAGACATTCGCCAAATCGAAGGCCCGGCTTGTCGTTCCCGCCCCAAGCGAGGCTGATGCTAACTGCTGGTTCGGTTGGGCCGCATCCTGGAAACTGATCGGGCCAGTCGGAAAAGGTCCAGTTGCGGGTCCAAGTCCATACACCGTCGCCGTCAGATCGTAGACGCCGGGTATGCTCTCGGGGGCCGAGCGCAACGTTGTTGCCGAAGGATACAACCCTGTCACTGTCAGTGGCTGCGATGCGGATTGGCTGCCGGCAAACGCGCCAGTGCCAAGAAAAACCGCCTTGAGGGAATGCGCTCCGACCCCAAGCCGTAGGGTCAGGCTCGCTGTTCCTGCCGCCGTCAGTTGCGCGGTGCCCAGCAGGGAGACTTCGCTGCATGTGGGGCTAGCTGTCAGGTCGCAGAAGCGCACAGTGCCGGGATGAACTGCCGTTCCATTTGAGACTAGGGTCGCGGTCAGGGTTACGGCCGTGCCAACTGCAACCGATGTTGTGGCAATCCCAACGCTGGTCACGGAGAGACTGGCAGACGTGGTTCCCGCAGCGCGCGATACGCCGGTTGCGCCGAGCAAGGCGGTCAGCATCACGCCAGTCATCGCCCATTTGAACTCGGACACCAGTCCCTTGGAACGGGGAATTTGTCTTGAAACGTCTCTCCGGAAGATTTGAAAGGAATGGACGCTATTCGTTAAGGCAACGAGGTGGTCGTGGAAGCCAGACATTCTTCCCTCCCCATTCGCATGGACTTTTGGATTTTGCAAGGATCCTATTCCTGGGCCGCCCTAATAGGAAATGCGCAATGCAATGTCGCTTGGGGTCATTTCGGGCATAATTCGTCGGCTCAGGGTCGGCGTCGAAGCAATCCGAATCCAATCGATCAGCGCTCGAATCGGCAAAAAGGTCATCCGTCCTTTGTGCCCGGAAGATGCCTGCTGCTATCCCAGGCTCGCTCTGAGACTGTTCTTCTGGACCCCGCGTTCATCAAAATTTTCTGGATCGAGCCAAGCTTCGAAAGCGCGTTTGCGTTCGGGCCATTCGCAGTCGAGCATGGCGAACCAGGCTGTGTCGCGGTTGCGGTCCTTGATCACCATGTGCTGGCGGAAGATGCCTTCGAACGAGAAGCCGAGGCGGAGGGCGGCTCGACGGCTAGGCTCGTTTTCGGCGTTGCACTTCCATTCGTAGCGGCGGTAGCCGAGGTCGTCGAAGACATGGCGCGCCATCAGGTACATGGCTTCGGTGGCAGCGGTGGTGCGCTGCAGGATGGGAGAGAGCAGGATGTTGCCTACTTCGACCACTCCGTGGGCAGGCTCAATGCGCATGTAGCTGGCGTAACCGGCGGCGGGATGAGGACAAGAGACGTTGGGACTGTCCGGAAGCTGGCCGTAAGGGGTGGGCAGAATGGCCAGGAAAAGCGCATTTTGCGAAGCTTGCTTTTCGGCGAGGGCGGCGTGCAGAGCCGATTCGCTGGCGTAGGGGCCATCTGCCAGCCAGGTCCACACCTCGTCATGAGCGCGCACCCCATTCCAGATGGCGGAGGAATGCCGGTCGGCATCGAGCGGCTCAAGACTCACGGAAGGGCCGCGGAGGGTCACTGGCCGGGGCGGCTGGACCGGCTTCCAGTGGAGTGCCATTGCTTCGTTGGAAATCACAGGGTCAGCTTATCAGGCACTTCGGGCGCGACCGGCGGTTACCGCGTCCCTATTGTGATTCCTCGACCGGGCGCCAGGCTTTCACCCGTTGATCGATCTCCCCTCTTTCTGAGGGACTTATCCTTGTTGCCGCCTCGTTGCGAAGGGTGGTTGTTTTCTGCTTTGTGTCTCCGGTGAGGTGGGGTTCGGCAATGCTCAGCCAGAAGTACACCAGCGCCGGTTGGGCTTTAAGCAGCATGGCGTAGTTGAACATCGCAGCCACATCGCCTTGCTGGGCGGATCTGTGGAGCCATTTCCTGGCCAGATCATTATCAGGCTGCAGTCCTTCTTCACCCTGGTAGTAATCCATTCCCAACTGGAATTGCGCATCCGCCGAGCCGGCTTCCGCGGCCTGGCGAAGCAGATCGAACGACCTCGCCTCGTCCTTGGGAACTCCCTGGCCGTTGTGGTAGAGGAAGGCGAGATTCAACAGTGCATCGGAGTTCTTTTGCTGCGCCGCCTTTCCGTACCACGCAAGCGCCTGCGCGAAGTCCTGGGGAACTCCTTTGCCATGAACGTAAAGAAGCCCCAGCGAGAATTGTGCGGGTGCGAATCCCTGTTCGGCTGCCTTGCGATACCACTGCGCGGCGGTCGCAGGATCTGCGGGGACCCCGGTGCCGAATTCGTACAGGATTCCCAGGCTGTGCTCCGCCTGGGGGTACCCCTTGTCCGCGGCCTTGCGGTACCATGCGGCGGCCTGACCGGGGTCCTTGGGAACCTGGGCCCCCAACTCATATTTCGTGCCGACCAGAAATTCCGCTTCGGCATTGCCGGCGTTCGCCTTGGCCATCAAAGCGGGGTCAATCCCGGCGGTCTTAGCTGGACCCTGGGCCGGACCCTGGCCGGAGCAAATAGTTGTAATCATTATCATTAAGACCGGTACGGCCATTAGCTTTGCGCGTCTGCTCATCCACGTTCCTCCGAATCAAAGAGCAAGATATCAGAAGGGCCAGGTGGCCATCGTTGACGAAGGTCAGGCGGAAACGGGCATTCCCTCTGCATTTCTCTGCCAGGGGTTTGGCCCACGTTACCCACAACATGCACAGGGGAACCTCGAAATGCACTGGTTTTACGGCTTGTTGGAGGTGTCGACGGGGACTAGGCTTGGAGGATGAAATTTTCGCCGATTTTAGGGGCTGTCGGGGATGTTCCTGGAACGGCGGCTGGTGGCACTTCGGGCTCCGCGATCCCGCGCTAGCCGGGGGCGGACAAGCTTTCCACAGGAAAAGTCCAATGTTTTGCGGCCGGTTACCTACGGATGCATCGAAAATACAAGATATTGTGGTTTGAACTTGACTTGCACCATAGACAGCGGTATTTTTCCATCTGCGGCTGTAATAGGACCTTAATGATGTTCGGCGCGAACCACTCCGCCACCAGCCCGACAACAGACGAGAATTCGCGGTAGAAATCCACCCTATTCCCCTCCGTTGAGCGAACACCCCAGGTCCCGATTTGCCGATGCGGCTGCGAGCCAGATCGAGATTGCATCGAATCCATGTTTTTGCGGTTTAGGAGATTCCCATGAATGAGGCTCAGGTACATACTTCTGCAGCGCAGGTTTCTTCCTCTTCTCTTCAGAAGGGACTGACCTTTTCGCGGCGTTTTTCCACCGGAGACGTGTCCCCCTACGATGAAGTGCAGTGGGAGCGCCGCACCGCATCCATCAGTGATAGCAAAGGGTGTTCGATCTTCGAGCAGAAGGATGTGGAGGTGCCGCTCGACTGGTCGATGACGGCCACCAACATCGTGGCGTCGAAGTACCTGCATGGGCAGATGGGGACCGCAGAACGGGAAACGGGGGTTCGGCAACTGGTGCAGCGCGTGGCGGAGACGGTACGCGACTGGGGTCTGGCGGGCGGCTACTTTGCCACGGCCGAGGATGCGGCCACGTTCCACGACGAACTTGCCCATATGTTGCTGACGCAGAAGGTGGCGTTCAACTCGCCGGTGTGGTTCAACGTGGGCTGCGATCGGCTGGAGCCGAATTCCGATGGGCAGAACTGGCACTGGGACCCGGCCAGCGGTGGCGTAAAGTTTTCGGCCACAGGGTATCGGAATCCGCAGTGCTCGGCGTGCTTCATAAACGCGGTGGATGACTCGCTGGATTCGATCCTGACCCTGGCCAAGACGGAGGGAATGCTGTTCAAGTGGGGTTCCGGCACGGGAACCAACCTGTCGTCGGTCCGCGGCTCGATGGAACTGCTGTCGGGCGGCGGCCAGGCCTCAGGGCCGCTGAGTTTCATGCGCGGATTCGATGCCTTTGCCGGCGTGATCAAGTCGGGAGGCAAGACGCGCCGCGCCGCGAAGATGGTGATCCTGAACGTCGATCATCCCGACATCGTGGACTTCATCGAGTGCAAGGCCAAGGAGGAGGCGAAGGCGTTCGCGCTTATCCGGGCGGGGTACGACGGGAGCGGGCCGGACTCGGAAGCCTACTCGTCCATATTCTTTCAAAACGCCAATAACTCGGTGCGGGTGAGCGATGAGTTCATGCGGGCCTACGAGAACTATGGCGAGTTCACCACGCACACGGTGAAGGACCATAAGCCGGTCAAGACCTACAAGGCGCGGGACATCATGCACAAGATTGCCGAATCGACCTGGCTGTGCGGCGATCCCGGCATGCAGTTCGACACCACGATCAACCGCTGGCATACGAGCAAGAACACGGCGCGCATCAACGCATCGAACCCCTGCTCGGAGTACATGTTCCTGGATAACTCGGCGTGCAACCTGGCGAGCTTTAACCTGCTCAAGTTCGTCACCCCTGCGGGGACGTT
>Ga0210383_10002322_pt1 | contig 17211 bp, 8 predicted proteins | sample IncBWC14OmetaG_FD_160072 | JGI IMG/M metagenome (GOLD analysis project Ga0210383, IMG submission 160072) | Forest soil microbial communities from Barre Woods Harvard Forest LTER site, Petersham, Massachusetts, United States - Inc-BW-C-14-O ...
ACCGAGATCATCGCGCATCTCGTGGAAAAACATTTGTACAAAACTGGCAACGGCCGCCGTCCCTCGCTCGAGGAAGCTGTCCGCCTCTCGGTGAAAGAGCTCAGCGGCGTGTTTGCGCTGGCCGTGATCTGCACGGACGATCCCAACAAGATTGTGGCTGCGCGCAATGGGCCTCCGGCGGTGATTGGCCTGGGCAATGACGAATATTTCGTGGCCTCCGATGTGCCCGCAATTCTTTCTCACACGCGCGACATTCTCTTTCTCGGCGACGGCGACCTGGCGGTGGTGACTTCCCACGGCGTGGAGTTGACCGATTTCGAAGGCAAGCCGATTCAGCGCAAGGTGCAGCACATTACCTGGGACCCAATCATGGCGGAAAAGGGCGGGTTCAAGCACTTCATGCTCAAGGAAATTTTTGAGCAGCCGCGCACCGTCCGCGATACCACGCTGGGACGCGTCTCGCAGGATACGGGCCACGTGTTTCTCGATGAAATGGAAATCAGCGAAGCCGAGTTCCGTGCCGCCAGAAAAATCAACATCATCGCCTGCGGCACCAGTTGGCACGCCGGCCAGGCCGGCAAGTTCATGATCGAGACTCTGGCGCGGATTCCGGTGGAAGTGGATTACGCCAGCGAATGGCGTTACCGCGACCCCATCGTTTCCCCGGACACGATCACGCTGGTGATTTCTCAGTCCGGCGAGACGGCCGACACTATTGCCGCACAGCGCGAGGCCAAGATGCGAGGCTCAAAGACGCTCGCCATCTGCAACGTGGTCGGCTCCATGATTACGCGCGAAGCGGCAGGCACGATCTACACGCATGCCGGTCCGGAGATCGGCGTGGCCTCGACCAAGGCGTTTACCGGGCAACTCACCGCGCTCTATCTGTTTGCCTTGTATCTCGCGCAGGTGCGCGGCGTGATGACGAGCGAGCAATCCATCGCGGCAGTGCAGGCGCTCACCCACATTCCCGCCAAGCTCGAACACCTCCTCACTCGTGACCGGCACGTCGAAGAACTCGCCAAGCAATACCAGCGCGCGCAGGATTTTCTTTTCCTCGGGCGGGGTATTCACTATCCCATTGCGCTCGAAGGCGCGCTCAAGCTGAAGGAGATTTCCTACATTCACGCGGAGGGCTATCCCGCGGGCGAAATGAAGCACGGCCCCAATGCGCTGATCGACGAGAATCTGCCTGTCGTCGTCATCGCGACGCGGGATCTGAACAATCCCGGCTCGATGACGCGATACGAAAAAACCAGTTCGAATTTAAAAGAAGTGAAGGCGCGCTCCGGGGTGGTGATTGCGCTGGCCACCGAAGGCGACGAAGAAATCAAAGAAGCCGCCGACCACGTCCTCTACATTCCACCGGCGCCGGAAGAACTCTCGCCCATTCTGGAGATCGTGCCGTTGCAACTGCTGGCTTACCACATCGCCGTGCGCCGCGGCTGCGACGTGGATCAACCGAGAAACCTGGCCAAATCAGTCACGGTGGAATGAAGGCTTACCGCCGAAAGCTCAATGCTTATGCTTCTGTGGGGACGGGCACTGTTGCCGGTTCGAGCCGAGCGCAGCCCGGCAGCTGACGAGCCCTTGCCGCTCACGCAGCCTCGGTAAACACATACTCATGCTGCCCATCGCGGATAACCAGCACGCGCTTGCCGCCACGCTCCCCCACCACAAATTCAAATCCGCCCGTGCCGGGATCGATGGTGATAAACGAGATCGTGCCGTCGTCATTTTTTCGCGAGGCCACGCTGCTTTTCCACTCGCCTAAGTCGAAGGTGGTGACTCCACCCTGAGTCAGTACGTCCAGCTGACCGAGTTCCTTGCTGGAATACCGCTTGGCCAGAGCCGCCGCCAGCGCCGGAGCGGCAGGCACCACAAGGCGTTCCCGCTCTTTGGCAAGCTCCGCTTTGTAGTTGGCTGCGTGGGCTGCAACGTCACCCGCGGCTTCGGGCTTGCCGTCAAAGACAACCTCCAGCAAGCGACGCCCAAATGGACCCGTAAGCATGCTCCCGGTATCGGAGTTGGTGAGCATCACAGCGCCAATGCCAGAATCCGGCAGAAAGTAGAAGTTGCTCTTGAAGCCTGACATGCTGCCGCCGTGGCTCACGACCGGAATACCATATTTGCGGTCTACGATCAGGCCCATGCCGTAACTCGAATCTTCTCCGAGCAAAACTTGCGGCGCGCGGCGCATCAGCAGATTTTCCGATGAAACCAGCTGCTTGCCGTCGGGCAGCTTGCCCAGCGTGAGCTCGTCTTCGACGTAACGGATCAGATCGTGGGAGGAAGTCCACACCGCGCCGGCGGGACGCGCCGGAACGATCGAGTAATTAATCGCCATGCTGGCCACGCTGGGCTTGCCATCGATGTCGTCGCCGTGCGGAGTCGCGTGGTTGCCCGCGAGGGCGCCCGCGTAATCGAACGTTGTCGATTTCATTCCCAGCGGATCGAAAATCTTTTTCTGCATCGCTTCGTCGTACGCGGCGCCCAGCTCCTTGTTCGGATACTCCAGGTGCGCGCCGATGTATCCGGCGGCCGCCGCCATCAGATTGCTGTACTGAAATACTTCGCCAAATTTGCTGGTCGGCTGCATGGTTCCGAGTAGCGCCAACTCGGATTCCGGCGTGGCATTCTTGAATTCGAAAAGCCATTCCATATCCTGTCGCGGCAGTCCGGTGCAGGCGCAGATCAAATTCTTGACCAGAACTTTTTTCGTCGTGTCGGCGTCGCCAAGTTTGAAGCCGGGGTAGACGTCGATCACTGGCTCGTCCCACTTCAACTTCTTCTCATCGACCAACTCTGCTAACAGCAGGGTGGTCATTCCTTTGGTGTTGGACGCCGCCATGAACAGCGTGTTCTCGTCCACGCGTTGCGGCTTGCCGAGTTCGCGAACCCCAAACCCGCCTTCGTACACAATCTTGCCGCCATCGATGAGCGCGATCGAAACTCCTGGGACGCCCAGTTCGGTCATGGAGGTTTCCACAAATTCTTTGAGCTGTGCGATGCGCGCGGCATCCAGCGGATGCGCCTTGCGGCCGGCAAACGACTCGCGCTGGTAGCTCTTGGGGCGCAAACTCTCGAACACCAATCCAATCGGAGCATTGCGCTTCTCCACCGTAGGTTCGGTTCCGTCCAGAATCATCACGGTCCACGATTTGCCGGCACGCAGCGCGAATGCCGCCACGACGGCGCGCTCGTTAGGAGAGGTTTCGTAGTCGAATACCTGCCGCTCATCCCAGCCTTCGCGCGCAGGACGCGGCGTGACCAGCTTGAGCGGCCGCTTGGCGTCGGGCTTGTACGCTGTCCACGCCGCTGTGACCGCGGCGCTGGCGTCGGCCGCCTGGGAATCGAAAATGGCGATGTGCGTGTCGGTCTCGGGCGGCGTCACGATGACGAGATCTTTGCCAGTCACGATCGACCAGCCGGCGGGGACCGTGAACGTCGCTCCGCCCGGCGTGACTCGCGGAGTATCCGCGGTCAAAAGCTCGGGCGCTGATTTCGTTGGCGCCGCCTGCGGCGACGCGGGAGGGTTCGAAGCAAACATCCCGCGCTGCGCAAAAATCGTGCATGTGAGGAGCACTAGCAGAGCGCTTCGATACAAAACGGTTCGATCCAGAGCAATCCGACAAAGAACAAGTCGATCGATGGACATGGAGTGACTCCGCCTCTAAGCAAAGAAATTCAGGATACCGGAAATTGCGAACCCACCATACACGCAGCCTCCCCGGCTTGTAAAACGAGGCTGCGGTTCGCCCATTGGCTTCTTCATGGAATGGGCGGTTGGGTGCGGGGAAGCATGACTCTGGCCTGGCAGCCGTTTTGGTCGGTGCGATTCAGAAGTTCGATGGAGCCGCCGTGGGCTTCGGCGATTTGCCGCGACAGCACCAGGCCGATTCCGCTGCCCGAAGGCTTGGTGGTATAGAAGGGGACAAACACGTTCGAGGGATTGCCCAATCCGGGTCCGTTATCTTCGATGGTGAGAACCAGGTCTTTCTCGGTCAATTCCCAGCGTACATCGACCAGGGGCTTCCGGGCCGGTGCGATCGCGGCTCCGTTATGAGCGGGAGCCGGGTGCTGGGGTTCCATCGCTGCCTCGACGGCGTTGCGCATCAGGTTGATCAGCATTTGCTCTAATAGGTCGGGATCAACCATCAACTCGACGGGTGGACTGGGAAGCACCTGCACGGGCAGAGCAGCCTCCAGGGCAGCGACCCGCTGAACGATTGGAGTGAGTTCGGTCTTGCGCGCGATGGGCGGCGGCATCTGGGCGAGTTGCCGGTAGGCTTGCAGAAAACGATTGAGGGAGTGGGCGCGGGATTCGATGATCGAGAGGCCGCGCTCGAAATCTTCGCGCTGATCGGAATCGAGCGGGTTCATTGAGATTTGCGCTCGCAGGGTTCCGGCGATTGATTTGATGGGAGTGAGCGAGTTATTCAGTTCGTGACCCAGTACGCGAATCAGGCGCTGCCATGCGCCGCGCTCTTCTTCGCGCAGAGCGCGACTCACATCGGACAAAACGATGAGAGTGTGGGGCACGCCTTTCTGCCGAAACGAACTGCGCCGCACTTGCCAGCGCGCGTTCGGACCCTGGAAGTGCAGCGGAACCACGGTCTCGCTTTCCGCGCTCATGCAGGCAGCCAAGCCGATTTCTCTTGCAGTGCGGCCGAGGAGCCTGACGGCAGGCTGCTGCAGCAGGCGTTCTCCAGCGGAGTTGACCAGGCGCAGAATCTGGTCAGGGTCAAAGGTGAACAGGGGGACTTCAATTTCTTCGACCACGCGCCGCAACAGAGCAGTGGCTTCAATGGCACGAATCCTCTGGTCGGCGAGCAGATCAGCCAGGGCGTTCACTTCGATGGAGAGTTCGCCGAGGGCGTCATCGGTGGCAGCTCCACGGGCGCGGAACGAGTAGTCTTCTTCGCGTAAGGCGGAAATTACATTGGCCAGCGTCTGCAGGGGGCGCGTGGTTTGTTCCTGCAGCGCCATCGCTAGCAACCACCACACGAATAATTCGCCAAACAGCAGCGCCAGTTTGGATTCGAGAGTCCAGGATTGCAGCCAGAGGAAGATGCCGCTTGTCAGCAGGGCGGGAAGTGCGACCAGCAGCGCGAACAGACTTACGCGCCGTTCATAGAGGAGGCGAACGCGCTTTGGAGGAGGCTTGCGCCCGCGGGGATGGGGGGTCCCATGCGGGCTAGAGGCCATACTTTTCCATTCGCCGGTAGAGGGCGCCGCGGCTGAGGCCGAGGGTTTCGGCGGCCTGGCTCACATTCCCCTGGGAACGCTGCAATGCCTTGCGGATCAGAATCGCTTCCACAGATTCGAGGCTGAGCTCTTCGAGATTCTGGCTTTGCGGACGCAGCATATCGAGTCCCAGGTCGGCGCGTTGAATCTCGCAGCCACGGCACATCAGGACTGCGCGCTCGAGAGTATGTTCGAGTTCGCGCACGTTGCCGGGCCAGGCGTATTGCAGAAGTAATTGCAGGGCAGAAACCTCGAAGCCTTTTATCGGCCGGCGGTAACGCAAGGCGTAGCGCGTAAGAAAATGTCCGGCCAGGGCGGGAATGTCTTCACGGCGTTCGCGTAACGCGGGGACGTGAATCTCGACCGTATTTAACCGGAAGAGCAAGTCTTCACGAAACTGGCCGGAAGCGCAGGCTGCGCGGAGATCGGCATTGGTGGCGGAGACCACGCGCACATCCACACGCAGGGCGCGGGAGGAGCCGACGCGCTCGAGTTCGCCAGCTTCCAGCACGCGTAGGAGCTTGGCCTGCTGACGAAGCGGAACGTTGCCAATTTCATCGAGGAAAATGGTGCCGCCGTCGGCGAGTTCGAAGCGTCCGATGCGGTCGAAGCGGGCGTCAGTAAACGCGCCTTTTACGTGGCCGAAGAGTTCACTTTCAAACAAGGCTTCCGGAACAGCCCCGGTGTTTACGGAGACCATGAGGCGCGAGGCTCGGGCGGAGACAGCATGCAGGGTGCGCGCGACAACCTCTTTTCCGGTACCATGCTCGCCCGTGATGAGGACGTTCGCATCGGAAGGTCCGACGCGGGCAATGGCCTCGAGAACGGGTTGCATGAGCGGGGCGGTGGCAATGAACTCGGGACGCCCCTCGGCTTGCAGCAAACGATTCTGGGCAGCCAGGCGCTCGGCGCGCTGCAGGGCACGGCGAAGGTCAACCTGGGAGCGGATGATTGTGAGCAGGCGCTCGTTTTCCCAGGGTTTCTGGATGAAGTCGCGAGCTCCGCGGCGCATGGCCTCGACCGCTAATTCAATGTTGGCCCAGGCGGTCATCACGATGACCGGAATGGTGTTGTCGAGACTCACAATTTCGGAGAGCAGGTCGAGGCCTTCCTGTCCGGAGGTGGTGTCGCGGGTGTAGTTCAGGTCGATGAGCAGGGCATCGTAAAAGCCGGTGGCCAGGGCATCGCGAACCAGCGCGGGAGATCTCGCGGTCTCCACTTCGTATCCCTGAGGACGCAAGAGGAGTTCGAGAGCTTCGAGAACATGCTGCTGGTCGTCGGCGGCCAGGATGCGGGGCCGCTCGAAGCTGGGCTTGGATGGGCTAGCAGCGGCTGGACTGACGGCGGCCGGTCTCACAGCAGAGAGTTCTCCTGGTTTCGTGGAAGTTTGCATGGCGACTTATGGGTTTGTGGCGCTGATGGTATCACCCACCGTGCCGGTCACTGCATTTTGCAGCTGGATGCCATTATGTTCCAAAGTGGCGCCGGTTGCGCGATCAAGTTCGACTTTGGCTTTCTCGAAGATAGTCATCGCGGTTACCAGATCGAGTTCAGCCAACGCAAGATCACGCTGGGCACCGAGGGTTTGATAGCTCGATCCCGCGCCCAGGTCCTGCTCTTTCTTGGTGATGTCGAAGGTGCGCTGCGCGAGGTCGCGAGCTTTGCGGGCGGCCTGAACGCGCGCTCCGGTTTGTTCGACGGCATATTGCGCATTGCGGACTTCGATGCGGACTTGCTTCTTGAGTTGCTCCAGGCGCAATTCTGCCTGGCGGTACTCGAGCTCGGAGCGGTACTGATCGGCTTTTGCGACTCGATTGCGGAGGGGGATGGTCAGGTTCAGCCCGACGTAGTAATCAGGAGAAGAATTGTTGAAAGTGTTGGTCAGAGCTCCTCCGAAGTCGGGCGGCACGCTTGAGTTGCAGGTTGAGGCTGGGGAACCTGGGGGTGGGCAGGCTGGATTCTTCAGGCCCCCGAGCCCGGAGCCCGAATAAAAGCCCACGAGCGACAGTGTAGGCAGCAAGGCATTGCGTGCCGCGCTTCGGCTGATCTGGCGGTTTACCAGATCGACGTCGGACTCTGCCAGTTCGGTGCGGTCGTGCAGCGCTTCAGAAATCAAATCCTGAATGGGGGGGCTGGTCTGAAGCTGCACACCTTCCATTCGGTCGGTCGGTACAATCGGCATCGCTTCCAGCACCGGGTCGTCCAAACTCTTGGTGATGGCATTCTTCATCAGCGTTTCCTGGAGTTCGAGACTGGTGCGGGCCACCGTCAAATCCTGGTCACGCTTGGAAACCTCCGCCTCGGCGCGCAGCACGTCCATCTCCGGAATGCTTTGCAGCTGCAACTGCTTCCGCGCATTTTCGAGGGTCTGCTGGGCGAACGCGGAAGACTGTTCGTTCACCTGCGTCTGTTCGTAAGCGCTCACCAGATCCCAGTACATATTTTCAATCTGGGTGACGGTGGCGATCACCTGGTCCTTGAAAGCAATGTCTGAGATTTTCTTGTTGTTGTTGGCGATTCGCAAATAGCGCAGGTTCGGTCCGAGCCCGAATCCCGCGAGCAGTTCCTGCTGGATCGTGAAACGATACGCTGAAGTAAGAGTAGGAGACAGCGTGAAATCCGGACTATTCGTGGTCTGGCGCGCATTGTTGAACGAGAAACTGATGCTGGTTCCGGTGGCAAACGCTTGCGAGTAATTGATGTTGAATTGCCCGGTGTTCAGCTGCAGGGACGGTACTGCGTAGATCGCCGGGTTGATCACGGGCGAAGTCTGATGCTCGTCGCCGACATTGGCGCTGACCAGGGGATCGTAGGAAGAAACCACCGTCCCGGTACCGAGCGTAGACTGCACCAATCCAGACGCGCCGGCGCCGGCGCCGCCCGCGCCACTGGTTGTGCCCCCGGCGCCAGCGCCCGGAGCGCCGGTGCCGAAGCCTCCCACACCGCCGCCGGGCGTGCCTTGAACTACTCCGGTATTCACGCCGCGAAAAAATCCTCCCGCCTGGGTGCGGAGAATATCGGTGTTCGCAATGGGAAGATTGTAGCGGGCGATGGCCAAATCCAGATTGTTTTCAAGGGCGAGATTAATGCAGTCTTTCAACCCAAGATAGAGCTTGCCCTCACGGATGAGTCGGTCCAGACGCGGCGAGTTCGCCAGCACCGGCTCGGGAACGTAGTCCGGCGAATAGGCACTGATCGGATTGCGCGATTTCGGCATGTCGAAGCGAACCGGAAGGCTGGTCTGCGTCGCAGTGGGCGCCGACGTGGCGGCCGTCTGGGCCAGCACGGTCGAAGCCAGCGTGGCATAAACACAGATGATTGCGATCGAGCGCTGCAAGAAAATCGGGCGCTTCAAAACATTAGGATCCGGAACGGTCACGATGCACTAACCTCCGCCGATTGGTTAAGAGTGGGATTGGCTGTGTCCCCTACCAGCCACCCGTCACGCAGTTGAATGGTGCGGCTGCCGAAAGCGGCGTTCGCCTCGGAATGGGTGACCTGCACGATGGTCGTTCCTTGCTGATTCAGCCCGCGAAAGAGTTCCATGATTTCCCGGGCCTGGCCGGAGTGCAAGTTGCCGGTGGGCTCGTCGGCCAGCAGCAGCACAGGCCTGTGGATCACGGCCCGGGCGATTCCCACGAGCTGCTGTTGTCCGCCCGAGAGCTGATTGGGATACAGATCTTTTTTCGCGACGATCTGGAAGCGATCGAGAGTGTCGGCCACCAGGCTCTGCCGCTGACCGCGAGGAATGTCTTTGTACGAAAGCGGGAGATCGATGTTTTCCTGCACGGTGAGGTCGTCGAGCAGGTGGTAGCTTTGGAAGACCATTCCGACATTCTTCTTTGCCAGTTCGCTGCGCTGCTTGCGTTTCAAGTCGTGAACCGATTGTTCACGAAACCAGTACTCGCCCTCCCACTGATCGTCGAGAAGGGCCAACACGTTGAGCAGTGATGATTTCCCTGCTCCGGAAGGTCCCATGACGGTGATGAACTCGCCTTCCCGGATGTCTAGGTTGACGCGGCGGAGAACCCAGGTTCGTCCAGCGCCGGTTTTGTAGCTGCGGTCGATGTTTTTCAGTTGGATCATTTCACTCTCGATTCCTAAAGCAAGATTTCTATTCGTAGCGTAGCGCCACGATCGGATCTGTGTTCGCTGCGCGGCGGGCCGGGAGCAGCGCAGAAGCAAGCGCGACCGCCGCGACGAGCAGAGTTACAACGACAAGAGTCAGCGGATCGCTGCTCGAGATCCCGAATAATTGGCTCCGAGCGGCGTGAGTGAGCAGCAGAGAAGCGGGCAATGCGACCGCAATACTGATGCCCGCCAGCCACAACACTTCAACCAGCACCATCCGCATGACGGAAGTGCGGTCCGCACCGAGCGCGATGCGAATGCCGATTTCGCGAGTGCGTTGTGCCGTCGAATACGCCAGCACGCCATAGAGGCCGACCGCGGCCATGAGCGCAGCGAGGATGCCAAAGCTCGACGCCAGGAGCGCGATCACCCGCTCGACCATTAAGTTGTCATCAATTTGTTCCTGCATGGTTCGGAAATTGTCCAGGACCAGTTTCGAGTCGAGCGTTTCGATGGCACGCCGTACGGTTGCTTCCGCGCTTTCCGGCGACTGCCAGGTGCGGACATAAAAAGTCATGGCGCCGGGATCCGGCTCCTGAAGGTACGGAGTAAAGATGGTGCGCGTAATATCTTGCCGAACGCCGGTGTGCTTCGCGTCCCGCACAACGCCCACGATCTCGGTGTCGGGTTTCACGTCGCCGGCGCCATTGCAGTAATAGTGACCGACGGCCTGTTGCGGCTCGGCAAAATAGTGGCGGGCGAAACTCTCGTTCACCACGGCGACTTTCTGAGTTCCGTCACGGTCCTGCTCGCTAATGTCGCGTCCCGCCAGCAAAGGCATACCCATGGTCGAAAAGTAGCCGGGGCTCACGTTGGGCGATTCCACGTTCATGTCTTCGTTTTCTCTCGCCGTATAGCCGGCCAGGGTAATGTTGCTGGAGGTGTTGTCATTCGCCAGTTCGGGATCGGTGGTGGCCGCGACCGATCGCACTCCCGGCAACGCGGCCAAAGTTTGCAGAATTTGCTTATCCAGATCACGGGTTTGGTCGGGCCGATATCCCGCGAGCGTCGGCTGGACGCCGAAAGTCACAAGATGATCCGTGGCAAAGCCCACGTGCAATGACTTGAGATTGTGCAGGGTACGAACGAACAAACCCGCGCCGACGAGAACGAGAATGCTCAAGCCGATCTGGACCGCGACAGAGATTCGCCGGAAGCGCAACGGCCCACCGCCGGCCGTCATCACCTGCTGCTTGAGCGCCGGTGCCAGATTCGGACGCCAGAACTGCGCCGCCGGAGCCAGACTGAATAGCAGACTTACCAGCAGTGCCAGAGCAAAATTGAAAAGCAAGATTCGCAGATCCGGATGCGAGGAAAACGGAAGGTCCCCGGTCGTGCGGCTCCAGATCATGTTGATCAGCCACGCGGAAACTCGGGGTGCAATCGCGATTCCAAGCGCACCTCCGGCCAGGCCGAGCAACAAGCCTTCCACTAACAGTTGCTGCACCACGCGTGCGCGCTTCGCGCCTAAGGCGTAACGAACCGACATTTCGCGGATACGCCCTGCCGCCCGCACCAGAAGAAGGCTGCCCACATTGGCGCAGGCCATCAGTGCCACCAGCCCAACCATCGCCATGATGATCAGCAGCGGCTCTTTAGCATCACTGCGCAGAGGAGAAAATCCCTTGGCCCCGTCGCGCACGAACAGATGCGATTTGGTCAGGAAGCTTTCCTTGAAGCTCTCCGAACTGTGGCCGCGCTGTTTCAACTCGTCGGCGCGAATGGAATACCAGAGTGGATTGATGCCCGCATCAGCCTGCTCGCGGGTGAGCCCGGGCTTGAGCTTTCCCACGATGTTGAGCCAACGCGACTTCCGGTCTTCGAGATCGTTGAACCCGGGCTTAACTTCAGCCTTCATGGTCATGGGCGCAAAGACATCGGGAGTGTCCCCCATCACCACGCTGTGAAAACCGGGCGGGGCGACGCCGATGATCGTGAAGGGACGTCCATTGACCAGGAGGCTCTGGTTCACGAGGTTCGGGTCCGCGCCAAAGCGGCGATTCCAGTAACTGAAACTCAACACCACAACCGGATTCGCATCGTCCACCAGATCGTCCGACGCAACGAACACCCGACCCAGCGCCGGCTTTACCCCCAGCACGTCAAAATAATTGCCGGAGACTAATTCGGCAGCCACCAGTTCCGGCTGGTTGTGCCACTGCACGCCGACCTCCGTCCAGACCGTTGCCAGCAGGCCGCTGAACACAGAGTTGCGGTCGCGAAGATCGCGGTACATGGGATAGGAAAAATAGAAGCTCTCATCCGTGCGCGTACTGGTGCGTCCGTGGAAGCTGCCCGCGAATTGCAGAATCACGAGGCGATCGGTGTCCTTTACCGGCAGCGTACGCAACAGCGCCTGGTCGAGCAGGCTGAAGATGGCGGTGTTGGCGCCGATGCCGAGGGCAAGCGTGATGATTGCGACTGCGGCAAATCCTGGCGCCTTGGTTAGCTGGCGCAGGGCGTACCGGATGTCCTGGATCAGTCCGTTCATCTTTCGCCTCCTATTCGTAGCGCAACGCCACCATGGGATCGACCTTCGAAGCCTTGTTTGCGGGCAGGTAGCAGGCGAGCAGAGCCGCGGCAAAAAGCGTAGCCGCGACCGCGCTGAATGCCACTATATCGATGGTGCCGACGCCATAGAGCAGGCCGCGCATGGCACGTCCGACGAAGCAGGCGCCTACCAGTCCCACTCCCAATCCGATTGCTGCCAAGATGACGCCTTCTTTCAAGATCAGGCCGAGCACGTGATCCTGGCTGGCGCCCAAGGCCATGCGCAGTCCGATTTCGTGTGTGCGCTGCGACACGGCGAAGGCCATGACGCCGTAAATGCCGATCGCGGCCAGCAAGAGTGCGACGGAGGCGAAGCTGACATACAGCGCCGTCGTGAACCGGTCTCCCACCAAAGACTCGCTGACGATCTGATCCATGGTTTTGACGTCGGCCAAGGCCAGCTCAGGGTCGATAGCGTGCACGGCGCCGGCGATGCTTTTGGTCATCTCCCCAGGATCGCTCGTCGTCCGCACAGCCATCTGAGCTTGCGGCCACGGACTTTGCGCGAATGGAACATCGATCTCGGGAAAACCGTCGCTGCGAATGCCGCCATTGTGAATATTTCGGAAGACACCCACGATCTGCCACTCCACTGCTGGGCCGAGCTTGGGCACACCCGGAATCAACTGTTCAACCAGGACGCGCTGGGTCAGCGGATCCACTCCTTTGAGATACCGGTTCACAAAAGTTTCGTTCACAATGGCGACGCGAACACTGCTGACCATGTCCTGATCGGTGAATTTGCGGCCCTTGACCATCTGGATCGCGAAAGTCTCGAAGAATCCGGGCGTCACCATCTGGAAGCCGGCACCGGGGCGGTCGGATGGGTTTGCAAACGGCTTGCCTGCGATGGTGAAGGGCATTCCGAAATTCGTGCCTTGCAGAGGCATGCCAGTCGCCGCTTCGGCGCGGACTACCCCCGGCAGAGACTCAATCTTCTCCACCAGTTGCCGATAATAGGCAACCATCTGTTCGGGTTGCGTCAGCCGCTTCTCCGGCACCGGAACATTAAAGGTCAGGACGTGATCGGTGCGGAAACCGGGATCGACCCGCGCCAGATTCCAAAAGCTGTGAATGGCGAGACCCGCACCGGCCAACAAGGTAAGCGCCAGGGCAAACTCGCCGACAACCAGGGACCTGCGGAGGCGATGGCGTCCGGCGCTGGTCCCGGAGCGCCCTCCTTCTTTCAGGGTCTCGTTCGGATCGACGCGCGAGGCGTGCCACGCGGGGGCGCAGCCGAACAGCATGCCGGCGATCGTGGTGGCGATCAGCGTGAATAGCAGCACGGGGATATTCAGGGTCACATCTGCTTCGGAAGGAAGCGTGTAGGGCGGCATCTTCGCCATCATGACCTTGATGATGGCCCACCCCAGACTAATTCCGAGCGCGCCGCCGAGTACCGCCAGAACCAGGCTTTCCGTAAGGAACTGACTGAACACCTGCCAGCGGCTCGCGCCCAAAGATGTGCGCACGGCCACTTCTTTCAGGCGAGTCGTACCCTTGGCGAGCACCAGATTAGCCACGTTCCCACAGGCGATCAGGAGAATAAAACCGACTCCGCCCATCAACAGCCAGAGCGTTTTCTTGGCCTCCTTGGGGAAAAAGTCGTTGTGAAGTTCCTCCACGCTGGCGCCCCAGCCCTTGTTACTTTGCGGGTGGTCTTGCGCAATGCGGTTGGTCACGACTTCCATGTCGGCCTGTGCCTGCTCCAGCGTTACCCCCGGCTTCAAGCGGCCCAACACCAGCAGCCAGTGAAAATCGTGATTGATCTGATCGGGCTTGAAGGCCAGCGGCACGAAAAACTGCGAATCGAGACGATCCGTTTGACCGGCTGCAAGCACTCCTACCACCGTGTATGGATCGCTGTTCATCCGGATGGATTTTCCGATGATGTTGTGGTCAGCGCCGAGATGCTCCCAGAGCCGATGGGTCAGAATGACTTCATGATCTCTTCCGGGCTCTGCTTCTTCCGGCAGAAAGTCGCGCCCCATCAGGAAAACACTCCCCGCCATGCGCGCCATGCCGGGCGTATCGGCCCGTCCGTTGATCTGTTCCGGCTGCGCGGGAGTGGCGAAGTTGAAGCTGGCGCCCGTCCAGGCGTTGATGTCCTGGAAGGTCTTGTTCTGCTGTTTCCAATCCAGGTAGTCGCCCGCCGAGACCCCGTTGTGGTTGCCCTGAATCTTTGACCACACCATGACCAATTCGTCGGGATTAGGGTACGGCATGGGGGCCAGCAACACCGCGTAAATCACACTGAAGATAGCCGTGTTCGCGCCGATGCCCAGCGCCAGTGTGAGGGCGGCAACGGCTGTGAAACCAGGGTTCTTCCGTAGCAGGCGGAAACTGTGGCGAGCGTTCTGCAGCAGCGTTTTCATAAGTCCCTCATTCGTAGCGCAGCGCCACCATGGGATCGACCTTGGTCGCCCGATAGGCTGGCGCGATGCTGGCAATGAATGCGACGGCGACCAGGATCGCCGCAACCGCCAGGAAAGTGATAGGATCCGTCGGCCGCACGCTGTAGATCAGGCTCGACAAAACGTGTCCCAGCGCCAGAGCGCCAGCCGTTCCTATTGCGACGCCGAGCAAGGTTGGCTTCATCGCCTCGAAGACCACCATCCGCAGCACGTCGCCCAAAGGGGCACCGAGAGCCAGACGGATTCCAATTTCGCGCACGCTGCGTTTCACGCTGTAGGAGAGCACGCTGTAGATGCCCACCGCGGCCAACAACAAAGCGAGTCCTGCGAAGGCGCCCAGCAACAGCATGTTGAAGCGCTGCTGCGATAGAGAGTTCGCGACCAGATCGTCCATGGTGGAAATGTCGACAAGAGGCATGTCGCGGTTGACTTCGTGCACGGCATTCGACACGGCGGAGGCGAGGTCACCGGAACCGGAGTGCGAGCGCACCACCAGCGTCATGGGAAACGAAGTCCATCCGCCATTCGCCGGCACGGTAACCTGATCGAGCGGAAAATAAAGAGTGGCGCTGGGACGCGCCTGGTCCAGGCTGTCGAGCTTGACGTCGCCCACAACTCCCACCACTTCGCGAACTGCGTCAGGAAAAAATGTGAGTGTAAGGCGCTTGCCCAGCGGGTCTTCGCCCGGCCAGAACTGCCGAGCCATCGACTCGCTGATCAGCACCACGGCCGGTCTTCCGGCGACGTCAGTGTCGCTGAAGTCGCGGCCACGCAGGAGTGGAATGTGCAGCGCATTCCTGTAACCCGGAGTGCTGAGGCGCACGTCGACCTCGGGCTGCTCGGACATGGGCACGACAGCTCGGCCCTCGACGGCGATGGGTTGATGCGAACCTTCATCGTTCAAAGGGAGGTCGTCAATAACGCCGGCGGATTCAACCCCCGGCAACGACCGCACGCGCTCGAGCACTCGGTCGAAGAAACTGACCTGTTGGGCCGGCGAGGAAAACTTCGCGCGGGAGACCATCGCGGTCATGGTCAAAACGCCGCGAGAATCAAACCCTGGATTCACGCTTCTGAGCTTCTGAAAACTCCGAATCATCAGCCCCGCGCCGATCAGCAGCATGAGTGAAAGAGCGACCTCCGACACAACCAGGGCGCTGCGGGTGCGATGTCCGCTTGAATCCGCGTCCGTTCGACCCAGGCCCTGCTTGAGCGCTTGATTGACGTCACGCCGTGTCAGTCGCAACGCCGGCAGGGCTCCCGCGACAATGCCCGTGATTATGGAAATGACGGCGGTGAAGGCCAGAACCTTTGCATCCAAACCAACGTCGGTCGAGTGCGGCAACTTGTCGGCCAGAAAGGCCACAATCAGGCGGACTGCAAAGTGAGCCAAGGCCAGGCCGAGCGCTCCTCCCAAGAGTGCGAGCAGCACCGTTTCCGTGAGAATTTGGCGAAGCACACGGGCCGGAGTTGCACCCAGCGCGGTTCGGATTGCGATCTCCTTCTGGCGACTGAAAGTCTTCGCCAGCGCCAGGTTGGCGACGTTGACACAAGCGATAAGAAGAACAAAAGCCACGGCTCCCAGCAAAACCAGGAGCGCTGGCCGCACATCGGAGACCAGATCGTCATGCAAGGGCACAACCACCGCGCCCCATCCCTTGTCATCGTCGGGATACAGTTGCTGCAGGCGGTCAGAAATTGTGTTCATCTCGGCCTGCGCCTGCCTCAGGTCAACCCCGGGCTTGAGACGCGCGATGACGATGGAGTGATGCTCTCCCCGCACGGCGCGTTCCTGGTCAGTCCAGGCCATCGGGGTCCACATCTGGGCGAAATCCGGAAAGAGGAAGTTCGCCGGCATGACGCCGGCCACGAGATAAGGTTGACCATCCAGATGGATGTCGCGGCCGACAATGTCAGGATTCGCGCCGAAGTGCTCTTGCCACAAACGGTGGCTGAGAACCACAACGTGGGAACGCCCCGGCTGATCTTCGTCCAGTGAAAGGACGCGGCCGAGCATGGGCTGAACTCCCAACGTTGCGAAGAAGCCAGAGGACACCGCGCTGGCGGCCAGTTGTTCCGGCTTGTCGCCGCCAGTCACGGTAAAGCCGTGGTAGGTATAGATTGCCATGTGGTCAAATACCTGGTTCTGGCGCTCCCAATCCAGGTAATTCGCAGCGGACACGGAAAACGTGGTCATGCCGGGAAAACTCTTTGGGGGTGGAACATGCCAGACCCGCACCAGCCGGCCGGCGTCGGCGAACGCCAGCGGACGAAGCAGTACGGCATTCACCACGCTGAAAATGGCGGTGTTGAAGCCGATCCCCAGCGCCAGCGTGAAAACCGCAACGGCGGCGAAGCCGGGACTCTTGCGGAACTGGCGCACTGCGTAACGGAAATCCTGGACTAATCCATTCATGATTCGCCTCCTATTCGTAGCGCAGGGCCACCATGGGATCGACTTTTGCCGCCCGTCGTGCCGGGAGGTAGCTGGCAACCAAGCCCACGCAAGCGAGCAAGAACGAAACCGAAGCGAGCACAATCGGGCTCGACGGTTTCACGTCATAGAGCAACGTCCCGAGCAGGCGAGTGAGGCCGAGGGATCCCGCGACGCCAACTCCGACTCCCACTGCCACCCAGGTCATGGTTCCGCTCACCATCAGCTTCAGCACGTCGACGGCGCGTGCCCCTAGGGCCATGCGAATGCCGACTTCATGAGTACGTTGCGCCACCGAATAGCTGACTACTCCGACGATGCCCACAGCCGCCAGGACCAGCGCCAGCAAGGCGAACGCGGAGAGCAAGAGAGTGGGAAAACGTCTTGACCCGAGCGAATCCTGCACAACGTTCTGCATGGTTTCGATATCGGAGA
>Ga0210383_10002323_pt1 | contig 17211 bp, 14 predicted proteins | sample IncBWC14OmetaG_FD_160072 | JGI IMG/M metagenome (GOLD analysis project Ga0210383, IMG submission 160072) | Forest soil microbial communities from Barre Woods Harvard Forest LTER site, Petersham, Massachusetts, United States - Inc-BW-C-14-O ...
GGATCCGAACGCGGCCACGCCTGCCGGGAGCAACGCAGCGGTGCCCTGCGGGCCGAGGGGCAGCCCTACGTCGGTCGAACTCACGACTTCCTCGGCCAGGGCTCCCACCGCCGCGCCAGTCTGGCCGCCGACCATCATCCCGCCGATCCTGCGCATCATCTCGCCAAGACCGCCGAGGCCGCCAAGACCGCCAAGCATCGCTTGCATCTCGGGCGGAATGTCGCCGCCGAGCTGCGCCGGGTCGTCGCCGAGCAGCCCGCTCATCGCGTCGACGGCCCGAGCGGCGATCGGATCGCACAGCTTCGACCAGACCGGCAGGGTGGCTTCCACCCACTCGGACCTGCTCCAGGCCTGCGGTGTCCGGATCCCGCTCGGGAACTCGGTGGCGTCCTCGAGCCAGAGGTCGGCCAGCCGCAGAGCCTCGATCACTTTGCTGCGGTCGATGTCCAGGACGCTCGCGTCGCCCTTCTGGGCGACCGTCTGACGGGCGATGTTCTTGGCCAGGTCCCAGTTCACCGGACCGCCCTGCCATGACATCAGATCGGCGAACTGGCGCAGCGCGTCTGCGAATTGCTGCGGGTCGCCCATGGGACCAAGCGGGCCCGTGCCGCCGAACGGCCCGAGCGGGCCACCGCCGCCAGATCCAGAGCCGCCAGAGCCGCCAGGCACGTCCGGATCGTCACCGGAGTTACGCCCAGGGCCGAAGCCGAAGGGAGGCTCAGTCATCTGCCCGGCCTCTCGGGGTCATCTGCCCGAACTCTCAGGCAGGATGGAAGGGTCCACACTGGCCAAGTTATCCCAGGAGCGGTCCGCGGTGAGCAACCGAGTAGCTCAGGTTCGCCCTGAGCGCAGCCCTGAATCCGGATCCAGGGCTCCGGCGGCGACCCACGGGCGGAAGAAGTCGGGCGATTTGGGCAATGGGCCCGACCACGGCGACGACGCCGTCGCCGGCGGACAAGCCGGACCCGTCCCGGCCGAATCTGAGGCGGCAGTGTCTGAGGCGGCAGAGTCTGATCTGGCCGGCCAGCGTGCCGACGCGTCGCGGCCGGTCATCGCCGTGACCGGCGCCGCGCGCGGCCTGGGCCTGGCGCTCACGGCGCGCCTAGCGCAGTCGCCGCTAGTCGCGCGCGTCGTCGCCATCGACCTCAACCGCGGCGACGTCAGCGGCGTGACCTGGCGCATCGCCGATGTGCGCGATCCGGCCCTGGCCGGTCGGCTGTCCGACGTCGACGTCGTGGTGCACACCGATGTCGACTTCTCACCTGACTCGGAGGCCCGAATCAGGCGGGCGTTCAACGTGCGCGGCGCTCAGACGGTGCTCACGGCCGCCGCGGCGGGCGGTGTCGGCCGCGTCATCCTCGTCACGAGCGCCATGGTCTACGGAGCGCGGGCGGATAACGCAGTACCGCTGCCGGAGGATGCCCCGCTGAGCGCGGACTCAGACGACAGCGTCGTGAGCGACCTGCTGGAGATCGAGCACCTGGCGGAGCGATCGCCGCGTGCTCACCTCGGGCTGCAGGTCAGCGTGGCCAGGCCGGCCGCGCTCGTCGGCGACGGCATTGACACGCTGGTGACCAGGCATTTTGAGGCGCCCCGGCTACTGGCGGTGAAGGGCTGCGCAGCGCGCTGGCAGTTCTGTCACATCGATGACCTGGTCTCGGCGCTCGAGCTTGCCGTGGACGGCAAGGTAACGGGCGCGTTCGCCGTCGGCTCCGATGGCTGGCTGGAGCAAGATGAGCTCGAAGAGATCGCTGGGCTGCGCAGGATAGAGCTCCCGGCCGGGCTGACCTTCGCTACAGCCCAGCGGCTGCACCGGGCCGGGATCACCCCGGCACCTGTAGCTGACTTGCGCTACGTCGTATACCCGTGGGTAGTGGACTGCAAGGCGCTGCGGGAGGCCGGCTGGCAGCCGCAGTATGACAACTCCACGGCGCTCGGGGTGCTGCTGGCGCAACGGGCCGGGCATCACGCGGTCGCCGGACGCCGGCTGGGCAAGAAGGACGCGACTATCACTGCCGCCGGGGCGACCGTGGCGGTCATCGGGACCGCCGCCGTGGTCCGGCAGGTCCGGCGCCGACGGCGCGGGACCTGAACCCCGATCGTGCCGATGGTGGCGGGCCGACCGCCAATCGGTTGCCGGCCGGCCGGCGCTCGGCTTCGGGTAGGGGCTGGTCAGGGTCCTGCCGGGTGCCTGTAACTTGTCATGGTGAGCGTCATCAGGATGACTGAGCTACGCGCCGAGCCGCTCTCAGTCGATGAGATCCGCGCCGCGGCCGCTGATCCGGCGGCCGGCGCTGTCGCCGTGTTCATCGGCGCAGTGCGCGACCATGACGACGGGCGCGGCGTGACAGCCCTGTCCTACAGCGCTCATCCATCAGCGCAGACTGAGCTTGAGCGGGTCTGCGAGAAGATCGCGGCCAGCTACTCGATTGTGTCGCTGGCCGTCGCGCACCGGACCGGCGATCTTGAGATAGGCGACCTTGCGGTCGTCGCCGCCGTTGGAGCCGTGCACCGGGATGTCGCTTTTGCGGCTTGCCATGCCCTCGTCGACGAGCTGAAGGCGACGGTGCCGATCTGGAAGAATCAGTTCTTCACGGGCGGTGACAGCGAGTGGGTCAATAGTGCGTAGGCTTCGGCCTGTGCCTCCCCGGCTGCCCCCCATGTCCCGTCGCCTGGTCACGCTGCTGATTGCCGGCGTGTGCGTGCTGGCCGGGCTCGCCGTGGCCGCGTTCGCGCCAGTGCCGTACGTCGCGCTGACGCCCGGGCCGACGCTGAACACGCTGGGCAAGCCAGAAGGCCAGCCCATCATCCAGATCAGCGGGCATCGCACCTATCCGACAACCGGCAATCTGAATCTGGTGACGGTGTCGTACACCGGCGGGCCGGGCACCGATTTCGACATCTTCAGCGCGCTCCGGGCGTGGCTGACACCCGATGACGCAGTCGTGCCGTCCAGCGAGATCTTTTCCTCGGGCCAGACACAGCAGCAGGTCGTTCAGCAGGACACGCAGCAGATGCTGGGCTCGCAGCAAGATGCCACTGCCGCAGCGCTGTGCTATCTGAACATCGGCTACCAGACCGTGGACAGCATCTCGGCGACGGTGAAGGGCACGCCGGCCTACGGGACCCTGCATTCCGGCGACGTGATCACGGCCGTGGACGGCCAGCAGGTCAACTGCCACCACGACGTCGTCACTATGGTCCGGGACCGCAAGCCTGGCGCGCCAGTCACGCTGACCATTGACCGCAAGGGCGTCACCCAGACGATCACGCTGAACACCAAGGACGTGTCCGGTCAGGCAGTCGTGGGCATCCAGCTGGCGTCGCCCACCTACGTGTTCCCGTTCAGCATCAAGATCAATTTGCCCGACGTCGGCGGACCGAGCGCTGGGATGATGTTCGCGCTCGGGATCATCGACAAGCTCTCGCCCAGCAGCCTGACGGACGGTCGATTCATCGCCGGAACGGGCGAGATCTCACCCGCCGGCTCGGTCGAGCCGATCGGCGGCATCCAGCAAAAGATGGCCGGTGCCAGGGCTGCAGGCGCCACGGTCTTCCTGACGCCAGCTGCCAACTGCGCCGACACGGTGGGCGCAGTGCCGGCCGGGCTCCGGCTGGTGAAAGTCAGCTCGCTGGCGGGCGCGATCACCGCTCTGCGGGCTATCGAGCAGGGCAAGCCGGTCCCGTCGTGCTAGCGGCGCGGATCAGCTGGCCCGACCCGACTGTGAACGAGAGCCCGACTGTGAACGGCCGCCCGGCTCCGACTGAACAGCTGGCAGGTCAGGACTGAACTCCGGCAGACCATTGTGCGCGTACTGGCCAGCCAGGCGCAGACCCGACGCCACTGCGGCGCGTCCGCGCCGCCAAGGGCGTACGCTCGGATCTGACGGGACATCCAGGGCGGGGCTTCCGGTTATGTCGGCGCGTCTTGGCGTCAGCGCGGCCTGGAGTAAGTCGGTCCTGACGTGCACCGGTCCCGGTTAGGTACGTCCTCGCGTAGCGGAGGGGAAAGGAGCGGTACTGGTTGTGACGCCTCGTGTGCTGGTTGATGCGACCGCGGTGCCTGCCGACCGCGGTGCGCTGGGCCGTTATGTAGATGGCCTGGTCAGCGCGCTTCATGCGGCCGGGGCCGATCTCGCCGTCGCCTGCCAGCGGGCAGATGAAGAGCGATACTGCCGGCTGGTGCCGAACGCCAGGGTTGTGGCCGGGCCACCCGCCATTGCCCACCGACCCGCCCGGCTGGCCTGGGAGCAGAGTGGCCTGCCGCTGGTCGCCCAGCAAGTGGAAGCCGCGGTCATTCACTCGCCGCACTACTCGATGCCGCTGCGGCCGAACGCTCCCGTCGTGGTTACCGTGCACGACCTGACGTTCTTCACCGCGCCGGACGCGCACAGCCCTGTCATCGCGACTTTCTACAAGGCGGCGATCCGCACGTCGGCTCGGCGCGCTACCCGCCTGATCGTCCCGTCCAAGGCGACGAGAGACGAACTGGTCCGGGTGCTGGCGGCCGATCCCACCAGGATCGATGTGGCGTACCACGGCGTCGACCATGACCTGTTCCACCGGCCCGACGAGCGGCAGCGGCGACAGGTGTCGGACCGCCTCGGCCTGCATGGGAAGCCCTACGTCGCCTACCTCGGCACCCTAGAGCCACGCAAGAACGTGCCCGCGCTCATCACGGGCTGGGCTGCCGCAGTGGCGGACATGAGCGACCCGCCCGCCCTCGTGCTAGCGGGCGCCAGCGGCTGGAGCGAGGAGGTCGACGAGGCCATCGCCTCGGTGCCGGCTCACCTGCATCTAGTTCGTCCTGGCTACTTGCACTTCAACGACTTGCCTGGCTTCTTCGGCGGGGCACAGGTTGTCGCGTTCCCGAGTACCGGCGAGGGATTCGGGCTGCCCGCGCTGGAGGCAATGGCCTGCGGAGCCGCGGTGCTGACGACGCACCGGACGGCGCTGCCGGAGGTGGGCGGCGACGCCGTCGCCTATACCGAGCCTGACGCCGCGAGCATCCGGACGGCGCTGCAGGGGCTACTCGAGGACCCAGGTCACCGTCTGGCACTGGGGGACGCGGGCTACTCCAGGGCCATGGAGTTCAGCTGGGCTGCGTCCGCCGAGGCCCACATGATCAGCTACGAGCGGGCTGCGGCGCAGGGCACCGAGTAGCGACGCGGCGCGGGCGTGGCCCAGTGCGGCGGCCCAAGCGCGGCGGCCCAAGCGCGGCGACAGAGTGCAGCAGCGGGCGCTACAGCCGGCCGAGGTGCCCGCGGTCCCGGAGTTCTTCCACCACCTGCTTGACCTCCTGCGCGCGCGAGCGGGCACAGACGAGCGTGGCGTCTGCGGTGTCCACGACGACGACATTGTCGAGGCCCACGACCGCCACCACGCGATCGGTGGTCGAGACGATGACGGCATCCTTGACATCGCGCGCGATGATCTCGGCGCGGCCAGGGATCAGCAGGTTGCCCGACTCGTCAGTAGGCAGCGACTCGCCTAGCGAGTCAAAATCGCCGACGTCGCTCCAGGGCATGTCGGCCGGCACGGTCGCGACCTTGCCTGCCGCCGCCGCCCCCTCGAGTACTCCGTAGTCGACCGAGATCTTCTCCAGACCTGGCCAGACCTCCGCCAGGACAGCGTCGTGCTCGGCCGTATCCCAGGCGTCAGCGATCCGGTTGATACCGGCACTGAGCTGCGGCCGCTGCCGCGCCAGTTCAGCCAGGAAGGCGTCGACGCCGAACACGAAGATGCCGGCGTTCCACAGGTACTGACCCGACTCCAGGTAGCTCGCCGCGACTTCACGGGAGGGCTTCTCCCTGAACTCGGCCACCGTCCGTGCCTCGCCGCGTAGCTCGGGGCCCAGCTTGAGGTAGCCGAACCGGACTTCGGCGTGTGCGGGCCGGATGCCTACGGTCGTCAGGTAACCGTCCCGCGCCGCCGCTGCGGCCTGCTCGATGATCTCGATGAACCGCGTCTGGTCGCCGATGAGGTGGTCGGCGGAGAACGCAGCCATGAGAGCGCCGGGATCGCGCCTCGCCAGGACGGCGCAGGCCAGGCTCACCGCCGCGCACGAGTCCTTGGGTGACGGCTCGACCAGGATGTTGGCTACTGGCACGTCAGGCAACTGGCGCGAGATGGCGGCGGCGTGGGCGGTCCCGGTGACCACATAGACCTGGTCAGCCGCTGACAACGGGCTGACCCGGTCGACCGTGGCCTGGAGCAGCGAACGGTCCGTACCGGTCAGCGCGTGAAAGAACTTAGGCTCACAAGCGCGTGACAGCGGCCACAGCCGGGTACCGCTGCCGCCTGCCAGAATCGTGGAGTACAGCATCTAGCCAACTATGCCCGATGTGTGGCGCGTTCCGTACGGCAGGCGGGCGCGGCACCGGGCGAAAACGACGCGAGCACTTACGGATCGAGGGCCAGGGTGGGTGTGCGAGCAGGGCAGCCGCGTGGCGAGCGCGTGGCTGGCAGCGCGCAGGCGGCGCTTACCCGTGACTGGGACGCGCCGTTCCCGATCAGCGTGCGCCTGACACTGCTCGTGCACAAGCGCGGACCGGGCGATCCGACGCTCCGCATAGACGATCGGGGCGCCATCTGGCGGACGTCGCTGACGCCTGACGGGCCCGGCACGCTGCGGCTCGCGCGGATCTGGCCTGCGGACGCCGAGGCCGCCGTCACCACGATCCGCGCCTCCGCCTGGGGCGACGGTGCCGCGTGGCTGCTGGACACCCTGCCGGATCTGCTCGGGGCGCGCGATGAGCCGGCCGCCTTCCGGCCTGCCCATCCCCAGCTGCGCGACCTCGTCCGGCAGTTTCCTGGCCTGCGGATCAGCCGCACCGCGCGGGTACTGGAGGCCCTCGTCCCCGCTGTGCTGGAGCAGAAGGTCGTCAGCATTGAGGCGCATCGAGCCTGGCGCCGGCTGCTGACATGGCACGGATTGCCCGCGCCTGGTCCGGCGCCGGCCGGAATGCGCGTAGTTCCGTCGGCCGCGACCTGGCAGGCCATCCCGTCCTGGGACTGGCACCGGGCCGGCGTCGAGGCCGTGCGTGCCCGCACGATCGTCAACGCGGCCAGGGTCGCGAGCCGGCTGGAGGCCATTTCCTCGCTGCCTGCCGCCGATGCCGACCGCAAGCTGCGTTCCCTGCCCGGCATCGGGCCGTGGACTTCAGCGGAAATCAGGCAGCGGGCCTGTGGCGACGCCGACGCGGTCAGCGTTGGTGACTATCACATCCCGGCCCTGGTGGGCTGGAGCCTGGCGGGCGAGGTCACCGACGACGCGGGCATGCTGGCATTGCTGGCGCCCTATGCCGGTCAGCGCTACCGGGCCACGCGTCTCATCGAACTGGGAGTCGCCGGGCCGCCGCGCCGCGGGCCGAGGATGAGCGTCCGCGACTACCGGGCGATCTGAACCGGTGGATCTGAACCGTGCGAGATGAAACCGTGCGGTCTGAATAGGGAAGCACATCGGGGCTTCCCTCGTTATCGCTCGGGTCGGCCTCCGCAGGCCGGTCGGGCGCCGCAGCCTAGGGTGGGGACAAGGGCGTAGGCCCGAAGACGAAAGAGGTAGTGCTATCAGCGCCGATGAGGCAACTGTCCGCGAGTCAGGTCCCGCTAGCGTGCGCCCGGCCCCGGCGGCCCCGGTGGCCAGCCCGAGCGGGCTGCGACGCGCACTGGCCAGGGCCAGGGACGGCAAGTCGCTCGACCCGGCCGAGGCGGCCATCCTGCTCCAGGCACGCGGTGACGATCTGGCCGTGCTGGTGGCGCACGCTGGCCGGGTGCGGGACTCAGGCCTCGCGGCGGCCGGCCGCCCCGGCGTGATCACGTACTCGCGCAAGGTGTTCATCCCGCTGACAAGACTGTGCCGGGACCGCTGTGCCTACTGCACATTCGTGACGGTACCGGGACGGCTAACGGCCCCGTTCCTGTCTCCTGATGAAGTACTAGATATCGCGCGCGCTGGCGCATCGCTCGGCTGCAAGGAAGCGCTCTTCACCCTCGGTGACCGTCCCGAAGCCCGGTGGAAGCAGGCGCGCGAGTGGCTCGACGCGCACGGCTACGACGACACGCTGTCCTACGTGCGGGCGATGGCGATCCGGGTGCTGGAGGAGACCGGCCTGCTGCCGCACCTGAACCCTGGAGTGCTGAGCTGGCAGGACTTCCAGCGGCTCAAGCCGGTCGCGCCGTCGATGGGCATGATGCTGGAGACAACCTCCGCAAGACTTTTCACGGAACGGGGTGGCCCTCACTTCGGCAGTCCGGACAAGGACCCGGCCGTCCGGCTGCGAGTGCTCCAGGACGCCGGGCGCAGCAGTGTGCCGTTCACCACCGGAATCCTGATCGGCATCGGCGAGACGCTGGCCGAGCGAGCAGAGTCGATCTTTGCCATCCGGCAGGTCGCGCGCGAGTACGGCGGGATCCAGGAAGTAATCGTGCAGAACTTCCGGGCCAAGCCGGACACGAAGATGCGCGGCGTCCCGGATGCCGAACTGGCTGACCTAGCCGCCACGATCGCGGTGACCAGGCTGGTCCTCGGCCCGTCTGCGCGGATCCAGGCGCCGCCGAACCTGATCGGCGATGAGTATCAGCTCATCTTGTCGGCTGGCATCGACGACTGGGGCGGCGTCTCGCCGCTGACCCCCGATCACGTGAATCCAGAGCGGCCCTGGCCGCAGATCGACGACCTGGCGGCGCGGACAGCCGCGGGCGGGTTCGAGCTCGCCGAGCGGCTGACGATCTACCCCGGTTACATCCGCGAACCCTGGCTCGACCCGCGGCTGGCCCGCCACGTGGCGGCGCTGGCGGATCCGTCGACCGGCCTGGCCCGGGCGCAAGCGCGGCCGAGTGGGCTGCCGTGGCAGGAGCCAGACGGCGGTTTCGCCGACGACGGCACGTGGGGTGCGAGCGGCCGGACCGACCTGTTCACCTCGATCGACACCGCCGGCCGGACCAAGGACCGGCGGGATGACTTCGCCGAGGTCTACGGCGACTGGGACGAGGTCGGCGCGCGGATCGAGCCGGCGGCCCGGCCGGCCAGCTCAGCCGGATCCGCGACCGGTCAGGCCGGCGGCGCCCCGCGCCGCGCGCCGGCCGAGGTGCTGGCCGCGCTCCGCAGTGCCGAGCGTGACCCGGCCGGGATCACCGACGACGAGGCACTGGCGCTGCTGGACGCCGACGGTCCCGAGCTAGAGGCGCTGGCGGCGCTGGCCGACGACCTGCGCCACCAGACGGTGGGTGATGACGTCACGTATGTCGTCACGCGGAACATCAACTTCACCAACGTCTGCTACACCGGCTGCCGCTTCTGCGCCTTCGCCCAGCGGCGGACAGACGCCGACGCGTACACGCTGTCGATGGAGCAGATCGGCGACCGTGCCGCCGAAGCGTGGGAGGCAGGCGCCACCGAGGTCTGCATGCAGGGCGGTATCCATCCGGACCTGCCTGGCACTGCCTACTTCGACATCGCGGCCGAGGTCAAGCGCCGGTGCCCTGAGCTGCACGTACACGCGTTCTCGCCGATGGAGGTGATGAACGGCGCGTCCCGCACCGGCCTGCCGGTGCGAGAGTGGCTCATCCGGGCACGCGCTGCGGGCGTGGACTCGCTGCCGGGTACGGCGGCGGAGATCCTGGACGACGACGTTCGCTGGGTGCTCACGAAAGGCAAGCTCCCGGCTTCGGCGTGGATCGAGGTCATGACGACCGCGCACGAGCTCGGCATCCGGACGACCTCGACGATGATGTACGGGCATGTGGACACGCCCGCGCACTGGGTGGGGCATTTGCGGGTCCTGCGCGGGATCCAGGAGCGCACTGGCGGCTTCACCGAGTTCGTGCTGCTGCCGTTCGTGCACGCGAGCTCGCCGATCTACCTGGCGGGGATGGCGCGCCCTGGTCCGACCAGGCGGGAGAACCGGGCCGTGCACGCGCTCGCCCGGATCATGTTGCATGGCGCCATCGACAACATTCAGTGCTCGTGGGTCAAGCTCGGCGCTGACATCTGCCAGGAGGTGCTGCGCGGCGGGGTGAACGACCTGGGCGGCACGCTGATGGAGGAGACCATCAGCCGGATGGCCGGCTCAGAGAACGGGTCTTATAAGACCATCACCCAGCTCGCCGAGCTCGTCGCGCCGACGGGGCGGCCGCTCCGGCAGCGGACCACGCTGTACGGCGCGCCGTCTGCCGCGCGAATGGCCGCGGCGGCCGCCAGTGATGGCGTCTGCGCATCCGTCCGCGGGGCCCGCACGTCACTGCCACTGCTGCCGGCCTGACTGGCGGTAGCGGCCGGCGGATGGCCCGCCCTAGTAGGGCCGAGCGGCGGTGGCGAAGGCGCCCCACACGACCTTGCCCTGCTCGTCGGGGGCGGCCGAGCAGCCCCAGTGATCGCTGAGCGATGACACCACCAGCAGCCCGCGGCCTGACTCGTCCTGCCAGTCGGGCTCGCGCAGTTCGGGCAGCTCGGTGCTCGGGTCTGCGATCGCGCAGATGACGTGGGAGCCCGGATGCAGGAGCCCGACCTTGATGGGCCAGGGCGACAGCGTCCCGGTGGCGTGCTGAGCCTGCGGCAGCGCATGCCGGATGGCGTTCGTCAGCAGCTCGGTGACGACGGCGGCGATATCGTCGGCGCGGTCGGTGACGCCCCACTTGTGCATCGTCTGGAAGGTAAAGCTCCGCGCGGCGGCGATGGCGTGTGACTCCGGGGCGGGTGTGTGCGTCGCGATCCTCGGCATGGCGGTCCAGCTGCCGTCCGCGCCGCCACGCTCGCACGGCCAGTCCCGGCAGGAGCGCCACGCCGTGCGGACGGCCGACTCAAGCCACCGCCAGTCAACACCACGGTCGGGCGCTAATCCGGCTGAGCGCGTTGTCATCGCAGGTCCAAGTGGTAGCTGGCACGCGGAACCGATAAATAAGGCGCTAATGGCCATATCCTGCCTCATGCACAGCGCAGCCGCAACCTCCATCTGCACGTGCATTTGAGTTGTTAGCCCGCGTTGTGCGCGCTAAGCTACTGCCGTTCCGTGCAGGTGCACATGCATTTGCAATCACAGCACCAGGTGCCTGTATTGGCGGTGTTGCGCGCGAGACGGGGCGCGCAATCCGATCGTTCTGTCTCAGCCGGGGAGATTCGATGCAGATCACGAATGGCATGTCGGCGGCTGACCTGGTCGCCGTAGAATGGCGCAAGAGCAGCGCGAGCAATCCGAGCGGCAACTGCGTCGAGGTCGCAGCGCTGGCCGACGGCGCGGTCGCAATGCGCAACTCCCGCCATCCTGGCGGTCCAGCGCTTGTCTACACACGCGGAGAAGTGGCCGCTTTCCTGACCGGCGTGCGGAATGGCGAGTTCGACGACCTCGCCACATAACGCGCTCGTGTGAACGAAGTGACAAGACGGTTACAGAGCGCCGATACTCCTCGGACCAGGTGATAACGTGCTCTGAGCGTGCAGTCCGCCTGCGAGCCATTGTCTGACATTGCCGCAGCAGGTTAAGTGCGCGCGCAAGCACAGCGGAGCAGGGGACCGGCTCGGCGGGACGTGGTGTCGCGCCCTGCCGCGTGGCGCAGGAGCGAAGGTGAGCGTGGTTCAGCAGCCGGGCGAAGAGCCTGATGACGAGCTGAACTCCGCTGAGGCGACCAGTGGCCCGACAGTTCTTCGGATTTTCCTGGGCGGGCAGCTGCGCAAGCTCCGGGAGGCGGCCGGCATCACGCCTGACCGGGCAGGCTATGAGATCCGGGCGTCGCGCTCGAAGATCAGCCGAGTCGAGCACGGCCGGGTGAGCTTTAAGGAACGCGACGTCGCTGACCTGCTTACCCTCTACGGCGTCACCGATGAGGGGGAACGCCGCCGCATGCTCAACCTGGCGCAGCACGCCAACAGCCAGGGCTGGTGGTCCAGGTACGACGACGTGATGCCCGACTGGTTCGAGACCTACGTCGGCCTTGAGCAGGCGACGTCGCTGATCCGGACCTACGAGCTTCAGTTCGTGCCTGGCTTGTTCCAGACCGAGGACTATGCGCGCGCGGTCACCGTGCTGGGCCACCGCTCGGCGGCGGCCGACGAGATAGAACGGCGCGTCAGCCTGCGCCTGCAGCGCCAGCAGATCCTGACCAGGCCCGACGCTACGCCCCGAGTGTGGGCGGTAATCGATGAGTCTGCCCTGCGGCGGCCGCTCGGCGGCCGCGAGGTCATGCGCGCTCAGCTGACCCGCCTTATCGAGCTTGGCGAGTTGCCGCAGGTGACGCTTCAGGTCATGCCGTTCGACCAGGGCGGGCACTCAGCCGCGGGCGGGTCATTCTCCATTCTCCGGTTCGCTGAGCCCGAGCTGCCTGACATCGTCTACATCGAGCAGCTGACCGGGGCCTTGTACCTGGACAGGCTGGAGGAGGCCGATCACTACCGCGAGGTCATGAACAGCCTGAGCGCCGAGGCTGAGACGCCGGCCGAGAGCGCGCGCCAGCTGAAGAGACTGATTAACGAGATCTAGCGGGGTGACAGCGGCCCGTGACGGCGGGGCGTCAGCGGCGCTCGGCGCGTGCCTTGACGGCCTCGTTCAGCTCGCGGAAGCTCGTCTCGGCCCGCGCTAGCGCCTTGCCGGAGAGTGGCACGAGCAGGCCGCCGAAGGATTCGCTCTGGTCCAGTCGCGTGCCACCGCCGAGGGGGCTTAGCACGAAGGCGTGCTCGCCGCCGATGATGCCCTTGAGCCCGGCCGTCCATCGGAGCTCAGCGCCGGGCTTCACGGCAAGAATGGTCGCCTTGACGGTCATGGTCCTGCCGCGAGGCTGGAGGCTCTTGAGTGTGACGACTTTGCCCACGGCTAGCTCACCGCTCGCCGTCGGGAACAGCGGATTCCAGTCGGGATAGCTAGCCAGATCTGTCAGCACCGTCCATACCTCAAGCGGCGTGGCGTCGATGTCGATAGTCGCTGAGAAGGTCTTCACGCCTTGCTCCTTCACGTTGGTCGTCCGGCTGGCGGTCAGCTGTCGACCTCGACAACGCCTTGGTCAGTCAGTTCATAGTGCTTGCCGCAAGCGGGGCAGACCAGCAGCGGCGGCGGGGGCCGGAGCTTGACGGCTTTGAGGTGGGCGCCATCATCAGGGCAGACGGCATAGTTCACGCCTGCAGGATAGGTCCCGGCCTGAGCAGCGCGAGGACGTGCTCCATGTGCGGGATGGCCGGTTCGCGGACGACGTAGCTGGTGATGCCGTACTCGCGGGCTTGTGCCAGCAACTGGTCGGCCATCTGCTCAAAGCTGCCGATGAGCAGGAACGGAGTGCTGGCGATGTCCGCAGCTGAAGCTCCGGGGATCCGGCCGGCGATCTCGCGGATGCTAGCTGCCCGGTCGCTGGTGACCGTTACCGCCTGCACCAGTGCTTCGATGACAGGGGCGGTGCCGGCGATGGCTGCTTCCTCGTGGACTATTTGCAGCTGGCGGCGGAGATCGCCGGGTGACCAGCGGACCTCGTGGTGATGCCCGTCGGGCAGGGTGCGGCCCAGGCCACTGAGCCCGACGACATCGGCATGTCTGGCGGCTGCGCGCAGGACTGCGGGGTGGCCGCCGCCGACCACCAGCCTGACCCGGCCGCTGGTCGCCAGACCGTCCAGCCGCGACTCGCGCAGGCTCAGGTACTTACCCTGCCGGGTGACGGTCTCGCCCGCCAGCAGTGCACCAACGGCGTCGGCGAACTCGGCCAAACGCCCGGCGCGGTCAACGGGTGCGGGCCGACGCTGCCCGATATCGTCCCACTCCCGAGGCGTATGGCCGGCGCCGATGCCAAGCACGACCCGGCCCGGTGCCAGGATCTCGAGGGACGCCGCGTCCGCCGCCACATGCATCGGCTCCCGCACGCCCCCCTGGACGACGTAAGTTCCGAGCTTCAGCGTCGTCGTCACGGCCGCCGCGCAGCCCAGGGCCGGCCAGGGCGAAACTCCGGCACCGGGATGGTCGCCCATCAGCAGCGCGCCGAAGCCCGCAGCTTCCACCCGGCGCGCCAGCGCCAGCCACAAATGGAGGTCAGCCGGCTCGGCTTGCACGTTCACGACGACATCGGTCACCAGGCCAACCTGCTAGCGCCCGGCCCGCGCGGCAAGTAGTTCGGCGCCCGGCGAACACGTCAGCGGCGCTGGCGCCGCGGGTTCACCAGGCGTAGTGCTCAGGCGCCGGCTTATAGCCAGGGAAGATGGCGTCTAGCCGGGCGAGCGCATCGGAATCAAGCTCAAGCGCGAGGGCGCGCTGCGCGTCGTCAAGCTGGCCAAGGGTGCGTGGTCCGACGATCGGGGCGGTCACCCCGTCCTGGTGCAGCAGCCAGGCGAGCGCAACGGTGGCCGGTTCCTCGCCGAGCTCCTCGCAGAAGATCTCGTACTTCTCGATCTGGTCCCGGTTCCGCTCGATGGACTCCTTCGCCCTGCCTGCCTGGCGGCGCCGGCCTTCGCGCTCCTTCCGCAGCACGCCGCCGAGCAGGCCGCCTTGCAACGGCGACCACGGGATGATGCCGACGCCGTAGTCGATCGCTGCGGGCAGCACCTCCAGCTCGATCTCCCTCGTCATCAGGTTGTAGATCGACTGCTCGCTGACGAGCCCGAAGAAGCCGCGCGCCGCGGCGGTGTCGTTGGCCTGCGCGATGTGCCAGCCGGCGAAGTTGGACGAGCCGACGTACAGGATCTTGCCCTGGGTGACCAGCACCTCCATCGCCTGCCAGATCTCTTCCCACGGCGTGTCCCGGTCGACGTGGTGCATCTGGTAGAGGTCGATGTAGTCGGTCCGCAGCCGCCGCAGCGATGCGTCGCACGCGCGGCGGATGTTCAGCGCGGAGAGCTTGCCGTCGTTGGGCCAGTCACCCATGCTCCCGTACAGCTTGGTCGCTAGTACCGTGCGCTCTCTGCGGCCGCCGCCGGTATCGAACCAGTCACCGATAATCTCCTCAGTCCAGCCCGCGTGTGCCTGCTCATGATGGCCGACCTGACCGGGCGGGCTGAAACTGCCGCCATAACGGTTGGCTGTGTCGAAGAAGTTAATGCCCAGCTCGTGCCCGTGATCCATGATTGCGTGCGCCTCGGCGGGCGGCGTCAGCGGCCCGAAGTTCATCGTTCCGAGGCAAAGACGGCTCACCGACAGCCCAGAGCGACCCAGATTCGCGTAGTCCACTGATGACAGCCTTTCCCGGTTGAGGTGGCCTCCGTGCAAGACCCTACAAGTGCACCACGAACTCTTCTGGATCGCGGTCAAGGCGGTCGGGCGCAGGCGCGGCGGGGTGCCCGACGCCGATCGCGCCCATCGGCTCCCAGGCCGCGGGCAGGCCGAGTGACTGAGTCGCGATCTCGCGGCAGAACAGCGTGCTGGAGATCCAGCAGCTGCCCAGGCCTTCGACGGCGAGGGCGACGAGCAGATTCTCAATGGCCGCGCCCATCGCTACGACAAACATCGTTCGCTCGGAGGCGTTGCGCCGGGCATCGGGATAAGCATGCGCCGCGTCGGCCGCCAGGCACGGCACGATGACCAGCGGCGCCTTGCGCAGCGGCTCGCCGCGGCGGATTCGCTTGGCGATCTGCTCGGCCGTGAAGCCATCCGCACTCAGATCAGCTTGCCAGGCTGCGAGCATGTCATCGAGCAGCCTTGTGCGCGCTTGCGCCGATTCCAGGACAGCGAACCGCCATGGCTGGCTGTGATGCGGCGCTGGCGCGGTGATCGCCGCCGCGATGGCGCGCCGCACCGCGTCGGGAGAGACTGGCGCGGACGTGAACTCGCGCACGGTCCGGCGCGCCGTCAGGACGTCCGCTGCACCCAGGCGGAACATGTCCTCGGCAGCGGGCCGGATGATCGCGCTCGCGCCCGGCCCAGCGGCGTCGGTGACCAACTCGGACAGACCGCGGACGATCGCGACCGGGACGCCCGTAGTTTTCTGCTTGATCAGGTCAGCGGCCGCGGCGATCTCGTCCGCCACGGCTGCGACCGTGACCTCCAGCAAGTTGCCGAAGGTGTCGGTCTGGCCGCGATGGTCCAGCAGTGGCGTGATCCCCGCCGCGCCGATCGCGGCGTCCGTCTGGCCGGCCCGCCACGGCCTGCCCATGGTGTCGGTGATGATCACTCCGAGCCGGACGCCCGCTCGCTCGCCGATAGCCTTGCGCAGCCGCTGGGCGGATGCGTCTGGGTCGACGGGCAGCAGCACCAGCGTGCCTGGCTCGGTGTTGGACTCGTCGACGCCGGCTGCGGCCATCACCAGGCCGTGCCGGGTCTGGCTGATCGTCGTCGGACCACGGCGGGCGACGACCCGCACAGTCTCGGCGCGGATCGCGTCCTCACGGTTGCCGCTGATGACCCGGTCCTCGGCCTTGCTGACGATTTTCGAGGTGATCACGATAATGTCGCCCTCGAGCAGGCCGGGACCGGTCAGTGCAGCGTCGGCGATCAGCGTGGCCAGATCGGCCCCGGCGACGATCTCGGGCAGGCCACTGACCGGCACGACAGTGAGCTGAGCCGGGCCTGGCGTGAAGTGCTGGCTTGTCACCGCTGCATTTCCAGTCACCGATGTATCTCCAGTCACCGCCGCACCTCCAGCGCGAGATCGACCGCTGCCCTGGCTATCTCTGCCGAGGCGGCGACGGTCGTCATGTACAACGGGCGGCTGCGGACGGTGATGCCGGCCAGTTCGGGCGCGTCCACCGCGTCCTTATCTTGTTCGTCCACCAGCCACCCGTCGAGCAGCTTGGCTCCGTAGTGCGCACCGACCGCCGCGGCAGACGTCTGCACCCCGATGGCCGCCAGGCAGGCGTCGGCCATGCCACGCACCGGCGCGCCGCCGATAATCGGCGACACTCCGACCACGGTCTTGGCGCTGACCGCTTCGGCGATGCCCGGTACGGCCAGGATCACGCCAGTGCTGACGACCGGGTTAGAGGGCGGGAACAGCACGAAGTCAGCAGCATCGATGGCCTCGAGTACGCCAGGCGCCGGCCGGGATGTCGCAGCGCCGACGGCCTCGATCTTGCGAGCGGGGACGGCGGCGTGCAGCCTGACCCACCACTCCTGGAAATGCAGCTCCTGCTCACGGCCGTCCAACTCGACGGTGACGTGCGTCCGCACCGGATCGTCGGACATCGGAAGCAACGTGACGCCGGGCTGCCACCGGTCACACAGCCGCCGCGTCACCTCCGACAGCGGCAGTCCGTCGGCGAGCATCTGATTACGCAGAATGTGCGTGGCGATATCCAGGTCGCCGAGGCCGAAC
>Ga0210383_10002326_pt1 | contig 17196 bp, 11 predicted proteins | sample IncBWC14OmetaG_FD_160072 | JGI IMG/M metagenome (GOLD analysis project Ga0210383, IMG submission 160072) | Forest soil microbial communities from Barre Woods Harvard Forest LTER site, Petersham, Massachusetts, United States - Inc-BW-C-14-O ...
CTTCCGAGGGAGCCTCAAACGATTCGAGGTTTTTCAGTCGAGAGTCCGGAGAACGAATTCTTAGCGACTAGGGGGAAAGGAGTTTTTCCGTGAGAGAGAAGGGAACAGTCAAGTGGTTCAACGGGGCGAAAGGATATGGGTTCATCCAGCGCTCCACGGGAGAGGATGTGTTCGTGCACTTCTCCGCAATCCAGGAGAACGGCTACCGCACGCTCAACGAGGGAGAGACCGTGGAGTTTGATCTGCTCAAGGGCCCCAAAGGCTTTCAGGCGGCAAACGTAATGCGCGCTTAACCGCCATAACAAACCATTCGAGAACCCTCCCGGTCCCAGCGGGAGGGTTTTTTATTCGGATCCACCGATGCGTTCGGAGTTTCCGCGTATGGCGGCGGTTTCAAAAATCCTCAGCCTGGTAATTTGAAAAGTCCGCCGGCGGTGCCACGTTCACATCCGGACTGCAGCTTCTGTCGGAGGTTACGGGCCACTGCGTCAGGTAAAGCACTTTCTGCCCGGTGCTGTTCGCCGCCTGACGTTGCGCCGCGGCTTCGGCCGCGTCATCGTAAAACGCCTCCCCGATGATCCATGGGATTCCTGAGTACCCCTGGCTGGTGAGGCCGCTGAACGCAGTTGCGAAGCTGCTTCCAGTCTCGTCATAAATGTGAACGTCGAACACTTGCGGCGCGCCTGAGTTCCCGTACGCGCTTGGTCCATACACCGTGCTGACCTGGCCCACGTGGGCCGAATCGGCGATGATCGAAAAGCCGAGTGTATCGCTGCTCCCGAACGCCGGCACGTAATCGTTCCACAGCATCTGGTCGTATTGCAGCATCGGCGCGTATCCCGTTGGTGGGGGAATGCCTTCGTTCAACAAGTCGAGATGATAGGGAATCCCCGACGCCGCGATGATGGGACGCAGATTCTGAATCAAGCTCCAATTCTCCTGGAAATAGTCGGAGCTGAAGGTGGTCCATTGCGTGGGATCGTTGTTGGACTGCGGATGAAAGCTGACCTCGATCTCCACAAATCCTGCCGCCTTGATCGCCGCTAACAGGCTCGTGAGGTTGCTGAGAAATTGCGGTGCGAGCGTGCCGCCGGTGGAATCCATGATGGTTCCGGAGTTGATACCACGGGCGTGATAAATCGGTATGCGAAGCCGCCGCTGGCCGTTGTTGTACATCTGCTGCAACTGAGAATCGATGGTTGCGGTCGCAGTGTTGTAGTTGTAGACCACGCCGTAAGGCTCCCGGTTACAGGGCGCAGCCAGGTAATACCAACCGTAGTTCGAGCCCCCCAACCCCGCTGGCGAGGGCGGAGGCGGAGTAGTTTTGGTCGCGCCGGAACCTGAGGAGGAACAACCGGCTAAGCAAACGCTAATAACCAAGGCCGCGGCCACAAGGCAACGACTCCTGTTGTGCAGATGGATCGGGCAGAATCGCGGCGCGGCGCCCTGCGACATAAGAACCGTTTCTCCTCAACCGTCACATCGGTTTGTAAGTCCGAAGCCCGAAGCCCGAAGCCGGAATCCTCACCGTACTTCCAGCGACACCAGATCGCCGTCCGCCGCGCCTCCGGGCTTGTAGTTCACCGCGACCTTCCGGTCGTGCCAGTCGCAGGAAAATTCGTCGCTGCCCACCAGCACCAGTGACTTGTAATCCTGCGCGCGCAGCTTCAATACGCTTCCTGCCGACGCCACCGTCAGGATGGCCGACGGCGCCGCAGTACAGTCCACGCTGACCAATTCGCCTCGCAGAAACTTGGTGGGGCGCTTGTCGGGCGTTCCGGCAGACTTGATTGCGGTAGGCGCAGACGAAGTGCTCTCAGCCTTGGCACGTTCGGCGGCATCCTGTTCCAGCACGTCGAACGGCGATTTCTGCGGCTCCAGTTTCGACCCGCCTGCTCCGGAAGCGACCGGGATGCCATACTTGCGTTCCGTGGCAATCTGATCGAACTTTTCCCGCGCCAGCGCCGCGATCTGCGGATCTCCTCCTGCCTTCAGCCGCTCCAGCACAGTATTCGCGGCATCCCACTGTTTGTTCGCGATGTAGATTTGCGCCATGTGGTAGACGTAGCGGGGCTCGCGCGGATTCAGTTGTTGGGCTGCGCGTTCCGCCTGCATCGCTGCGGTCGCGCCTCCCCCTTCCATGCGAGCCACAGCCATCAGGTCATAGGCGTCGGCGAATTCCGGATACCATTCGAGCACGCCGCGCAGATCCTGCATCATGTTGGCCAGGCCTTGAATCTCGGCGTGCCGGGCTTCCGCAATGCGGTACTTGAGCACAGAAACGTAGTACCGCAGCCACATGTCACGAGGATTGATGGCCGCCGCCTCGCCTAGTTCAGCGGAAGCCTGGTCGAACTCGCCGCGCTCAATGTGATCCCAGACCAGCGCGCGATGCGCCCATTCGTTGCCGACCGCGGCGACAACTATTTTCTTCTCGGAATCGTCAGAAGTTTTTTCGGGCGCGGGCGGTGTCGCGGAAGTGTCCTCGGTCAGCTTCTGCAACTCCTTCATCCCGTACTCCCGGCGCTCGGGAATACGGATTTCGAGTTCCGCGTACAGGGCCTGGGCATCCGCCTCGGGCATGATCTTCGCGGTGATCGCCGAATCCTCCGGACCCACCAGAACCGGGAAGTGGTAAACCTGCGCGGGATTTGGCGCCAGCTCCGGGTTCGGATTCTGCTGGCGGGCCGCGTCGAGCGCGGTGAAGAGCACAGTCTGCGCGTGAAAATAATCTTTCACGGCTTGCTCCAACTGTGCCGCGGTCATGCCATACGCTTTCTGAATCGCTTCTTCCACCGGGATATGCTGGTTCAGTACCAGGCCGAAGTACGCGCCCGTTTCCGGCAGCTTCTTTTCGTGCAGCAGGTAGTGCATCACCATCCAGGACTGCGCATAGTAAAGCGTGTTGTGCGTGCCCTCGTGGTAACTCGCCGTGTCGTGCTTCATGGTGAACAGGTCGGCCATCGAGAGCCAGACCTGCGCCCCCAGCAACTCGGTGAGCGACTGCGGCGGGTGCGTGTCGTGCTGTTGCTGCAGGGCGTCCGTGGTGACGGAAGCGTGCAGCTCAGGATCGGAGCCGATTTCCACCTCTTTGTTATCCACGCGCACGGAACTGAAGTATTCGGCCAGCCCTTCATCGAACCATCCCTGAGCCGGCGGATAGTTAGCATTCAGCAGCATGTGGGCAAGATCGTGAGTCACAGCCCGCCATGATTCTTCCTCGAAAACGTTGAGCACAAAAAAGTTCTGATCTTCGCTGGGCAGAAAAAATCCCGGCGCGTCCGTCGGCTGGCCGTTTTTCAACGGCGCAAGCTGGTAATAAGCCTTGTCGCTCTTGAAGGCGAGAATCGTCACCGGCAGTGGCTGGTAAAGCTTTTCTTTGGATAGCAGCCCGGCGAACACCGCCCGCATCTGCTCGAAGCGCAGCGCCACCTCGCGTCCCTTTTTTTCGCCCGCGTCGGTGATGACCGTGAAATGCGTGGAATGGATTTCCAGCCACGGAGACTTTTCAGCGGCGGGGGCGCACAGGCACACCACGACGGTCAGCGTAAGTGCAAGGAGGAATCGAATCGGAATGAAGCAACCGCGGACCATTGCGTGCTGCCGAAGAAAAGAAAAACGTACCTTCATCCAATGCTACCACGAAGATAGCAAGAGCCAGTGTGGCGCGGGCACTCTGGCCCGCGAAATCTATCCAGAAGCAAACAGTAGAACCATGTCGAGCCCTTGCCCGCAAGCCTCCGGGTTTAAAAATGTCATAGACATCAGCCTTCTTCAGCGCCGCCAGCAGGCTACGGGCAAGGCGTGCCCTGAGCGAAGCCGAAGGGAGTGCCCGCGCCACACCCAGCACCACCGTATAATGCCGAGCAATGCTCCCCCGTTTGGGAAATCAGATTCGCATCCTATGTGTTTTGATTGAAACGTTGCTCGCGGCGCCGTTGTCTCACGCTCTTCCAGCGGCATCCTGGAGCGGAGTCCTGACGGACGGCGCAGGCAAGCCCGTAAGCCAGGCCATCGTCAAGCTGCATGCGACGTCCCCAGGCCCAGACTATACCGCCACTACCGCCGCGGACGGCAAGTTCGTGTTTGCCGAGATTGCGCTCGGAACCTACGAAGTCTCGGTCAAAACCGCTGGAAAGACCTGGAAAGCAGCGACGCCCATCGTCGTCAAAGACCCCGCCACCCTCGCCTCTGCGTTGCAGTTTTCACCCGGCTGTCAAGAATTGCGCGTCATCCTTGCGCCGACCCTCGCCCCCGGCGAAAAAGCCTCCGCCAGTGGTGGCGGTCATCTTTCCAGCGCCGAGGTTTCGAGCCTCCCGCTCAACGAGCGCGACTTCAGCAAACTCCTGCTCCTCGCCGCTGGAACCATGACCGACACCAACGGCGCTGCCAACTTCACGCAGCAATTCGCCGTGAACGGGCAGCGCGGAGCGGCCACAGTCTTCGCGCTCGACGGATTCGATACCACCGACCCGGAGATGGGCGGGGCGACGTTTTCCAACTTCAACGTGGACGCGATTCAGGAAGTGCAGGGCAGTTCCGGCGTGATGCCCGCCGAAATCGGACACGGCGCCGCCAGCTTCACCAATGTAATCTCAAAGTCAGGCAGCAACCAGGTCCACGGCAGCGTTTTTGAATTTATCCGCAACGCCGCCTTCGACGCGCGCAACTATTTCGATTATCCCAGCCTCGCCGACAATTTCCGTCGCATCCCTCCATTTGTGCGCAACGAGTTCGGCTTCGCCAACGGTGGCCCGTTCGTGTTGCCGCACATCTATGACGGCCGCGACCGCACTTACTATTTCGGCGAATACCAGGGCTTCCGCCAGGTGCTGGGAACTACGCAGGTCATCCCGGTGCCCACCGCGGCGGAGCGCCAGGGTATCGACACCCAAACCTATCCCGGCGACACGCTCACGGTTCCGGTGAGCCCCGCCATTCTTCCAGCCCTGCAAGGCTATCCCCTGCCCAACGACCCCGCGGGCGCGTACGGTGATCGCACCTATGCCACGTCGTCGAAGGTGTCTACCACCACCGACCAGTTCTCAATTCGCATCGATCACAAAACCTCCAGCAAAGCCACGCTGACCACGCGCTTCAGCCTCGACCAGGTCACCGGACCGCTGACCAATCCCGATCAGACGGCGATTAATCCCAGCTTTGCGGTGCAGTTTTTCGATCACCAGCGCAGCGCGGGCGTGAAATATTCGCGGGCAATTTCTCCGCGCTTCAGTTCCGAAACTTCGCTCGGCTACATTCGCAGCACTCCATTCTTCCCCGCCATCAACCACACCCAGCCCGGTCTGGCCTTTGGCGACGGCCTGTTTCAGGGGTACAACTCCGCGGCCGGCTCCATCTTCGGGTCGTTCGGCAATGTCTACCAGCTCAAGCAGGACATGAGTTACACGCGCGCCTCGCACTCGTTCAAGTGGGGGCTTGAGATTCGCGCCAATCGCGACGACACGATTTTCGGTACCGACCCAAGCGGGCTTTACGCTTTCGGTGGAGGCACGGCCTATGCTCCGTACGCGATTCCCTCGGCCAGCGGCACCCACAATATTGCGAAGGGTGCTCCGCTTCCCGATTCGCTGACCGGACTGCTCACCGCGACACCATATTCCTACACCGTGGTCGTCGCCTCCCCCGAAACCCCCACCGGCAACCGTTTCGACGAAGCCGCCGTGCGTCGCGAAGCCTACAATTTCTACTTTGAAGACACCTGGAAAGCCACTTCGCGCCTGACCGTGAGTTACGGCTTGCGCTACGAGGTGAACAGCCGCATTCACGAAGCCGCAGATCGCACATCTCTGCCCAAGTTCGTAGGAGCAGGTGGCCAGGACGTCCCCTATTGGGATCACAGCGCCCAGCAGATTTTTCTCTACAACCCGCAGCCTCCCTACAACCAGGATTGGAGCGGCTGGGGCCCGCGGCTGGCGCTAAACTACGCCGCCACCAAGCACACCACGTTCCACCTGGGAGGCGCGATCACTACGCTTCTGCCGAACCTGTGGCAGGACAATTTTGTGACTGGATCGGTGCCTTTCGCCGTTTCGCTTTACGAAAGCGCTTCGCCGATGGTCGCGCTGCCGTTCCAGAACTCGCCCGTCACCGTGAACCTACCGCCGATTTACTCCACCAGCGGACAGCAACTCTTCGCCAACGGCACCACCGCGGGAGTTCCTGCGAACACTCTGCTGAACCTGCCGCGTTTTCAGTCCGACCTGACCGCGCTCACGCCGGGAAACGAAGTGCAGTTGTTGGCCATTCAAGGTTTCGCCAAGAATTTCCGCAACGGCTACATCGGCAGCTACACTGCCGGGGTGGACCACGATTTTGGCGACGTCAAGTTCACCGCGGCCTACGTGGCCACCGCGGGCGTGCATCTTTCAAGTGTGTACTCGCCCAACAGCTACGGAGCCGCGGGCCCGGGCTTCGCTCCCTTCACGCAATTCGATTCCGCCGGAGAGCCCACCGGAGGCTTCGGCCCGGAATACATCATGACCAGCGCTTCCCACTCCACCTATCACTCGCTGCAAGCCAGCCTCAGCAAGAATTCCGCGCGCGCCGGCCTGGGCCTGCAAGGCAGCTACACCTATTCGAAGTCCATCGATGACACCAGCGCCGTGCTCGGAGGACTCTTCGGAACCGCCGGAGTCGTGCTGCAAACCCTGCCGCAGAATCCCTGGGACCCGCAGGCGGAGAAAGGACCGTCCACTTTCGATACGACGCACGCTTTCAACCTGAGCGTGATTCAACTGCTTCCGCTCGACCGCATCGCCTTCCTGCACTCACTGCCCAGGCCGCTCACCAAGGGATGGCAGCTCCTGAACATCACAACACTAACCACGGGATCGCCCTTCAGCGTCTATTCCGGAGTACAGCAGACTGGTGCCGGCGATGCCGGAACCGACCGTCCCGACCAGGTCGGTCAGCCACATTTTTCAACCAGCCGCGAAGTCCGCGACGACTATTTCGGACTGGGCGCAAACAACGCCTCGTTTTTCAATATTCCGATCAACATCCCCGGCGGGACGGGTCCCAACCAGGGCCGCTTCGGCACTCTCGGCCGCGACACCTTTCGTGGCCCCGGCTACCACGACTACGATTTCGCCGTGATCAAAGACACCCCCGTCGGACACCGCGGCGCCGCCGAATTCGGCAACATCGAATTCCGCGGCGAGTTCTTCAACGTCTTCAACATCGTAAATTTCGGTCTCCCCGCCAACATCCTGCGCGGCAGCGGCTTCGGCATCATCAGCAAAACCGCCGGCACGTCGCGCCAGATCCAGTTCTCGCTGAAGCTGATTTATTAGAAGCGAAGTCGTCGTGAGGGGGTCATCTTTATAAAACCCCAGCAGATATCGTAAAATCTGAGTGAGATCGCGTGACCTATCCCATTAAAGTGTGTGTGGTCTGCTCCGACGAGTTCGAACTGAAGCCCGGCAAGCCCGGCTTCGCCAACCGCTGCCCGGCATGCAGTGAACCGCAACAGGACGAGCCTATTGCGAAGCGCGGTACGGGCGCCGACGAACGCAAGACGCAGAAGGAAGTCAACGAGGCTCGGAGAGAAGCCATCCGCAACCTCCTCTACCGCAAGGATAGCTAAGCTCCTTCACTAACCTAACAACCTGAACTTAACAACCCCGAACTTAACAACCCTGGACCGCGCGCATCGTCGTGGCGCATAAAATGTGCTCCTTTGCAGGCCACGGGAAGCCGCGCAAGCGCGGCGCTTTATCACGCCAAGATGCGTGACGCCCTTTCCTCCTCAAGAGCCACAGAATGTACGGTTGTTCGCCGCGGGCGACGGGGCGAGGGGTGTTGTTTAGTCGCCGCAGGCGCGGTTTTGCGTAGGTACCAGCAGCAGGCGCGCAATTTCGGTCTCCCAGCCAACACGCCGCGGGGCAGCGGCTTCGGCATCGACAGCAAAACCGCCAGCTCCTCGCGGCAGATTCAGTTCTCGCTGAAGTTGATTTATTAAAGCAGAACGAGTTGGGGAGGAGGGCGTTAAGGGTGATGCGCTGTCGCCTCTTGTGTGAGGAGCACGACTTTTGCGCCCGTTCCGCGGATGATGTCCATTATGCCTATAGCGTCTCCCCACTCTACCTCCCCGCTAGCCTGGACGTAGACAACTCGGTCGCTGCGCGACTTGAGCTCAGCTGTCAACAATAGGCCCATCTGTTCGTCTGCAATTGGTCTGGAGTTCAGATACAGCTGAGGCGGAGAACCCAACCCTGCATTTTCTATGCGAATCACGGGCGGCGCGCGCCAGGAATCGTCGTGCGTTCGCCAAGGGCTCGACTTCAGGAGGTGTACCCGAATCCCTACGGACCGGTGGTCGTATCCCCAGGAATAGATGAAGGTGTCGAAACTGGGTATCAGAACACCAGCCAGCACGAGCGCATAGACCAATCCGAATGACGGCGGTTGCGAAAAGCGGGTTCTCAGCGGCAGCTTCCGACGCGAAGGGTAGTACTCGTAGGTCGCATTTTCGACGATCGCAAGCTGATCGCTGGACTTCGTTCGCTTTCCGACTAACGTGGCGGTTGAAAAAGCGAGAGTACCCAGGCCGCTCAGTACGAGCACCACCGAAAGTGCCAGCAGACCGTCGTAAAGGAACTCGTAGCCGGCCGAAGGACACCAAACGAAAATTCTCGGATGCGCGCTGTTAAAGCAGCTGGCATCGGTGAGCACCTGGATATCGAGACTGTATTGTTTTCGTTTCTCGGCGTAGAAATGTCCCAGAAAACGATCAGCCCCCTCGAAATGCCCCAGTTCGCGCCCACCTCTGTAAACGATGGAGCGCGTCTTGAGCAGGGGATCGAGTGCTCCAAAACCGCAGCCTGGTCTGTATGGGAATCCGCTGTCTACGTCAACCCCAACCTGATACCAGCCCGCCAGATTGACGTCGAAGTCCGCGGTCCTGATGTGGCCGGGCGAGAGTGAAACCTGTTGGTCGAGAGCAACGAATGTTCGAGTGCCCATCCATCGCCCGTAGCCTGCGGGCAGCGCGATGCCAAGGAGGATGAGAATGATCGCGATAGTCGCGGTAACTCTGCCCGCCGCCCCCATGTGTCATTTAGACACCGAATCAGTGGGCAAACGCTATGGCTAAATGGTATCGAGAGTGGTTACGACAGGAGAGTTCCTAGTCGCCGCTGGCGTGGTTCTGCGTAGGCACCAGCACCAGGCGCGGGCGCGCCGGTTCCGGCTCAGATTTATAGCCAACTGCGTGCAGAATGCCCATGAAGGCCGCGTAAGCGGAGAGAACGCCAAGACCCACGGATACGATTACCGTGACGCACAGAACCAGAGGCATGAAGAGCGAGATCATCTTTCGTCAACCCTTTTCATCAACGCTTATTACGAGCCGCAATTTCCACAGTCACGTTTCCGCACCGCTAAGTCCTTGTCCCTGAAGGCCTAATCCCAATATGCCTTTCAGGCGTCTACCGAAGACCGGCGGCAAACTCTGCGGCGCGAAGTTCTCAGCTTCTCACCGCGTTGACGTTCGGCCCCAGTGACAACTAGGATACGGAGTAGAACTGTGTACTCCCACTCTCGGACAAATCTGATTACCTGTCGACGTTACGGAAGTGAAATCCGGACCGGTTTTTGGGACATGGGATATTCGGACCAGCACTAAATGGCTATTACCAAGATTTCCGTCCGCGGGGCCCGCCAGCACAACCTCAAGAACATCGACGTGGAGATCCCCCGGAACAGCCTGACCGTGGTCACCGGCCTGAGCGGGTCAGGCAAGTCATCTCTAGCATTCGACACGATTTACGCCGAGGGCCAGCGCCGTTACGTGGAGACGCTTTCGGCCTACGCCCGCCAGTTTCTCGACCAGATGGAGCGTCCCGACGTGGACGCCATTGATGGCCTGAGCCCGTCCATTTCGATCGAGCAGAAAACCACCAGCCGCAGTCCACGTTCCACCGTGGGGACGATCACCGAAATTTACGACTATCTTCGCCTGCTGTTCGCCTCGATCGGGATTCCGCACTGTCCCAAGTGCGGACGCGCCATTAGCCGCCAGTCTGCCGAGCAAATCGTGCAGCGGGTGATGGCCCTTACGCCGGAAGACCGCGTTATGGTGCTCGCGCCCATCGTCCGCGGACGCAAAGGCGAATTCAAGAAAGAGATGGAGACGCTGCTCAAGCACGGCTACTCCCGCGCCCGCATCGACGGCGAACTGGTCAATCTTGAGGACGACCTCAATCTCGACAAGCGCAAGAACCACACCATTGAAGTTGTCATCGACCGCCTGCTGGTGAAGCCGGGGATTGAGCATCGCCTGGAAATGTCGGTGGGCCTCGCCATGAAATTGGCGGGCGGGTTGGTGGAGGTCGCCGTCGTTGGTGGAGATGAGCAGCTTTATTCCGAAAAGCTGGCGTGCCCCGATTGCGGCATCAGCGTGCCGCAACTGGAGCCGCGGTCATTTTCTTTTAATAGCATGTACGGAGCTTGCCCCGAATGTCATGGCCTGGGCAGCAAATATGATTTCGATCCGGCGAAGGTCATCACGGACTGGTCGAAGCCTCTGCTCGATGGCGGGCTGGGCCCCGGTTCGGCGTCGCAGAATCTGCTGCACATGCTGCAGATTTCGGCCGCGGCGTATGGCATCGATCTGAACACGCCTTTCGAAAAGTTTCCCGAGAAGACGCAGGATTTCCTGCTGCACGGCGAGCCCGGTCGCGGCGGCAAGACGGGATTCCACGGCATCTTCGGATACCTGAAACAGAATCTCGACGAGTCAACTTCGGAAGGCTACCGCGACTGGCTCATGGACCACATGTCCGCGACCGAATGTCCCGCGTGCCAAGGCAGGCGCCTGCGGCCGGAGAGTCTTGCCGTGAAAGTGAATGCAATGTCGATTGCCGATTTCACCGCGCTGCCGATTTCGAAAGCGCTCGAAGTCGCGCAAAGCATCAAACTCGCCGGCCGCGAGGAGAAGATCGCCGGCCGTGTAATGCACGAAGTGGTCGAGCGCCTGCAATTCCTGAATGCTGTCGGACTGAATTACATTTCGCTCGACCGTTCGGCCGCGACATTATCCGGCGGAGAGGGCCAGCGTATTCGTCTAGCCACGCAGATCGGTTCGAAGCTTCGGGGCGTCTTGTATGTTCTCGACGAGCCTTCCATCGGACTGCATCATCGTGACAATGGGCGCCTGTTGAACGCGCTCGAAAACCTGCGTGATCTCGGCAACACCGTGCTGGTGGTGGAGCATGACGAAGAAACCATCCGCCGCGCCGACTACGTAATCGATCTCGGCCCCGGTGCAGGCCGCCACGGCGGAACGCTGGTTGCCCACGGCACGCCCGCCGAAATCATGCGCGAACCGAATTCACTGACCGGAGCTTACATTTCCGGCAAGGCCGCGATTGCGATGCGCGCCGAGCGCCGCCACGCCAATGGCGCGGCGCTGACAATTCTTGGCGCGAACGAAAACAATCTCAAGCATCTCGACGTAACTTTTCCTTTGGGAGTGATGACGGTTGTGACCGGCGTCTCCGGCTCGGGAAAATCCACGCTGGTGAATGACATTCTTTACCGCGCGCTAGCTCGCCAACTTTATCGCTCGCGCGAAAAAGCCGGCGAGCACAAAGCCATTTCCGGCGCGGAGCACATCGACAAGGTCATCCGCATCGACCAGTCGCCCATCGGCCGTACCCCGCGCTCGAATCCGGCGACTTACACCGGAGTCTTCACTCAGATTCGCGATCTCTACGCCATGCTGCCTGAATCCCGCGAGCGCGGCTACAAAGCTGGCAGATTTTCCTTCAACGTTTCCGGCGGACGCTGCGAGGCTTGCCAGGGCGAGGGTCAGCGCCGTATCGAAATGAATTTCCTGCCCGATGTCTACGTGCTCTGCGAAGTCTGCGGCGGACGCCGCTACAACCACGAGACCTTGGCGGTGAAGTACAACGGCAACTCCATCGCCGACCTGCTGGAAATGCCAGTTTCGGATGCGCTGCCGATTCTTGAAAATATTCCTCAAGTTAAACAGAAGCTGCAAACCCTGGTCGACGTCGGCCTCGGCTATATTCATCTTGGGCAGTCGGCGGTTACGCTCTCCGGCGGCGAAGCGCAGCGCATCAAACTGGCCCGCGAATTGAGCAAGCGCCAGACCGGCAAGACGCTTTATCTGCTCGACGAGCCCACCACCGGACTTCATTTCGACGATGTCAAAAAGCTGCTCGACGTGCTGCACAGGTTGACCGACCTGGGCAATTCGATCATCATCATCGAGCACAACCTGGACGTCATCCGCAACGCCGACTGGATCATCGACCTCGGCCCCGAAGGCGGCGAAGAAGGCGGCCGCATCGTAGCCCAGGGCACGCCCGAACAGGTGGCGCGGGTGAAGAAGTCGTATACCGGGCAGGCTTTGGCAGGATATTTTGCCAACGGGAAGAAAGTGGCGAATGGGTAAAGGCGAACCGCCAGTTTCGGTGGAGGATGGAGACCTGAATTGCGAATGCTGACAGGAGTTGCTTTCGTGGCGTTCGCTGCGGTTGGGGCTTGGGGACAGACGTCCATGCCCAACAAGGCCGTCAAGCTGTTCGTTGCGAAAGAATATCCCGCGGGGAAATTCCAGGTTACAAAGAACGACTATGCACTCGGCGACATAACGGTCCGGGTCATTGATGTTAAGAACTTGGGGTACGTTAATCCGCCACTGCAGTGCCGAGCCTGGGTCGACGTGTTAAAGGGCGAGCAACTCCTCAAGCGCTTCTACTACGACGATATCGAACCGGTGGGCTTCAGCTTCGGAGCGTTTGTGCCTCAGCAACAGCTTGCGCCTGACTACTTCACGGTCGTCAAGGAGGGAGACTACGATGGCAGGCTGCTGCTCATCGACAAGGACGGCGGGGTCGTTGACCTGCCGGGCGGTTTCTATTTTGCGACTGACGATAAAAAGTTTCTGGTCAACGAGTATGCTTCGGACGTCTACGAGCTAACCGTATTCGACCTTGCCAACCACCGTATCGCCCTGCAGTCCAAAGATATACCCGAGATCGGCAGGTGGTACCGTGATGATTCGGGTTATTTCTTCATGGAGAGCGGCAGGCCAGGACATACCCAGCGCTTAGACCTGGAAAATCGCGGGCTGGTGAAGATTAGCGTCAGCGTGAACGACCGCAGAAATGCAACCAAGGTTCGATACGACTTTGATCCTCGAAAGAAAAAGGATTGTACATCCGTGCCGCAGTAGTCCCCTGAGCAAATGGTGAAACCGAATTTAGCAATGGGGAATCTGATAGCAAGGGACGTGTTCACTGTCATCACCCGAAAATCCGCAGTTTGATCCGCACGCGCCACTGACCGCCGAGCCTCAGCCCTCGCTTGCGCTCACACCCGATCCGCTCTTATCGGCCTCGTTCCCTCCCGCTCCGTCTCTTCTCCCTCCGGCGCCGGAGCCCCCGCGCGACCCAGTCTGGAATGGCTGGGACGTGCTGCTGATCGCGGGTCTGGCCGTGGCGAGCCTGATCGTCATGCAATTGCTTGTGCTTGTCGGGGCGAAGGAACTGATCTATCCGCACCTGCGTTGGAACGACGCCGTGCCGAAGCTTGCGCGCAATGCCTTGCTCGCGATCCTGGCCCAGTTCTTGATGTACGTCCCGCTGGCCATTTGCATGGTCGCCCTGGTCGAAGGAAAGTATCACGCTGCCTTCTGGTCGGCGATCCGCTGGAACTGGCCGCGCTCGCAATGGAAGATGCTGGCCCTGGGAGCGTTGGTCCTTCTCTCCCTGAATTTTCTGGGCCACTTTCTTCCCATGCCGCAGAGCACGCCATTCGAGGAGTTATTCTCGCGGCCCCGCGATGCCTACCTGATGGCGGTGTTCGCCATCACCCTCGGCCCGCTGATGGAGGAACTTTTCTTTCGCGGATTCCTCTATCCCGTGCTGGCGCGACGCATGGGAGTGGCTTGGGGAATCTTTTTCACGGCGCTGCCCTTCGGCCTGATCCACATGTTTCAGTATGGCTACGCCTGGGGAGTGGTTCTTCTGATCTTTCTGATGGGAGTGGTCTGCACCGCCGTGCGCGCCGCCACCGGATCGGTAGCTTCCAGCTTTCTGGTACATGTCGGCTACAACGCGACCGAGATGCTTCTGTTCGCGATCGCGACGGATGGTTTCCGCCACATGGAAAAAGCCGGGATGGTGCTGTTTTAAGTTTAATGGTTTAGATTGTGTGGAGCGGGCACTGTTGCCCGCAGCGGCTCAACCGCCGATGTCCATCCGTGCCTCAAACCCGAGCCTATGACTCCGGGCTAGTTCTGAACGTGGAATTACTGATTGCCCGTGGTTAGATTTCGCGGGCAAGAGTGCCCGCGCCCCATAATCAACCCACTACTTCACGGTAATCGTCAGCAACTGCGCTCCCGAAACCACATAATCCAGGGGAGCCGTCGCCGTTTCGTCCACGTTCGATTCGCCGCTGACGATCATTTCCTGATTGCCGCGCATGCCTTCCATCACATTCATCACCGAGATAGGCAGAGTCGGCATGACTTTGTCCGCCACGCGGGCTTCGGGGTCGGCTTCGAGCAGCGAAACGTAGACGCGGTTGTTGGTGTGCTCCTTGTTGAGCAGCGCGATGGTTGAGGCCAGATCCAGCTTGCGTCCGAACGCGGGATTCATCCGGCCCACGCGGTCGAGGGTTTCGCCGTCACTCACCAGAATGCGCAGCGTTCCTTTGCTCGCGGAAGTCGGAATCCTCACCGCAATCGACTGCACTACGCGCTCGCCGCGGTAGGGGGCCAGCACGGTTTCCACCGTCACCTGATCGCCGGGGCGCGCTTCCGTGACATCGGTGCGGGCGCTTTCCAGGTGCGCCCAGCGGCGTTCACGCACCAGGTCGAAATCGAGCTTTACGCTCTGCACCGCGGGAGTGTTGTAGGCGTTGTCGTAGATGCGGCCGAAACGGTCGCCCAGCGTGAGCGCAGCCTGCATGGCGGCCGGCTGTCCGTTCTCGGACGGGGCAAACATGTTCTTGAGCGCAACTTCGGGAAAGCCCTTCACGTTGATCGTGCCGTTCAGCCGGTAGGTGATTTCCTCGCCGTACTCATTTACGCCGTGGAGCGCGTTGAACACCGTCGCCATGATCGCAACCGGGCTCAGCCGGGGATTGTTCAACACTTCGTAGTGGAATTCTTTTTTCTGTTTGCCGCCGTTAATCGTCAGGGTGACCGGAATCATTTCCGGCTGCTTATTGAACACTCCCATGATCCCGGTGTGGCGATCCTGTACGAAGACCCCTGCTTCTTCCGTGGTGTTGACGATCTTGAACGCATTCAGCGGCGAGGCCAGCGTGGCCAGAACCTGCGCCTTGTTCATGGGAAGATCGACGGCTCCGAACTGCAGCAGCGGATGTCCGCAGGCCAGCAGCCGCTGCGGATCGATATAGGTCACAGTGCAGGTGGCGGCAATATCCATATCGCCGCGCACCAGAATCGCGCTGACGGCCGAGCCGGGCTCGAGCGGCTCAGGCTGCTTGTCGTCACTGACGGAGCCTGCTCCCATCACCGGCACAATTCCCGCGGACGCGAACTCGGGAGCGAACCGGCGCACCGCATCTTCGGAGAATCCGTTGAAAACCAGAGGTGTCTCGATGGGCTTCAGATAGTTCGCGTAATCCTGCGTTGAATTCCCGAGCGTCACAGCGTCTCCGGGAGCAGCCGTCTTTCCCGTCGCGCTGGTCACCGATGGCCGCGTCGCCGCGGCCTCTTCCGCCGGCGAGCGGTCGAGAGCATTGATCTCCAGCATGCTCGCGATCGGCGTTACGCCGGCGATCGGCTCTTTGGAAAACTCCCCGATGCGGAAGGCCAGCGCGCCCGCCAGTTTGCCGTCGAGATACACGGGACTGCCGCTCATGCCCGCAACCACGCCCGTATATTCCACCTTGGTTCCGTGGAGACGAACCAGAATGATGTCGCCCTTGGGGCCATTCACGTTGCGCAGCACGCCCAGCACTTCCACGTCCATGGACTCAGGCTTCACGCCCTCAAACACCGTGTAGGCCACGCCGCGCATGCCTGCGTGGATCTGATCCACGGCAATGGTCGGCTGCGCAGCCTGCGCCGGCTGAGGGTTTTGCCCGGCCAGAGTTGAAGTTGAAAATAAAGACAGGGCGATGCCGTAGACCAATACGCAGACGAAGCGCGTGCAGACTGCTTTTTTCATAGTCCCCCGAAGAACCGGCCAGAAAACCCTGCTCCAAGATTAGACTCCGCCAAACTGTAAGTCGTTGCCAGGAGGGGAAGTGCGAGGGCCAGGCCAAACATCCTAATTACGAATCCTTGCGTCTATACTAGCATAATGGTTTCCAGGGGTCCCCTATGTTGAATATGTTGAATGGACGGATTTGCAAGACCTTATACAAGGCTTCCTCAAAGGCTGTGCGCAGGACAGGTGCATCATGGCTGGCGCTTTTTCTGACCGCGTTGTGCGCGTTGGCGGTGCTGTTGGCGGCTCTGCCGACGCTGGCGCAAGATCAGTCGCAGCCAGGGGGACAGACCCCTGCGCAGGCTCCGGCTCAAGCGCAGCCGCCTGATAACGGCAACGGCAAGCCCAAGCAGGATGTTCCCGCCGAAGCGGGCGGCCCCGGCGATAATCTCGGCCCTTATGCCATTCCGAAGAAAACGGAGACGGAACCACCTCCCCCGCCTCCCCCGCCCACTCCGAAAAAGCTCGAGGACGTCCCTGACTACTCTCTGACGGTCAACGTGCCGCTGGTGAATGTGGATGTCTCGGTCACCACCAAAGACGGCCAGTTCGTTCCCGGTCTGAGGAAAGAACATTTCCGGATCATCGAGGACGGCGTGCAGCAGACCATCACCAGCTTCAACGTTTCCCCGGCGCCGATCACTGCGGTCTTGCTGGTGGAGTTTGCATCCACTCGCTACAGTTTCATGATAGACGCCCTACGGGCTTCCTATGCCTTTGCCAACACGCTCAGGAAAGACGACTGGATTGCAGTTTCCTATTACGACATGCAACCCCACATTCTGGTGGATTTCACCCAGGACAAGAGAGCCGTCTACGGTGCGTTGAACCAGTTGCGGATACCTGGATTCTCCGAGACCAACGAGTTCGACGCTTTGTATGACACGCTGGATCGCCTGGACCGGGTCGAAGGGAAGAAGTACGTCATCCTGATTACCACCGGATACGACAGCTTCAG
>Ga0210383_10002328_pt1 | contig 17188 bp, 10 predicted proteins | sample IncBWC14OmetaG_FD_160072 | JGI IMG/M metagenome (GOLD analysis project Ga0210383, IMG submission 160072) | Forest soil microbial communities from Barre Woods Harvard Forest LTER site, Petersham, Massachusetts, United States - Inc-BW-C-14-O ...
TTCATGGACGGGGCAGTCTCACCCTGCAGCAATTCGCTGAGACCGGAGATTTTCCCCAGGCCAAACTGCTGGGCCAACGTCGGCCGCCGCAGATCGCCATCCAGCAGCAAGGTCCTCTGCTCGTGCCTCTTTGCCAGAGCGCACGCAAGATTCGCAGCTACCGTGCTCTTGCCTTCTTCGGCCATCGAACTGGTCACCAGGACACGCTTTACGGGATGCCTTTGCTGAAGGTGTCTCAATCGAACCCCGAGAAATCGGAACTTTTCCGTAGCCAAGCCTTCCTCTTCCGTTACGCATACGAGTTTGTTCTCGAGAGGTACCAGAACCTTGACTGACTGGAATTGCACGAATTGATCCACGCGTGCGGTATGCGGAGGGTGGCCATTCTCAGCTTGCGGTTCGGTGGTTGGCCGGCGGTCGCCTTCGGCCGCAAACTGCGCAACCTGCCGCTCGGCGACCCCTAACAAATCGGCCGCAGCCGAGAACTTCGAGATATCGGCCCCAGACCGTTCGGACTCAGACCTTTGCAAGGCATCAAACATCTGGCTCATGACTGCTGACTCTCTATAGTTACAGTCGTTGGTGACTCCCCATCGCGGGACGACAACCGATTCAGATAGGCTAATAAACCAACTAAGCTCTTAGCGGCGCGCCGAGCATCTATTTCGTCGAGTCCTCCGCAATTCTCTTCCTGCAGAGATTGCGCCGCAGGCAAGTGCAGACGAAGATTTACCGCAACGTCCTCGATAATCTCTCGAGTCACGTTTCGCGATTGTCGCGCGTAAGCCGTGATGAGTGCGTTTTCGCAAATGGTGTTGATCAGCCGGGGAATACCGCCGGAATAACGAAAAACAGCGGCGATAGCGTCTGGAAGAAAGTCAAGACAGCCACTGGACCCTGCTCCAGCCAGATCCAAACGTCGCGCAATATAACCGGTAGTCTCGTTCAGATCTAACGGCACCAGCTGTGAGCGATGAGCAATCCTCTGCTTCAGTTGCCAGAGCTCGCTGGAGTCCAGTTTGTCATTCAGTTCTGGTTGTCCGACCAGCAGGACCTGCAACAATTTTTCCTGGGTCGTTTCCAGGTTCGTCAAAAGCCGAATTTCCTCTAGGATGTCAGCCGAAAGGTGGTGCGCCTCGTCTACGACTAGGACCGTCGTGAGCTTTCTCATACTTCGGTCGATCACGTAATTGCTGAGATCAAAGAGAATCTCGCCCTTGGTCTTGCCAGAGACAGCGAGACCGAAGTCGCGCCCGACTGACTGCAGGAATTCCACCGATGACACCCGATTGTTAAACACGTACGCGTAGGCGACATCGTTACTTTGACCGAATAACTGAAGCAGGCAGCGTAATAACAACGTCTTGCCCGTGCCGACGTCGCCGGTCAGTACAACGAACCCTTTGTGCCCTCGCACTCCGTGGTAGAGCGTTGCAAGAGCTTCGTTGTGCCGGGGGGTGGAAAAAAGAAAATAGGGATCCGGCGTAAGTTCGAAGGGATTGCGCTTTAGATTGTAAAAGGATTTGTACATGGTGAGTAAAGTCAGCCTGCTAGGTAGCTGACAACGGATCCCGCTAGGACAGCGGCAAATACCACCGCCGCCGTGGCCCATCCGAGCAAAGTTTTCTTCCGTTCGGCCCTTTTGTTTGCTAGCGCGTCGATGATGGGAATTTCCGAGAGCACTCCCACCGGCAACAAGCCTTTCAGCTCTTGTTCGCTGTAGACTCGATCGTCGGTTCCCTCGAAAGCCATGGCCACTGCCGCCCCCAGCGCCAAGCCGACGGCCAGTCCGATAAAGCAGAACTTCAGGCGATTCGGAAAACTGGGCTTGATGGGCAAGCTGGGCGGATCAATGATTCGAAAGCGTTCGCCCTGTTGGAGGAGTTCCATGCTAGTCGCCATCGCCGATTGGTTCTCCTTCTTTTGGAGATCATCGTAAGTTAATTTGGATTGTTCGTAGCCACGAGTCAGGTCTGCGAGCTGCTGCTCGCGCACAGGCTCTTGATTCAGGCGAGCCTGGTATTCATCGATTCTTGCCTGGAGGTCCGTAATCATCTGCTCGCGGTTCTTGATCTCGGACCGATTGGCTTGTAATTGGCTTTGCAATTGAAGCAGCTGGGGCTGGTTTTTAGCGTCCGCGGTGGCTGCGGCTGGCTCGGCCTCGGGCTGATCGCCCGTGCCCTTGGTTTTCAAGTCTTCCAGGCGCTGATCCCTCATTTTTTCCGTCTCGGCAATCTGAAGTTTAAGCTTGCGGATTTCCGGGAATCCCTCTTCGTAACGAGACTTAAGATCAGCCAGCTGCAGCTTCAGCCTGTCAAGTTCTTGGTCAATAGCTGTCAAGTCCGTGGGACTGGCTTCCGAGCCCTTCGACGGTCCTCGAAGGTTCCGGTATTCCCGCAGGAGGGTCTCCAAGTAGACCTGGTTTTGCTTCGCAGTGTTGAGCGCAGTATTTTCTGCCTGCAATTGCGCTTGCATTCCACTCAGTATCTGGAGATTGCTGCCCAGCTGACTCGGAAGCTCGGAAACATGCTGTCCCTTGAACTCGCGGATCTTTCCCTCCTGTACCGCCAGGCTTTGCCGGGCTGATTCCAACTGGTCACTGAGAAACTTGGTGGTGCCTTCCGATTGTTGCTGTCGCACCTCCAGGTTTTCGTTGATGAATAGATTGGTCAGCTTGCTTGTCACCTGTTGCGCAATTGATGGATCGTGGGCTGAATAATGAATCCGAAAAGCGGTCACTTTTTTCTCTTCGTCCTTCACCAGTTCAATTTCAATGTCCTTGCGCATTTGATCGACGATCTCATCCGGGCCAAGTCGACGGCGGTCTTTCGCATACAGATTGAGATCATCGATGATATGCAAGAGGCGCGTACGACTAAGAATCTGTTGGGTGATGTTGTCCAGCCGCGCCTGCAAATCTTCATTTACGTTTGGCACGACGTAATCCTTTGGCATAGTGGGGGCTTCCACCAGAATCAGCGTGCTCGACTCGTAACGCGGAGGCAAAATCCAGCTCGTTCCCCATACCGCGAGCCATCCCACAAACAGCGGTATCAGGAAATGCAGGTGGTGGCGGCGGACGATGCCTAAGTAGCGTTGAGGATCGAAACCCTTCGTGTCAGGCGCTTTAACGTTGGCGGGCATGGATATCTATTCGGAGGTCTCGTGAACTAGTCGGAGATTGCACCCGGGAACCGCAAAAAACCTGTTCCGTCCATACATCGACTGCTAGGACCTCATAAATCTCGTTAACAGAAATTGCCGGAGTGGTTGGCGACCAGGTCATCCTTTGGGCCGCTAAGGCCATTGCCGTTGGCCAGTCTGCCATTACCGGAGCCCGTTCGCGTCGCCGTTTTGGATCAACGAAAGAAAGCTGAATCCGATACCTCCGGCGGCCTCATCTGGTATTGCTCGATTTTGTACAGCAAAGTCCGATAGCTGACTCTCAGGAGTCGTGCCGCAGCCTTTCGATTCCATCCGGTAGTCCGCAAGGCTTGCGCAATGGCGTTTCTTTCCGCTTCCAGCCGCACGTTCTGCACTAGCGACCTGAGTGACTCAGAACCCGACGCATCCGATCCGGACAGGTTTGGCGACGCAAACGAACTGGCGGCAGAAGGCAACGTTAGAGCAACGTTCTCTTCTAGTCCCCGGGGTTCAACTTCGCGATCGGCAGCTGCATTATTCCGTCCCGCCATGAGGTAACGCTTAACGAATGTCTCCATCTCCCGCAAGTTTCCGGGCCACGCGTGACTTTGACATGCCTCCAGCACCGCCGGCGGGAAGTTTCGGGCAGTGATGCCGTAATGCTTCGCCAACTGGCGCATGAAATGGTGCAAGAGCAGCGGAACTTCTTCTCGGCGCTCGCGTAATGGTGGTACGTGAATCGTATAAGCACTGAGGGTGTAATAGAGATCTTCGCGGAGTCGCCTGTCGGAGACGGCGGGTTCGACATTGGTCGTGCTGGCCGCCAGGATGCGGACGTCCACTGGCACTGGAGTTCCGCTCCCGGGCCGCAGGAAATGCTTGCTCTGCAGCACCTGCAGTAGCTTCGCCTGCAACGGCAGCGACATTTCAGTGAGTTCATCCAGAATCAGTGTGCCTTTATCGCAAAACTCCAATTTCCCTGTCTTTGACGTTACTGGCCCACCGTCATTGCGCTCGTAGCCGAACAGTTCGCTCTCCAGCAAATCGCACGGCAGAGCTGCACAATTCACAGCTGCGAACTCACATCCAGCCCTTACCGAAAGCTCATGAATAAGGCGGCCCGTAGTCCGTTTACCGCTTCCCCTCTCACCCAGAATCAGCACAGGCGAATCGCTGGCAGCGAGTGCCGCTGCCTGGGCTCGAAGCTTGCGCATGACAACGCTGGCGCCGACGAAGAAGCCGTCGCCGCTTATCGATTCGACATCGTCACTCGTGATGTCCGTTTCCGCATGCTTCCTATCCGCTGGAAGATGGCGCCGGATCATTCGCTCCAGTTGTTGGACATCGAGCGGCCAGAACAGGCAGTCCCGCGCGCCGAGTCGGATGGCTTCTTGCTTCTTCGATGTATCATCGGGCTCACAAACTAGGATGATGGGGAGTTGCGGGCGGAGTCGACGCATCCAGCGCAGGAAGTGCAGGCCATCTGAGTCTCCTAGCGGCGCGTCCAACATGAGTAGGTCTGGGGTTGTCCCCGCCTCAACTCGTTCGATCGCTCCCCATCCGCTGGCCGCGCTTTCAACCTGCCAGGAATTTGCCTCCGCCATTAAGGCGAGCGGACTCAGCAAAGTAGACTCCTGGCTCACGACGAGCAATCGTGCCCTAGTGTTTGATTTGTCGTCCACGGTGTTATTTCGAAATCGGCCTGAACCAGGCCATGAAGAGCGGAATCCTAGATGGGTTCGACGTCATATCCCTCAATCCGTACGCTCAAGGACTGATTAATTGCGTCGAGGGAGACAATCAGCGCACGTGCTCCGCTGCGGGAAACGAGAGTTCCTTCCACCCCGCTCAATGCACCGTTGCGCACGCGCACCCGCTGCCCGATCTTGAGAAAGGGGAAAACTGCATAAGGAACTCGTTCTTCGACTACAGTTCGCACGGCATGGATCTGTGAATCAGGAATTGGAATCCCCAGGCCCCGCGCGCCGACAAAGCTCAGCGCACCGTATGCACGAAGCACGCGCACTCGTTCGTCATTTCTCGGCGCAATTCTCGCGAATACATATCCGCTGAACAAGGGCAACTCGACCGTCTTACGCCGATCACTCCAGCGATGCACACTTTTGACCAGTGGCAGGAAGTTGGTCACTGCCTTTTCACAAAGCTGCTGTGCGACCATTTTTTCGTGTCTTGCTCGGGTCTGTAGTGCAAACCACTGCTCACCGTTGGTGTCGTTGGCAACCGCCGCAAGGCACGACGCTTCCGAAAAGCCGATAAGCTGATCGCTGGAATGCATAGCTTCGCCCTCTGAGTCACATTGCCGGGTGACCCGGTTACAACTTGTGGGTTAAGACTTGACATACTCCGGCCGAAGCTATCCTGAGCTGCAGCCGAACCATTTGGAAAGGTGAACAATCGTCAATCACTCGCTCCTGCGCACTAACTCAGTCCGCAGGATGCCGCCCGTCCGCAAGTGACTTCTTCACCGAAGTCGTGACCCCTCGATGTGCATTGCAAGTGTGGGAACTGTAAGTGCGGATGCAAAGTGCTGCAAGGGGCATACTGGCTCTGAGGAGCACCGTCTCACCTCGCCAGACCGCGATGTCTTCTGCATAGGTAATATGTACCTAGAGAAGAATTTCTCTATTGGAATTACGAAAGCCTGTTTATCCAGCAGAAAAAAATGGACTTGTGCGTCGGATACCGACTTTTGTGACCGGGAGTAACTGGCGCCCACTTCCGTGCATGGTTACCAGCAGTAGGTGTGTGCAGGGTGTTGGCACTATCGTTGCCTTGTGCGCGCTGCATCTTTCATTTACCGTCGCCCTACCACTGAAAGCCAGTTCTGGTCGGCTGACTGTGCGTACTGCAACTTCTTGACCCAACGACAGACGTCGCGCGGTCAGGGTTTCTCGTACGTTTTGCCACTTTATTGCACGGGGATCGTAAAGATGCGCCATGACGGTTTGATTCGCGTACTGGTCTGCGATAACACGCGTGTTCACACTCAACTGCTAGCCGACGAACTAAAGCGAGATGGGACACTGCAAGTCACAACTTCACCCACCGGCGCTGAAGCCCTGCTCACCCGTTCCAGCTTCAGTGATGTGGACGTTCTGGTCGTCAGTTCAACATTGGATGAACAGCCTGGGCGTGGCTTCGAGGTCTTGCGGAGTTTGCGGACGTCGAACCCTGAAATTCGCGCAGTGATGCTGTTGGATTCCTCGAAAACCAACATGATTCTGGAAGCCTTTCGTGCCGGTGCGCGTGGGGTCTTCAGTACACGGGAAACCGTGGAGTCACTAAACAAGTGCGTGCGCAGAGTGTTTCAGGGCCAGATATGGGCCAACACCCGTCAGGTGGAGGCCTTACTGCACTCACTGGCCTCCTCGCACAATATCCGTGCCGTCGACGCACAAGGGTTGAACTTACTGTCCAAACGGGAGATGGAGGTCGTCCGCTGCGTTGCGCAGGGCATGTCGAATCGTGAGATTGCTGCGGGACTCCACGTCAGCCAGCATACAGTCAAGAATTCTCTTTTTCGAATCTTCGACAAACTGGGCGTTTCAAACCGGGTTGAACTGCTGTTTATGACGCTGAGCCAGGAACGTTTCGCCCAGTCGGCACTCGACTACTTCCTTGATGAGCGCGGGTACATGAGCTTACGAGACGAAGCAACTTTGATTGCATGCCAGAAGGCCGCCGACGACGGCGTGCTGATGACACAAGTCGCACTGGCCCAATTCTACTCGGCCCGCAGGGGCAACGGCACCGATGCCCTGAATGCCTACTTTTGGTGTTCGGTCGCCAGCGAACAGTTGGCCAAGGCCTCCATGGCCGTGAGCAAAACGTTGTCCATGGACCAGATTCTGCAGGCCGAGCAAATGATTGCCGACTGGCGACAGAGTCTCGCTTCCCAACAATCCGCAAAGAACGCCGGGCCTCTCCCCCTAGCCCCCGAGGGCACAATTCATCGACCGCAGCCTGGCGAACGCGCTAAACCCTTTCCCGAAGGGTTGGGTTCGCTCGCATCACGAACAATCGTGCGCGAGTTCGGCGCGCCTGATGCCATCTGAAGGAGCGAAAGTTGTGGCAACGACAGCCGTCGGCCAGAGCGGTGGCGTGTGGGCGAGATGGCGGGATCTGGCGCGTCTGCAGCGGTTGCGAGTTGGCGGATGCGCCGCCTACCTGCTTCTTTTGACACTGCTGTTCCTTCAGCCGCTCATCAAGATGACGGCGTACGCCGCCCAGAGCGACCTGGATTCGTACATCCTCATGGTTCCGTTTATCAGCGGTTACTTGCTTTACATCGAACGGGGACGCCGCTCGGCTATGTATCGCAGTTCGATTGCCGGAACGGTCGCGATAGGGGGAACCGGAATCGCGGCGCTGGTGGCAGCGATCGGATGGCGTGGGAGTCTGAGTATCAATGATGGACTGGCCCTGATGGCTCTCTCGTTTGTGTGTTTCGTCGTGGCCGGCGGGTTTCTATTCCTTGGCTCGAAATGGATGGTCGCCGCGGCCTTCCCCGTCGCGTTCCTGTTTTTCATGGTGCCGCTACCGGACGCGGCGGTGAACTGGCTGAGGGTCGCGTCCGCGCAGGCATCCGCGTCCGCCGCCCAGCTGTTTTTTTCAATCGCCGGCGTGCCCGTAAGCCAGGATGGTGTTGTCCTGACCATCCCTGTCCTGACGCTAAAAGTGGCGAATGAGTGCAGTGGGATTCACTCCACTTGGGTGCTGTTCATCTCCAGTTTGCTCATATCCCATCTCTTTCTGAAGACTCAGTGGCGAAGGATTGTGCTGGTGGCCTTCGTAATTCCACTCGGAATACTTCGAAACGGGTTCCGGATCCTGGTGATCGGGCTGCTTTGTGAATACGTTGGGCCCTACATGATTGACAGTCCGATTCACCATCACGGCGGGCCGCTTTTTTTCGCGCTCTCCTTGATTCCCCTTTTTATATTGTTGTGGTGGCTGTGGCACCAGGAGCGGCGGCTGAACCTCGCCGATTGAGGACCCCGTGACGTTTTTCCTACTCCTGCCCTTCGCGGCTGCGCTTTTCAGCCTTCTCCTGGCCTTTATCAGCCTGGTGCCCAAGAAGCGCTCTCGCGCCAGACTGTTCTTCTTCGCCGGGATGGTGGCTCTCGCCGTTGATAGCTTCCTGTCGGGCTTGATTCTGCGCGCTACCGACCTTGCCGAAGTGCTTCGCGGGCTGACGTTAGGGTTCATCGTCAAGTCCTTTCTATCCGCGGCCTGGCTGGGCTTCAGTTTGACTTATTCGCGCGGCGATTACCGCGAGTCGTTTAGGCGCTGGGGAATTCCGCTGACCGTTCTCGTTCTCCTGCCCATCGGTATAGCGCTCGGTTTCCAGCACCAGCTTCTTGAGTTAGTTGCGGAAGGGCGGGCGCTCCATGGGCCACAGTTCGGGTTTAGCGCCGTAGCCAAGGTCTTGAACATCATCCTTCTCGTAGCCAACCTGTGGATACTGATGAATCTGGAGCAGACCTTCCGGTCGGCGGTCGGAACGATGCGCTGGCGAATCAAATTTGTGGTCCTGGGCCTTGCGGTGATCTTCGGCGCCCGCCTTTACGTTCAGAGTGAAGCAGTTCTTTTTTCCGTGTACGACCCGCACTGGTTGGGCCTCGAGTCGAGCGGGCTCCTGATCGGGTGTATCTTCCTGGTGGTGGCTTACGTGCGCACCGGCTTCGCCGAGATCGAGGTTTACCCGTCTCGTGCCGTCCTCGGGTCATCCCTGACCGTTCTCTTGGTCGGCAGCTACCTTTTCGTCGTCGGAGTCCTCGCCAATATTGTGCGGCGGCTTGGGGGTGTAGGGAGTTTCCAATTCGCGGCTTTCATCCTGCTCGTGGGAATGGCCGGACTGGCCGTGCTACTTCTTTCCGATCGCCTCCGGCAGCGCATCCACGAATTCGTTGGCCGCCACTTCGCCAGGGCCCAGCACGATTCCGTTCAGATTTGGACCCGGTTCTCGCGGCGGCTGGCCAACGTCAAGGATCAAGCCGGCCTTTGCACCGCGTCCGCGAAGTTGGTTTGCGAAACCTTCGACGTGTTGTCGGTAACCCTCTGGCTGTTGAACGAGCAGAAGGAGCAATTCATCGCCGCTGCGTCAACCGCGCTGCAACCGGGCGAGGCGAGCTCTGGCCATCCTCCCCCGGCGACGTCCAGCGCCGTGGCGGCTGGCCTGCGCGCGAGGTCGTCGCCGTTCGACCTCGAAGATGTAGGCGAGCCCTGGGCGGAGGAATTGCGGCAACTCAATCCGACAACGTTTCCCAACGGCGGCCATCGTTGGTGTGTTCCCTTGCGAGCAGGGGAACAGAGCCTTGGTGCCTTCGTTCTCGCCGACCGCGTGAATGGTGCGCATTACACGAGCGAGGAAGTGCATCTGCTGCAATGCATCGCGGACCAGGTGACGTCGGTGCTATTGAACCTGCGCCTGGCCAATGAGGTGGCGCTTTCCAGGGAACTGGAAGCGTTCCGGACGATGTCGGCATTCTTCGTGCACGATCTGAAGAACACCGCTGCATCGCTCAATCTGATGCTGAAGAACCTGCCCGAGCATTTCGACGACCCGTTATTTCGCGAGGACGCCCTGCGCGCCATTGGCAATACAGCGCGACGAATCGACGACATGATCGGACGGTTGAGCGCACTGCGGCAACGGCCTGCCTTCAACCCCACCGAAGCCGATCTGAATCAGCTCGTCAGCGAAGTCCTCGAGGGGCTGGATGAAATGCCGCAGGTAGAGCTGACAAAAGAGTTGCGGCCGCTGCCCAAGACGCTCGCTGACCGCGAACAGATTCGGAGCGTCGTGACCAACCTGCTGCTCAACGCGCGCGATGCGCTGGGCCCCGGAGGCCGCATTTGCCTCCGCACGCACCATCTCGGAGACAGCGTAGTTCTCTCGGTCGCGGATAATGGCTGTGGTATGAGCGCGGCGTTCCTGAATGACTCCCTGTTCCGCCCCTTCCAAAGTACGAAGAAAAAGGGGCTCGGCATCGGCATGTATCAGTCCAGGATGATTGTAGAGGCGCACGGAGGCAGCATCCGGGTGGAAAGCGAGACAGGTAAGGGGACTACGTTTCGGGTGAGTCTGCCCGTCAAGGACGTGAAATGACCAGACTGCTGATCGTCGACGACGACGAGGACATCTGTACTCAGATGAAGTGGGCGCTGGGCCGCGACTACGAACTACTCACGGCAGGCGACCGCGCTGGTGCCTTAGCCGCGTTTACCGCCGTTCGTCCCACGGTGACGCTGCTCGATCTGGGACTGCCGCCTCGACCCAATGAACCCGAGGAGGGGCTCGCAGTTCTCTCGTCGATTGTCACGTTGGACCCGCTGGCCAAGGTAATTGTCGTCTCCGGTCAGAGCGACAAGCAGAACGCCATCCGCGCCGTCGGGGCCGGCGCCTACGACTTCCTCTGTAAGCCGATCGAAGTGGACGAGCTCAGGCTCGTGCTGCAGCGTTGCGTATACGTGGCAGAACTCGAGCAGGAATACCTCGCCCTCCAGCACACCGCCCGGGCCGACACCTTCGAGGACATGCTTGGCGCAAGTCCGCAGATGCAGACCATCTTCGAGTTCATCCGCAAGGTGGCCCCCACCAGCGCCCCGGTACTAATTCTGGGCGCAAGCGGCACAGGCAAGGAAATGGTGGCACAGGCGCTCCATCGACGCAGCCAGCAGGCCAGTGGCCCGTTCGTGGCCATCAACTGCAACTCGATTCCGGAGAATCTACTCGAGAGCGAACTCTTCGGCCACGAGAAAGGCGCCTTTACGGATGCCCATACGCAGCGCAAAGGGCATATCGAGACCGCCGCAGGCGGCACGCTCTTTCTGGATGAGATCGGTGAGCTGCCAGCGCCGGTTCAGGTGAAGCTTCTGCGCTTTCTTCAGGAGAAACGCTTCCAGCGTGTTGGGGGACGGGATGAGATTCCGAGCGACGCCCGCATCCTGGCGGCCACCAACCGAAACCTTCAGGAGTCCATCGCCAGCGGGAAGTTCCGCGAGGACCTGTACTTCCGCCTGGCCGTGGTCGTCGTCAAGGTCCCACCCCTTCGCGAGCGGGGGGACGACATTGCCATGATTGCGAAGGCTTTTCTAACGAGCTATGGCATCGAACACGCTAAGCCCGGTCTGACCTTTGCGCCCGATGCGCTGCGCGCCTTGAGTCTTCACCCCTGGCCGGGAAACGTCCGCGAATTGCAGAACCGGGTGCGGCGGGCGGTGATCATGGCGGATGGCAAGCGCGTTACTGTTCGGGACTTGGAATTGACCGACACCCTCAGCGCCTTGCCGCCGCAGACGCTGAAGGAAGCGCGAGAAACTGTAGAACGGGAGATGGTCAAGGAAGCCCTACAGCGTCACATGGGGAAGGTCACTGCCGCCGCCTTGGAACTCGGCGTCAGCCGACCAACGCTCTATGAATTGATGGAAAAGCTCGGAATTGCCAGAGAATCGTCGTGAACTTCCGCATGCCCGCTGGGCTCCTTGGACTGTCGGATTTTCTTACGATCTGAGCACGTCGAGATCCCCGCCCGTAAGTCAAGGGTGCGGAATGGGTTTGCCGCGAATGTCACTCAAGACAGCACCCGGCTCCGTCGGAACTGCTTACAAACATCTTTCGCGGCTTTGCAGTGTTCTAGAGGTCTGAAAAGGGGCACGGAAATCTCTAATCCTTTATGGATGGGATACTTAGCTGGCACTGGAAGGTCTAGCCGAACCTCCCCTCGAAGTTGGCACGATACGTGCTTAGATGTAGGCGAGGCGGGCGGTAAAAAGGAGACTCACAGATGCGGAATCGCAAACTAGTTTCGTTAGTGACGTTGGCAGTGGCCATTGTTCTGGGCTCGGGCATGGCGCTTGCGGACAATCTGAATCTTGGTGGCAACTACAACGGGGGAATAAACATTAGCGGGGATGGTCTCGACGGCAGTTACGGTGGCGGGTCGATCGGTCCGTCTTCCCTGAACGGAGTCGCGCTTCCCTACGTCTACTGCGTGGACATCCCTGATGAGGTCGGCGTTCCCGCAGACTACACGAATGCTCTCGTGACTCACAACGGCATGATCGCGGGTAGCTCTGCTAATGCTGGTTTCGGCGGCATATCGGGCTACACGACCAATGGAGCGCTGGCAACCGTTAGCAACGCCGTGGCCGTAGCTTGGCTGGTGCAAACTTTCGCAGCGGGAGCTAGCAATTACGACTCACAGGTTGGCCTCCAAGCTGCTATCTGGCACGAAATCTACGGCGTCAACCTAACCTCTAGCAACACCGCCGGTGCGATTAGCGCTTACAACGCCGATCTCGCTGCGCTCGCAGCTGCGGGAAGTCTTCCCAGCTATGTCTCCAACTTCTCTTGGCTTTCCCCAAATGGAAACAGCCCGAGCGTTGATCAGGGCTTGATTACAAAAGTTCCTGACGGTGGTATGACCCTCATGCTACTCGGCGGCACTCTGATCGGTGTCGGGACTCTGCGCCGGAAATTCCGCGTGTAGCAGGCTGCTTCTAAAACGAGACCCAAAGGAAAGAGCCGGAACAATCCGGCTCTTTTTTCATGCGCGGCGTGCGGAGCTAACACTCAAAACCGCAACTGCTCCGCAAATCAGTCACAGCGAGCCGAAGTCATAGATGGGCTTCTAGTTTGCGAAAGCCGAGGCCGAACGATGTGTTTCTCTTCGTGTATCCGAGTGGCGTGCCTTATACTTTCGGAATACTACACAGTTAGTCTGTTGTAAGTGCTGAGAGGTTGCCCATGAGGACTCTGGTCGGTTTCCGATTTATTCTGATTGTCACTCTTATCGCTACTACGTTTACCGGATGCTCGCGCGATCCAAATGTTCGTAAGCAGAAATATCTTGACAGTGGCCAGCGCTACTTCGAAAAAGGGAAATATCGTGAAGCCGCGATCGAGTTTACCAACGCGATCAAGATCGATCCGGGTTTTGCCGAGGCTCACTATCAACTGGCCCAGACTTACCTCAAGATTCAGGAGCCAGGCCGGGCCTATCAGGAACTCGCCCGTACTGTCGAGCTGCAGCCCCAGAATTACTCGGCCCGAAGCGAAATGGCTGAACTGCTGATCGGCCATGACGACTTACAGCTAGCGCAAACGCAAGTTGATTGGCTGCTCCAGAACCGCCCTGACGATCCAAAAGCCCATCTCAACTCCGCATATCTCCTGGCGGCGGGAGGCGACGTCTCGGCCGCGATTGCGGAAATGCAGAAGGCCATTACTCTCGCGCCCAGCGACGCCGATTTGCATCTTCAGCTTGCGCTGCTGCTGTTGAAGAAAGGTCAACCGGACGAAGCCGAGGCAAATTTAAGGAAAGCCCTTGAGCTGAATCCCAAGGCGGTGGGTGCGTGGCTAATGTTGGGGACGTATCACCAATCCCGCGGTAATTACGGACAAGGTGAACAGGAATTCCGACAAGCCATTGGCGTCGACCCGAAAAATCCTGAACCACGCGCTGCCCTTGCCCGCCTTTTCTTCGTTGAGGGCAAGAAGACCGAAGCGGAAGAAGTCCTGAAACAAGCCAAGCGCGACTTTCCGGACAACTCCGCCGGCTACCGCATGCTGGGTGACTACTACCGCACCACCGGGGATCTGGACAAAGCCACCGCCGAATACGCCGCCCTCTACCAGGAGCATCCCAAAGATATTCAGGTCGAGAATAATTACACTCAACTTCTGATCCAGAAGAACCGTTTCGATGAGGCGCGCAAGCTCAACGACGAAGTCCTGAAGGTCAGTCCCGCAGACACCGAGGCTCTCCTCTACCGCGCGCAGTTGCAAATCGCTGCCGGAGATGCCGCTGGCGCCACCGTGGCATTGCAAACCGTGATCAAGAGTGAGCCCAATAACGCTGCGGCCCACTACCAGTTAGGAGTCGCGTTTCAAAATTCAGGGGACGTGGCAAACGCCAAAGTCGAATGGCTGAATGCGGTGCGTATTCGTCCCGACCTGCTCGAAGCTCAGCGCTCCTTGGCATTACTGGCGATGCGCCGGGGTGACATGGGCGCGCTCGAGGCGGCAACCACCCAACTCATTCGTCTGGAACCCGCATCGGCCGAGGGCTATTCCCTGCGCGCCGTGTCTCGCATCAATCGCCAACAGTACGCGGCCGCGGAGGAAGACATCCGCAAAGCCATTGAAGTGGATCCGCAGAGCCACCTGGGGTATGTTCAGCTCGGCAACCTGAAGTTCGTCCAGAAGCAGTACAACGAAGCCGTCAAGGCTTACCAGGACGCGCTCGACCGTGACCCCAATTCTACCGACGCGCTTCGCGGCCTGGTGAACACCTATCTGGCCCAAAACCAGGTCGACAAAGCGCTTGCCGCCGCCAATACACAAATCGCCAAGTCGCCCAACAATAGCAGCTTCTACTTCCTGCTCGGCAACGTGCTTTTCCGCGACAGGAAGGACCTGAACGGAGCTGAGACGGCCTTTCACCGGTCAGTTGAACTCGACAAGAACAACTCTGATGCTGTGATCCAGTTAGGTCAGGTACAGGTGGCGAAAGGAGAGGTAGACCAGGCGATCGCTACATATCAGCAGGCGGTCAAGGACCATCCTAATGCGCCCGCATTCTACACTCTGTTGGGCGGGCTGTATCAATCCAAACGGGATTGGACCAAAGCCCAGGAAGCGTATCAGAAGACCTTGGCCCTCAAACCGGGTGATCCGGTCGCGGCAAACAATCTCGCCAACGTCATGCTGCAGAATGGTGGCAACATCGACGTCGCGATGTCGTTGGCCGAGACTGCGCGCCGCGGCATGCCCGATTCTCCCAATGTGGCTGACACGCTAGGGTGGATTTACTATCAAAAAGGTGTCTACGGCTCGGCAATCAGCATGCTCCAGGAGGCGCTCAAGCTGCAGGAAAAAACCAATGCGCCCGATAATGCCAATATTCACTATCACCTTGGGTTGGCATACCAGAAAACGCAACAGCCGGCGCTCGCCCGCCAGCAATTCGAGCGCGTACTCAAGATCAATCCCAATTACAGTGAGGCGGCTGAAGTACAAAAACAGCTCGATAGCCTGAAATCGTAATGTCCGATAACGGGCGGTACCCCCTCCCCCCTCCCCCCTCGAATCTTTGGAATCAGTGAGTTAGCACACATTTCATGCGCAAGCGACTGAGCCCGTGGGGGTTACGGGTAAATTCCTCTTAACAAATAACTTATGCCCTAGCCCGAGCTCGAATCGGGTGGGGAGGTGCCGGGGACAAGAGTCCCCCTTCACCTCATCATCATTAGGGAGTGTAAGACGGGGCGGAGGGCGGCGATAGGACGTGGGTCACGGGGCGGTGTGATAAGAGAGCCGCCAGTAGCCAGTCGCCAGTTAACAGCAACGGCAAAGGCAACCGCGGATTGGCGCGGATCACGCGGATAAGTCGAGAGGACGCACGGTGCCGGTTCTGCCCACGATGGTCTGGAGGGCGCGAAGGCATGAACATCGACTCCGGTGCAGCAGGAACCTCACTCGCTCAAAACGCGCCTGTAAGTATCCTTCACCGTCGAACCAGTCTCCTAACCCAAAGTCCGCAGCGCCATCGAAAAGATCAACGCGTTTGAATTTATGGTCGAACCCGTGCTGCTACGGATTGAGTAGGTTCTTTCGGTGGAAGAGCGGGCCGGTGCCAACGACTGTACTAAAGCAGCCCCAAGGCTCGTTCAAACTTAAGTATTCTTAATTTTTAATTACGCGAGAACTGGAGGTACTGTCGCTGCCAGGCGCGCCGTGAATCGTGGTGAGAAGTTCGATCACGACGAGCAGCCCGGGGTCCGCGTTGTGGGCAGAAATCACGCCGCCGTGAATTTGCACGGCTCGCTTTGCAATGGATAGTCCAAGCCCCACCCCCCCGCTCTCAGAGTCTCGCGCTACTTGTGTCCGAAAGAAGGAATCGAAAACTCTTTCCAGAAACTCCTCAGGAATCCCCGGTCCGTAGTCGCGAATGGCAATGCTCGCGGTCTGATCATGAGGCGCGAGTTTCACGTCGATGGGACTGTTTTCGGGGGAATGCTGAATCGCGTTCCGTAAAACGTTCTCCACGGCGCGGCGCAGCAACTCGGGGTTACCCTTCACCACGATTCCCGGCGGACCAGAGACCTGAATTCGACCGCCCCGTGCCTCCACTTCGACGCTCGCGTCGCGAATTGTCTCAGCAACAAGTTCGTGTACGTCCACCTCTTCGAACTCGCAACCTGCAGGACTGCCCTCGGCTCGCGCCATTTCAACGAGGCTCGAGACTAGTGTCGACAGTCGATCCACGTCGCGCTTCACGCGATCGAGAGCAGCATTGCGATCGGCAGCCGTGCGGGCCAGCTTCACCGAGAAATGCAGGCGCGCCAGCGGAGACCTCAGTTCATGCGAGACGTCAGCCAGCAGACGCTGCTCGCTCAGAAAAAGTGTTTGGATACGCTCGGCCATACTATTAAACGCGTTGGCTAGCGTCCCGATTTCGTCATTGCGGCGCATCGGAAGTCGAACAGATAAATCTCCTTCCCCAAAGCGACCGATGCCTGCGGCAATTTTCCGGATAGGCGAGACCACGAACACGGCCGCAAGCCAGCACAGCAGAATGCTGGCGCCAGCCACGAGAAGATAGAAGCGGTAGAGCGGTGGTGTCTTTGGTCTCAGCGGAGATACGACTACAAACCAATACCGCCCGTCGCTGGATCGATGGGCAATGATCTGCCTTCCGTCCTTCTCCCCACGGAATTTGGTGAGGGGGGCTTGGGGAAGAAGCTCCGCGTGGCTTTGCCCGCTTACTACATCGTTCCCATCTGCATCGAGCAGGTAGTGCACGCCGCCAAATACCGAATCCAAACGATGCATGTAGGTCGTAACCGCACCAGGCCCCGTAGTCTGCAGCATCTCCGCCGCTTCTTGCACTGAAACTTCATCCATGCCATCGAAAACAGGATTGAAATAACTGTCTTCCATCGATTTTGTGATGGCGAGAAACACCACGACGGAGAGGGCCAGGATGACCACCATGGCGAGAACGATTGCCAGGTA
>Ga0210383_10002330_pt1 | contig 17179 bp, 16 predicted proteins | sample IncBWC14OmetaG_FD_160072 | JGI IMG/M metagenome (GOLD analysis project Ga0210383, IMG submission 160072) | Forest soil microbial communities from Barre Woods Harvard Forest LTER site, Petersham, Massachusetts, United States - Inc-BW-C-14-O ...
CCATCATCCGCAAACCATCGCCCGCGCCCACGAAAGACCGCGGAAAATGCTATTTCACCACGTGAGTTCTGATCGACTTCGGCCGGGTTGCTTCGGCTTTCAGGCGAGAATCCAGGGACGTCTCCCTCGGTCAAGGTTTCCGTCGAGACCAGATGTCAGCAAGAAAACGGGACGCTTCCCCAAGTTGAATAGAATGCCGCACCCGCCGCATGGTGTCAAGGTAGAAACTGAGGTTGTGGACCGTATTCAGGACTTGCGCCAGCACTTCGTTCGACGCATAAAGGTGCCGCAAGTAGGCGCGCGAATAGCGCCGGCACACGCGGCAGGCGCAATTGGCGTCGAGCGGGCCCTGATCCTGGGCATAGCGCGCCCGCTTGATGGAAACTTTTCCCTCGGAAGTGAACAGCAAGCCGTGGCGCGCCGCGCGCGTGGGCAAAACGCAATCCATCATATCGACGCCGAGGCTGGCATACTCGACGATTTCTTCCGGCGTGCCCACTCCCATGACGTAGCGAGGCTTGTCGGCGGGGAGATGCTCGATTGTGGATTCGACCATCTCGCGCGTGAGTTCCCGCGGCTCGCCCACGCTGAGCCCTCCGATGGCGTAGCCGGGGAATCCGATTTCAATGGTGCGTAGCGCGGATTCTTTTCTGAGGGCGAGGTCCATGCCGCCTTGCACAATGCCGAAGAGGGATTGAGTCTTGTCGGACCATGTGGGGACAGCCGCCCCCGCATGGGTATTGCTGGCACAATCGTTGCCGCTCCACGGGACTTCGTGCCTATGCTCCTCAAAATATTTCTTGCTGCGCTCGGCCCAGCGCAACGTCATCTCCATCGAAGCCCGCGTGCGCCCGCGGTCGGCGGGAAACTCCGTGCACTCGTCGAACGCCATGATGACGTCCGCGCCCAGGCCAATCTGTATTTCCATGGATTTTTCCGGACTGAAGAAATGCGACGAACCATCCAGATGCGAGCGGAACGTGACGCCTTCTTCAGAGACCCTGCGCAGCTCGTTCAAGCTGAAAACCTGGAAGCCACCCGAGTCCGTAAGAATGGCGCGCGGCCACGCCATGAAGCGGTGCAAGCCGCCCAGCTTGCGCACCGTTTCAACTCCCGGGCGCAGGTAGAGGTGATAAGTGTTGCCCAGGAGAATCTGCACACCCAGTTCTTCGAGAATGTCCTGCGACACTCCCTTCACTGAAGCCACGGTGCCCACCGGCATGAATACCGGCGTTTCGATTTCGCCATGCGGCGTGAGCAGGCGTCCCAGGCGCGCAGCGCCGGCAGTCTTCTCTATTTGGAATTGCGTTGACATCGAATGGCGATTGTAGCAACCGGAATCATCCTGGAGCGGCGGATGCAGCTTGCCCTGCGCGAAGTCGAAGGGCGCGCGCCCCGGACGGGGGCGTCCGGGGCGCTACGAATGCGTCACACACTTAGTGCGACGGTCTCAGCCTCGATCTCGTCTCCCCTGAGTTTGAGCCGCCCCACGCTTACCGGTAGCTTGAATCGCCGCGGGCCAGCACTGCCGGGATTGAAATAAAGCACGCCGGCCCGCGTCTCCTGCTTGGGAACATGGCTATGGCCGGAGATCACCACGCGGAATCCAGCGGCTTCGGGTTTGAGGTCAAGCGCCGAAAGATCGTGCAGCACGTAGATGGAAACGCCGTCTACTTCGAGCACTTCCGTCTCAGGCAGCTTGCGCCCCCAGGCACTGGTATCGATGTTGCCACGCACGGCGGTGACTGGTGCAATTGCGGCAAGAGTCTCCAGAATTTCGGGTGCGCCGACATCGCCCGCGTGAATGATGCGATCCGCACCGCGCAGCACCGCCAGGGCTTCCGGCCGAAGCAGTCCGTGAGTATCGGAGATGACGCCGATGAGGATGGCCTTGTTCTCGTTTCTCAGTTCTCAGTTCCCGATGTCATCAGCCGGCCATCAGCTTGTTCATTTCCGCGTGAGGCGGTGCGCCCTCCAACGACTGGTAGGTGCCTTTCGTCCTTAGCTCCTGGGCTAAACGGCGGAGCAGTCCGAGCGCAGCCCGCATTGGCCCTGACCCCAGGCTGATGCGCGCGACCCCCAGCTTGCGCAGCTCAGGCACGGAGAGCGAGCCGGGCCCGGCCAGAATATTTACGGGATGCTGCAGGTCAGACACGATACGCGCGATGGTGGGCGCGTCCGTCAAGCCTGGAACGAAGACACAATCCGCACCGGCATCGCGAAACGCGCGGAGGCGGCGGATGGCTTCGTCGTAGCGCGTGCCCGGAGCGCCAAGCTGCAGCAGATAGACATCGGTTCTCGCGTTGAGCACGAGCGGAACCTGCAAGCTCTCCGCGACCTCACGCACGGCGCGAATCTTTTCCAGTTGCAGCGGCAACTCCACCAGCGGCTGCTCGGAATCGCTGGTGGCATCTTCCAGGTTCATGCCCACCGCGCCCGCTTCAATCACCGCGCGCGCGGTGCGGGCCGCATCGGCCGGCGTGGGGCCGTACCCTGCCTCGACGTCGGCGGTCACCGGAACTTTAACCGCGCGAGCGATGCGCGTCACTGCCTCCAGCATCTCCTCTCGCGGAATCTTTTCTCCATCGGGATAGCCCAGCGAAAACGCGACCCCGGCGCTGCTGGTGGCGATGGCCGGGAAGCCGGCGTCCACAATGATTCGGGCGCTGACCACGTCCCATACATTCGGCAGAATCAACGGATCATCACTTGAGTGCAGGGCCAGAAGGGCCTTGGCTTTTTTCTTCTGGTCTTCTTTTTGCTTTTGGTCGCGGTTGTGATCAAGGTCGGGAATAGGCATACGCGGGGTTGGATGCGCTCAACGGCTGCCGCTCTTCATCTTTATCTTTTCGACGAAGCGGCCAACACTCACCACGCTTCGTCCTACGGTCCCGCGTCCGATTTCCCGGACATCATCCCACGCGGCGACGCGCAGCGTGTAGAAGCGGCCATCGAAGGCTTCCAGCACTGCCTCGGCCTGGATGCGGGCGCCGATGCCGCTGGCGGCGCGATGCTCGATGTGGATCGACGTGCCCACGGTGATCTCGTCGCCTTCGCAGTAAGGCTGCAGGGCATGAAAGGCAGCGATCTCCATCAGCCGAATCATGTCGGGAGTGGAATAAACCGGCGGCAGCTCGGCACGATGCGCCGTCAAGGTGTGCTTGAACTCCACCGTTTCCTGCGCCTCACCGCGCGCGCCGATAGGAATTGGTTTGGCCACGTTTGCTGGGTCTCCGCCTAGGTCTCCGTCTAAAGGTATCCACTAAAGAAACGAGCCAATGATTCTAACGAATCATTGGCTCGAACTTCCGCAGCACGAGCACGATCTACGCTGCCGTCGCCATTCGCCGCGCTTCGATTCCGTCTAGCGCGCGCCACAATGCTTTCGCGGCGTTCTCAGCGGCGTCCAGCGCTGCCGGAGCAGTTTCCGGATTGGCATCCAGTCTTTTTTCCAGTTGATTGCGCCAGACGCGCGAGTGGAAAACATCGGCCGTGGCGTGGAGAGCGAAGTAACCGCAGGTCTTGTCGTCGGCGGCATACATGTTGCGCAGGCCGCGCTCTTTTTCCTGCGCCACACGCGGCACCTGGGACTCGTACGCATAAAACGCCGCTAGCGCTTCTTCCGGGGTACCTTGGCCAGCCACGCCATGAAAATGCTTGATCATCTGACGCACCTCCGGCTCCGGACTGTGCCAGCGCAGATCGCGGCTGGATCCCATGCCTTCCGCGAAATCAAGCCATAGTTCTGAGTGCGGCACGGAACCCGCGCCCGCGCTTTCTACGCCCTTCTCGTCGCACAGGTTGGCCAGCACCGCGCGGCGCAGCTCGCCTTCGTCCAGGCGCAGACTGAGCGCGGCCAGGTACGAGGGGAACGCCTCCACGTGATGGTAATAGTCCTGGGCGTAGTCGCGCAGATGCTCACGGGTCAACTCGCCCGCTGCCCACGCCTTGTAAAAAGGATGGCAGAGCAGGTCGTACTTGGCGATGCGCGCGTCCAGTTGAGACAAGAATTCGGCGGTATTCATGATGGCCCCCAATCAGCGCTCGTGTAACCGACTACTATACGGTCGGAGCGGCAGCCGGGCAAGTGATGGGGATCAGTGATGGGGATCACCGGATCACCGATGTACGGCATGTTGCTAGAATGAGAGAGGGTTGGCGTGCGAACATCGAAGAGCGGCGCTTTTAGCGCCGGGTATGGCTTTCAATCTGATCTGGGCTTTAGCCCCCAAGGAACTCGCAAGCTCCAAACATGCTCTTCACTGAACAATTCGACGTAGTCGTGGTCGGCGCCGGCCATGCCGGATGCGAGGCCGCGATGGCCGCCGCACGCATGGGCCTAAACACCGCCCTCTACACGCTCAACGTCGACCTGATCGCGCAGATGTCGTGCAATCCGGCGGTGGGCGGCATCGCCAAGGGGCACCTCGTCCGCGAAGTGGACGCGCTCGGCGGCATCATGGGCGAGATCACCGACGCGGTCGGAATCCAGTTCCGCCTGCTGAACACTTCCCGCGGCCCGGCCGTGTGGTCGCCGCGCGCGCAATGCGACAAGCAAGCGTATCGGCTGAAGATGCGCGAGGTGCTGGAGTCGCAGCCGAATCTGAAAATCAAGCAGGCGGAAGTGGCGGATCTGATTGTGGAGGAGCCGGCTTCGGGCTTCGGGCCTCGGCCTTCGGCAAATCTCTTCGCCGACGCTTCTGCAGACGCTCACCCGCACGACGGGACTGAGAAGGTTGAAGTGGCCACTGAGAACGCCAGCTTCGCCGAAGCCCGCATTCTCGGTATAAGGCTGCGCGACGGACGCACCGTGGGCGCGCAGGCCGTCATCATCACCACTGGAACTTTTCTCAACGGCCTCATCCATTGCGGCGAGCAGCAGTATCCCGCGGGACGCTCCGGCGAACCGAATGCGGTTCTGCTGGGCGAAGCGCTGAAGAAGCTGGGGCTGCGCGGTTGCCGCCTCAAGACCGGCACGCCGCCGCGTCTTGACGGACGCACCATCGAATGGTCGCGCTTTCCGGCGCAACCCGGCGACGCGGATCCCACGCCGTTCAGCTTTCGAACGAAGCGCGTGGCTCATCACGACTCGCAGGTGCCGTGTTACATCGCATGGACTACGCGCGAAACCCATCGCATCATTCGCGAGAACGTACACCGCTCGCCCATGTATAGCGGACAGATTCAGTCGATCGGGCCGCGCTATTGTCCGTCAATCGAAGACAAGATCGTGAAGTTCCCGGACAAGGAAATGCACCAGCTCTTCCTCGAGCCCGAGGGATTGAACACGCACGAGATTTACGTCAACGGCATGAGCACCTCGCTGCCGGTGGATGTCCAGCTCGCAATTCTGAAGTCGATTCCCGGCCTCGAAAACGCCGACATGCTGCGGCCAGGCTACGCCATCGAATACGATTCGATCGACCCGACCGAACTCGAACGCACGCTCGAAACCAAAAAGTTCGCCAATCTTTTTCTCGCCGGCCAAATCAACGGAACCTCCGGCTACGAAGAAGCGGCGTGCCAGGGCCTGATGGCCGGCATCAACGCCGCGCTCAAGGTGAAGCGGCAGCCTCCGCTGATTCTCGACCGCACCGAAGCCTACACTGCAATCCTGATCGACGACCTCATCTCCAAGGGCACGAACGAGCCTTACCGAATGTTCACCTCGCGGGCCGAGTTCCGCCTGCACCTGCGCATTGACAACGCCGACCGGCGACTCACGCCACACGGCCGCCGCGTAGGAATGATCTCAGACAATGCCTGGAAAGATTTCGAGGCCAAGCAGCAACGCCTGGAAAATTTGAAGAAGCTGCTGGAGCGCACGAAGCTGACTGCCGCGATGCTCGAGCAAATTTCCGCCACCTCCTCCGTCCGCGTGGAAACGGGCGACTCACCCGTCGGGTCTGAGCACATCGCTGAAGGGGCGCATCTCTCGCCGGCGACCGTCGGCGCGATCGTCGGCCAGACCTGTGCTCAGCTGCTGAAGCGCCCCGAGATCGTCATCGAACAAATGGCGCCGATTCTTCGCGAGCTGGATCCCGTTTTCTTCCAAAGACAACCGGAAGAAGTTCCTCTGGATCCGCGTGAATCCGTGGTCAGGCTTTCTTCCGAAGTCCGCAACGAACTCAAATCCGTCGAGACCGAGATCAAGTACGAAGGCTACCTGCTGCAGCAGCAACGCGCCATGGATCGCCTGAAAAAGTCCGAGCAGCGCGCCATCCCTGACTGGTTCGACTATCGCTCGGTCAGCGGTCTCTCCCGCGAGATGCAGGAAAAACTCGGCAAAGTGCAGCCGCGCACGCTCGGCCACGCCTCTCGCATCCCCGGAGTCACTCCCGCGGCGGTGTCGCTGGTCAACGTCTACATTGAGATTCAAGCGCGCCGCCGCGATCAGGCGGCTGCGCTCTAGAGGATCTCGTAAGTCCTTTGTGGTGGGACACGAGCGTGGACCTCAGAGGCTAAAGCCCTGACTTCCGGGGGCATATGGACGGCACGGCTTAAGCCGTGCCCTTCCCGAACCTGTTCTTGAGATGGTCGATGGTCTCTGGCGCTCCCGGACTGTCTCGCGCGTCCCGCAAATCAGAAAAAAGAAATCAACAGCTGTTAACTCTTCCCGCAATTGTGTGGCGGCGGTTACCGAGTTATGCTGCATCTTCAAGTCTCGGTTCCGGAGCCCATGGCCAATCTTTTCGAACTGCCCCGCTACATTGCAGTGGAGGGTCCTCTGCGAGTCGGCAAGAGCACGCTGGCGCGTATTCTGGCTGAACGCCTGAACGCCCAGCGGGTGATGGAACCGGAAACCAACCCCTTTCTCTCCGCCTTCTACGAAGGTGAACGCGGCGCGGCCTTTCAAACCCAGTTCGCGTTTCTGGTGCGGCGCTTCGAGCAACTGCGGGCGCTCGATCTCAATCCCCACTCGCAAAGAACCGTGATCGCCGATTTTATTTTCGAAAAAGACAAGCTCTTCGCCTGCCTCAACCTTACCGACCAGGAACTCGACACCTATAACCGCTATTACAACCACTTCCGCGAGCAGGTGCCCACTCCCGATCTCGTGATTTATCTGCAGGCCACGCCTGACGTGCTGAAGAAGCGGCTCAAGAAAAAGAATGCGCCGGGTGAGCGCGCAGTGAGCGACGAGTATCTGCAGGAAGTGGTCAAAGCCTACGAACACTTCTTCTTTCACTACACTTCGTCGGATCTGCTGATCGTCAACACTTCCGAGATCGACTTCGTCGACCGCAACGATGACCTGCAAGAACTCCTGCGCAAAGTCTCAGCCCCGATCAAGGGCACGCAATACTTCCTACCGCTGGGCGGGCAGGAAGCGGCCAGCGCGTAGGGTGGTCGATTGGCCGATAGTCGTTGGTCGTTGGCCAGGACTCGTTTCGCTGAAGGATCCCTATGACGGAGGAGCTTCGCCAAGCTCATACAGGTCGGCGACTTCCAGTACTTCTTGCAACCCGCTTTCCCTCGCGCTCCTGCCTGCTTCGGAGACGAGGTTGCGGCAATCGAGTTCGCTGTCCCGATTCCTTGGGTATTGGTTGAACCGCCTTACTAATTTCGATGCTTCGGCCGCCTCGATGTACGCCGAAACATGCGCGGATCGTAGCGCAACGGCTCCGCCGGATGCAGCACCATCTGCCTGAACTCAGAATGCTGCGGATTGATGAGCCAGTTATTCTCATGCACGGCCAGCGCTGAAGGAACCAGCAGCAGACAAGTCTCCGCTTTCGTTACGAAGTCGTCGCCAATCTGAGCGAGTTCCGGTGGCGCGGGAATTTCTCGCCAGTTGGCTGGCAGGTCTTCGGCTTCCAGCTGCGCACGGGATACTCGATCGGGGACGTCCGCGGTGGCCAGCAGCAGATCATCCGGAGCGTCCTCGGGATCGAGATGCACAAAATATTCCAGCATGGCGAGAGACTGATGTTCGGAAGCGTAAGCCACGCGCGTTCCCGGGCTCGACCAGCGCCCGCCATAGCGGTAAGCGCCTTCTCCATCAAAGGGTGCACGCGCGTAGGCCGCGCGCAGCACGCGAAACACTCGCATCAACTAATGCCACCGTAGGCAATGCGGCCGAGAAGATTTTCCACCTGACGGGCTCCGAGTTCGGTGTCGATGGCGGAAATCGGTGCCACGCCGCCCAAAGCGCGATTACCGCGCCTGAGCCAGCGACCAGCGCGCGCGCTGTCTCCCAGGTTTTCGCGGGCCATCGCCAGCAGCCGCGCCATGCGGTAAAGCCGGTCCGACTCGAACCGGGCCAGACGTCCGCGGCGGCGCCGCTGCAGGCTGCGGGGTGAGAGATCGAGCGCAGTGGCCAATTCTTTCAACGTGAGACCGGAGGCTCGCATCAGTTCCTCCAGCACCGCGTGCGGAAATCCCTCGCGGATCGCCTCTCGCAGATCGCTGTCACTGGAGAGCGAACGCCCCAAGACACGTTTCCCTCCAAGTTCCCGTAACACGGCTCGCAATTCGTTGGCCATTTGTCGTCTAGTATAGCGACAAATGGCGTCGCGGAGCAAGCGCAATGCAACCCTCGATCATGAGAAGTGAGTTGCGGAACTGAATCCGCAACTCACCTCCAACCCTGCAACCAGCAAGCGGACCTGACAGTCTAGATCACAGCGATTCCGTTCAGCCCCGCGGACGCCGACAGGCCGCCCACATCGCCCAGGCTGGTCAGTGTGCCATCCTGATTGATGCCAAAGATGCTGACCGTGCCCGTTCCAGAATCCAGCGTGTACAGGAACTTGCCGTCGGAACTGATGGCCAGATCCAGATTCGAGCTGCCCGCAAGGTTGGTTCCCACTACTGTCCCAGCCACTGGCGTCAACGTCCCAGTCGTGCCGATCGCAAACCCGGATACCGTCCCTGTCCCCGCATTCGAGGTATAGACGAACGCTCCGTTAGGGGTCACAGCATGCCAACACGTCGCGGCTCCCAAAGTTGGAACGCTGGTGCTCACGGGAGAAAGAGTCCCATTCGCAAGCACCGCGTAGGACGATATTGCCGACGCGTTGGTCCCTCCTGTCGGTCCAGTCTCTACCACCAGCGCCGCGCCGTTCGGCGCAAACAGCACAGAAAACGCACCCGGGCCGGCACTCGCGTTGAGCACGATCGGCGCCAACGTGCCATTGATCTGCACATGGAAGGCGTCAATCTTGTTGGTCAGCTTTTCAGTCACCAGAAGGAATTGGCCGTCCGGACTAAACGACAACGACGCCGCGCCCGAATTGCCGGTGCTGAGATACGCGAGAGAATCGGCGATTGGCTTGAGCTTCCCTTCCCGATCAAGATTGAAGCCGACCACGCTGCTGGCCCCTCCGGCATTGACCACGTAAACCAAGCCCCCATGCTCGGCCACGGCCACCGGCTCACTGCCGCCGCAAGGTACCTTCTGCAAGAGCGACAGCGTCGCCCCGTGAACCCGGAACACGGAAATGTCGCCACTGCCCGCATTCACCGCCAGTAAGAAAGAGTGATTCTGAGTAAGCGTGAGAGAACCCTGGGATCCCAAAGGATCCGTGACCCCGCCGCTGCCCCTGCCTTCGCTCCGAAAACTGCGCCCCTCCTGCAACGACCCGTCTGCAGCTCGTGCGTAAGCAATAATTTCATTCTTGTCGGCGGCATTCGTCATGACGAATACGGCGCCGGCGGCAGCACTACTATCGGTTTGGGCTTGGCTACGAACTGGCAACGTTGCAGTTATCGCCAGCACAGCGGTCAACAAAACACGCGACATCCTAAGCATCGAAAGCTCCTTGTCCAGCATTTTGCGCGCACGAAGCCGCCGGAAACCGTCGCCCGGAAGGCGGCATTCCCAGAGGCTTACGGGCCGCGCTCTGATCGGAGGTCTGAGCCAGAGAAAAGTTTCAGGCGCAGAAAGAAAATTTCGGCAGAAAAGAAAATAAAGGGGAGGCACTGTGGATTAAGGGAGGATTCAGACGCCAAACGGTTCCAACTTGTCGGCAATCGCGTTTTCGTTCCTATCCATGCCGTAGAATCAGTTCTTGCTCCTCACCATCGAAAAGCTCATCTACGGCGGCGACGGACTCGCTCGTCTTCCCGCCGATTCGCCGGGTGACGACCGCGGACGCGGCAAGGCCGTCTTTGTCCCGCTCGTTCTCGCCGGAGAAAAAATCGAAGCGGCGCTCACCGAAGAAAAGCCCGGCTTCGCTCGCGCGCATGCAGAATCAATCGTCGAAGCTTCTCCGCATCGCGTCCAACCAGAGTGCAAATACTTCAGCCGTTGCGGCGGATGCCACTACCAGCACGCCAGCTACGAACAACAACTCGAAATCAAGAAAGAAATCCTGCGCGAGAATCTGCGTCGCATCGCCAAGCTTGAACTGCAAAGCGAAATCGAGGTGCACCCCTCGCCTCCCTGGAACTATCGCAATCGCTCTCGCCTCCAGTTGCAGACAAAGCCAACATTTGCGGTGGGCTATTTCAAGCTCGGGTCCCACGAACTCATGCCCATCGAGCAATGCCCGGTCAGTTCTCCGCTGATCAATCGCGGCATCGCCGTGCTGTGGAAAATGGGACAATCGAGAAAAGCCGCCGAGGAAATTCCTGCCGGAATCCGCGAAGTCGAATTTTTCGCCAACGCCGACGACACACAGTTGCTGGTGGAACTCTCCTGCTCCGCCGAGGCGCGCCGGGCCGAGGTGCGCGTGTTCGCCGAAGAGTTGCGCGCCGCCCTGTCCGAGATTGAAGGCGTGGTCGCGTTTCGCGGCTCCCAGCCCAGCGCGCGCCCGGACGCATCCGCGCCCTCGCCTCTGCTCATTCTCGGAGAACGCTTTCTCACCTACCGCACCGCGCGCGCCAGCTATCGCGTGAGTTCCGGCGCGTTCTTCCAAACTAACCGCCACCTCACCGACGAGCTGGTGAAAATTGTCACCCAGGGACGCTCCGGCGAACGCGCACTCGACCTCTATGCCGGAGTGGGACTGTTTTCCACAGCCTTAGCGTGTGATTTCCGTCACATCGTTTCTGTTGAGTCGTCCCAGCTTTCCGCCAGCGACCTGCAATACAATCTGCCTTCCAATGGAAAGGTGATTCAGGCCGCGACGGGGCAGTACCTGAGCCGTTCTTGGGGCGACTCGCCACCGCGCCGTTCGGACAAGCCGGCACCTAACGGGGAGGGCAGCGTAGCGTCATCCGTCCCCACTCCGGACCTGGTCGTGGTGGACCCTCCCCGCAGTGGCCTGGGAGAACCGGTGGCGCGCTCACTCACGAGTCTCGGCGCGCCGCAGGTTACCTATGTCTCGTGCGACCCAGCCACCTTGGCGCGCGACTTGATTCCATTGTTAGCCGCCGGTTACCGCGTGGAGCGGGCGCACCTGGTAGACCTCTTCCCCCAGACCTACCACTTGGAGAGCGTCCTGCACCTGGAGCGGCGATAAGGCGGTGACGATCTTGGCCGGTGAAGCGTTTGCCCCGGATGGATATTCTCGATCGGCTGGAAAAATCAGGAGCGGACGTCTACCGCACCGACGCCGACGGCGCGATGACCTTCTATCTCGACCAGCACGGCGTTACCCCTTCACCCGCGGTTCTCCAGTATTGATGTCGATCTCCGCGGTCTCGTCATCCGCAGCCGGCTCCGACCGGCGGTAATCTTCAATCAGCTGCCGTGCCGCTGCGGCGTCTTCTTCCTTCACCAGGATCACGGTGCCGCCCACGTCCGGAAATGCGTATTGCGACAACGAAACCGGACCCAGGCTGTTCTCGATGCTCGCCGAGTCCAGCAACCCTTTCACCACCAGGGCCTCGGTTTCTGTCTCCGAGTCAAAAATCTTCACCAGCTTCTCATTCGGATTCGGACCCGTCGGATTCGGACGCGACTGCGCCGCCCCCGCCGGGTCATCAAGCTCTGCCATAAGCATCTCCAATTCCTGAATCCCAAGGGATTCGAGGGCCAAAAGCTGATTCTACTCCGCCGAAGGGGCACGCGGTGCGGGAAGCCTCCAGAACTCGGGTGGAAGCCGGCGACTCGCCCGCTCGCTTCAGCTCGCCGTTACCCCACTTTAGTATGGTTGCTTTTCCTGCCAATTAATGCAGAATGCCCATAAGCGGACCTGGCAACGTCCGCGCCGGACGCGCCCTCTAAGTCAGCAGGACCGTGGGCCCAAGGAGCACTATGCAGACTCCGCACCAAGTCGGCCGCTATCGAGACTTGCCGCTCGCCAACGAAGAATCCCGCGAAGCCGCAGACGAAGCCGCCTGCGAAATGGAAGAAGAGTCCCGCAAAATCCGCCGTCTGCAGCTGATGATAAGCATGGTGCTGTCGGTCATCGGCCAGGACCCCAGCCTCACCGTGGAAGAAGCCTCCGAACTCGCCGCCGGCGCCAAGCGCGCCGCCCTCGCCATGTTCCCCGACAAAGAACTCGCCTTCGATCTCCTCTACAAACCCCGTCTGCAAAGGCTCATGCGGGAAAGATTCCGGCTGCAGTAGCGTGATCATTGATTGTTGATTTCTGATTGCCGATGGAACGACCAGATCCAACACCGAATTACAATCAGCAATCAGCAATCAGCAATCAACAATTTCTTTCTTACTCGTCCACCACCACATTCTTCAGCGTCCCCACCCCCGCCACCGTCACTTCCACCACATCCCCAGCCACAACCGGTCCCACGCCAGACGGCGTTCCCGTAGCGATCAAATCACCGGGAAACAACGTCATGGCCTGGGCAATGTGCCGGATCACCACATCCAGCGCAAAAATAAAGTCGCGCGTATTCCCGTCCTGCTTCACCGCGCCGTTGACGCGGGTCTCCACTCCCACGCCCGCCCACGGATCGAGACCCTCCACTACCACCGGCCCGACCGGACAAAACGTATCGAATCCCTTGGCTCGCGACCACTGTCCATCTTTCGTCTGCAGATCGCGCGCCGTCACGTCGTTCACGCACGTGTAGCCCAAAATATATTTCCGCACGTCTTCGTCAGCCGCCGGTTGGTGGCACGTCCTGCCGATCACTACACCCAGCTCGCCTTCAAAATCCACGCGCTCGGAAATCTTCGGACGCCGCACCGTCCCTCCCGGCGCCAGCAGCGCCGAAGTCGCCTTCAGAAACAGCAGCGGCTCGGTCGGAACGTCATGCCCCAACTCCGCCGCATGCTCGCGATAGTTGCGCCCTACACAAACAATTTTCGACGGCCGCACCGCCGGCAGCAGCACGGCTTCCTCCAGCGCAATCTGTTCGATCCGCCTCGTGCGCACGCTTTCCAGGTCGCCGTCCGCCTCTTCCGGGGCAGTCAGCAAAACCCGCAAAATCGCGTCCCGCCCCGCTACGGATTCAACCAACCCGTAGTGCGCCTCACCGTTCCATTGAAAGCGACAATATTTCATGGCCACCTCATCTAACCACGAGACCGCCAACTCGCGCGAAAAATCTCCGAAGAAGTTCTCGAGATGCTCTGGCCGGACGCCGGAGCCGCTCTCACGGCACCGTCTCCCCCGCCTCCTCGGACCGCGCACTCTCATTTCCCCGCACGTCAACGGCCGACACCGCGTACAAATAACTTCTCCCTGCAACCACTTTCGCATCGCGATACGCCGGCGTCTTTACCAACTCTCCGTTCACTTTCACCGCCACGCCTCCGGCCTCGTGACGGTACACGTTGTACCCGGCTAGATCCATGTCGGTTACCGGAGCCCACACCAGGTCGATCGCCGCCTGCTGCCCCGGCCCCGAAAACACTGCCTGCAACTCTGCCGGCACGGCCGGAGGAAACACATCGTGCGCGAACACTTTCACTTCGGCCGAGTCGTCGCCTTCGATTTCTATTTTCTTGTGCTCGGCCGTGTCCTCCGCGGGGAGCACGGTCACCGCTTCCACGTGGTAATAGTAAGTCTGCTCCCACTCGATGCTGGCATCCGTCAGTGACAGGTTTATCTCACCCAGCACCGGCACCTCGCCCACAAAATTGGCCTTGCTCCCCTCGATGCGCCGATAAACACGATAAACGTAGCTCACCGCAGGCCGTGTGGGAGCGGGCGACTCGCCCGCTCGGTCTTGGGGATTCACCAGCGCTGGTGTGGGAACGGAGCCGCCCGGAGCCGCCGTCCAGCTCAGTGCCACGCCCTGCCCCGTAAGCTGAGCGCGGAAATCCGTGGGTGCAGGAAAGGTTCGCGCCAGCGGCACCTGTACTAAATTCGACAACCCCGCGCCGCGTGCATTTGCATTGAGCACCTCAACCGCATAGCTGGCGACTCCCAACATTTCCGGATGCACGCTTCCCGAAAACAGATTGTCGGTATAGCTCGCCGCAGCTTTTTGTCCGCTGTTGGACTTCGATCCGGAACCGTGTGGGAGCGCGCGATTCGTCCGGTGGCTGTTGGGGGGCCTAGCCGCAGACAGCACAGGCGCAGCCTCTCCCACCGCAGTGCCGCATTCTTTGAACACTGGCTGAATCCCACGGCAGATACGTGTCGCTCCCAAACTCCGCACCACCTGATGATCCGTAGTCAGCGTCGGGACCGTCCAGGTCAGCACGACTCTGTCGCCCTTCCGTGCGGCCCGCAAGTCCGTGGGCGGCTTGGGTAATTCGAGCGACGGCGGTCGCGGCGGGCCCATCGCCGCGCACCCCACCAACCCCAGCAGCAGGATCCCGAGCAGCATCCTTCCGGTAAGAATTTTCATGCAGAAGGAAAAGGGTAACAGATGCTGCTGTAGCAACGGCTCGTGTGGGAGCGGACGACTCGCCCGCTCGGCTCTAAGCCAGAACCGAAGAACAAGTCGCAACTACCTAGCCTTGGCATGCCGAACACCGCGTTTTCATCGCGGGGAAGGAATCTCAGTCGTCTCTCACGTCGCGCGCCAGCGAATGGCTAGCCACGGACTGCTCCTACCCCAACTCCTTCACCGCTTCCCGAAACACTTTCGTGTGCCGATCCACATCCTCGGCCTCGGTCTGCGGCGACATCAGCGCCATATTGTGAAACGGCGTCAGCAGGATCCCGCGATTCATGGCGTAAAGATGCATGAAGCGCTCCAACTCGAAATCCATCGCATCATGCGCCTGCGACCCATTCTTCGGAGCTTCCGGGGCAAACAAATACTCCGCGCGGCAGCCCAGCCGCGTGACATGCCAGGGCAATTCCGCTTCCGCAATCGTCCTGGCCACGCCCGCCTTCCACCGCTCCGCCAGCGGGATCATGCGATCAAATGCTTCTTTCGTCAGAACTTTTGTCAGTGTAGCCCGCATCGCCGCCAGGGAAAGCGCGTTCCCCGCCAGCGTCCCGCCAATGCCGCCCACGTCGCAGTCTTCCAGATTCGGTTTCGAGACGATCCGTTCCGCAACTTCCTGCGAAAATCCGTACGCCGCGCCCGGAATCCCCGCCCCAATCGCCTTGCCAAATACCAGCACGTCCGGCTCAAGATTCTCCGCCCGCGTGAATCCACCGGGCCCGGCGCAGATCGTGTGCGTCTCGTCGATGATCAAAAGCGTCCCATGCTTGCGCGTAAGTTCCCGCAGCGCCGCGTGGTATCCGGGGTCGGGATGCACAATCCCTACATTCGTCATGGCCGGCTCGGCCAGCACGCAGGCCACGTCTCCGGGAGCCAGCGCCCGGTCCAACGCATGAAGATCGTTGAACTCCACGACCTTGGTGGTGACCGCCGGATTTACCGGCGGCCCAATATTTCCGCGCCGCGCATCGGCCTTCCCGTTGGGATCGAGCGTGATAAATGTTTCGTCCACCGTCCCGTGGTAGCACCAGTTGAAGACCAGAATCTTCGGCCGCCCCGTAATCTGCCGCGCCAGCCGAATCGAAAACCGATTCGCATCCGTAGCCGTCAACGCAAACTGCCAGAACGGAAGGTTGAACCGCTTCTGCAATTCCTCGGCGACAAAAATCGCATCCTCGCCCGGCAGCATCAGCGTAATGCCACGCCGCGCCTGGTCTTCCACCGCCTTCACCGTCGCAGACGGCGAATGTCCCGTCATCGCCCCGGTATCGCCCAGGCAGAAATCGGCATAGCGATGCCCGTCCACATCAAAGAAGTGCGCTCCCTGCGCCTCCCGCACAAACGGCGGAAACGCCCCCGCCCACTTCACCATCCAGTTCATGGGCACGCCCGCCAGCAAAGACTTCCGGGCGCGCTCAAACAGCGCCTTCGACTTCGGGCGCTCGTCCACAAACCTCTTCTGCTCGCGCGCCATCAGCGCTTGCAGCCGGGCCCGGTCAATAGATTTCATAGTCAAAAAAATAAACCAAAGAGGGCACAGAGTCGCACAGGACCCGCTAAAAATTCTCCTGTGTTCCCCTATGCCCTCTGTGGTTCAGTCCTCGATTACAAAATGTATCTCGACAAATCCTGATCCTTCACAATATCGGTTAGCATCTTGCGCACATAATCCGCATCGATGGTTACATGCTCGCCTTTTTTCTCCGGAGCATCAAAACTCAGCTCATCCAAAACGCGCTCCATGATCGTGTGCAGACGCCGCGCCCCAATGTTCTCCGTGCTCTCATTCACGCGAAATGCGAAGTGCGCAATTTCTTCGAGCGACTCGCGCGTGAACTCCAGCTTCACGCCCTCGGTTTCGAGCAAAGCCGTGTACTGCTTCACCAGCGAAGATTTCGGTTCCGTCAAGATTCGGATGAAGTCTTCCATGGTCAGCGATTGCAATTCCACCCGAATCGGAAACCGCCCCTGCAGCTCCGGAATCAAATCGCTTGGCTTCGAAACGTGAAACGCTCCCGCCGCAATAAATAGGATGTGATCGGTCCGCACCATTCCGTAACGCGTGTTGACGGTCGTTCCTTCCACGATCGGCAGAATATCCCGCTGCACGCCTTCCCGCGAAACGTCCGGCCCATGGCCGCCTTCGCGCCCCGCGATTTTGTCGATCTCATCCAGGAAAATAATTCCCGCATTCTCCACGCGGTCAATCGCCATGCGCGTCACCTGATCCATATCGATCAGCCGCTGCTCTTCTTCCTGAATCAGATATTCGAAGGCCTCGTTCACCTTCATCTTCCGCTTCTTGGTGCGCTGACCAAAGATGCTGGGCAACATGTCCTTGAGGTTGACGTCCATCTCTTCGACGCCCTGGTTGGTCATGATCTCGAACGACGGAAAATTCCGCTCGCGCACATCAATCTCCACCATGCGCTCGTCGAGCTTGCCTTCGCGCAACTGCTGCCGCAATTTTTCGCGC
>Ga0210383_10002331_pt1 | contig 17176 bp, 15 predicted proteins | sample IncBWC14OmetaG_FD_160072 | JGI IMG/M metagenome (GOLD analysis project Ga0210383, IMG submission 160072) | Forest soil microbial communities from Barre Woods Harvard Forest LTER site, Petersham, Massachusetts, United States - Inc-BW-C-14-O ...
CATGCTCCAACTCGGCATCTCGCGCCAGCGCGAGTATCAGGCGGACGCTTCCGGCGCCCGAATGGTGGGCCAGCAGTACGGTCTCATCAGCGCCCTCGAAAAGCTCGGCGCGTACAACAAGCAAATTCCCATGAACGTTCCGCCCACCACGTCCGCGCTCATGATCGTCGCTCCGCTCTCAGCCGGCCAAACGCTTGCGGGCCTTTTCAGCACTCATCCCCCGCTCGCCGATCGCATCGCGGCCCTGCGCAACATGACCATCACCCGCTAGCTGCGCCGCTCACTGGGCGGAGCCCCTAACGTGTGCGGTTTGACTCGTACGTTGCACTATCGGCCAATCAGATTCAGCATTACCCGATTCTCCAACCCGGGCGGCCCGAAGACGCGGGTGTCGCCCCTTCCTCGGTCGCATTTGTTGCTCAAAAACTGTCATTCATCAGTACGGTTCTAGTACCGTATTCCCGCGTCAATCTGACCACGCAGAAATCATTAATAGCGCGTAAATTTTGCAGCGTTTCCGCGAGCCTCGCAAATCAGCGGCCACTTGGAAGTCCCTACAATATCCTTCTTTTCAGCGTCTTACAGCGTTCCCCCTGCCCCACCCGGTTTGGTTCCCGCCGTGCACTTCTAGGTTTCCGCAAGGGAGCCCAGGAGGAATACTAGAATGAGCGAAGATAGACAAGAAGTGATCGTCCAGGATGCCTCGGCACCTCGGTGGATTGGGATCGTCGTTGTCGCCCTAGCCGTCGTGTCACTCGTCGCGTTGGGCGCCGGATGGTCGGCGAATACCCATGCGAAGCAACTCGAGCAATCGCTCGCGGCGCAACAGCAGCAGTCCAAGCAGGATCAAGACGTCCTAACGCAGCGCCTCGCGAAGGCGGAAGACACCAACGCCCAGCTCCAGGGTGAGTTGAGCGTCGTTGCCAACAAAGTGAAGCTCACGCAGGGCGAGCTCACCACCGCGCGCAAGCAGACCAAGCAGATCAAGGAAGACGACGCCAAGGAACTGGCCGATATGCAGAATGCCGTCAACGGCCAGCTCGCGACGAAGGCCAGCGTTGACGATGTCAACAAGCTCGGCACCGACGTCACCGGCGTTCGCACCGACCTCGAATCCACCAAGAACAATCTAAACATGGCCCGCGGCGAATTCGGCACGCTCATCGCCAAGAACCATGACGAGATCAACGAGCTCCGCCGCCTCGGTGAGCGCGATTACTACGAGTTCACCATCAATAAAAAGGGGCAGCGCGAGAAGGTCGGCAGCCTGATGGTCGAGCTGCACGGCACGAACCTCAAGAAGAGCCAGTACTCCGTGGCGATCTTTGTGGACGATCAGCGCCACGAGAAGAAGAGCCTGACTGTGAACGAGCCGCTCTACTTCTTCCAGAACGGCAGCCGCGCTCCGCTTGAGTTTGTCGTCAATCAGGTCGCCAAGGACAAAATCGTCGGCTACCTGAGCGTTCCGAAGGCGGCCACGCCGCAAACACAGGCCTCGGGCAACTAAGGGGCTTTCTACTGCCGTTGCACTGGCGCGCAACGGCCTTGCAGAAGTCGAGGGCGTCCCGGAGATTCCGCGGACGCCCTCTCTGTTTTTATTCCGCTTTTTTCAGTGCGCGGGTCTTGCGGCTCAGCAGTTTTCGGGCGAGGGCAGGCAGCTTATCGTGAGGCAGCTTTCCCTGCTCGTAGAGCTTCACCTTCGCCTTGGCGGCCTTCCGCCGCCGCCGCTGGCGCTTTTGCGCTACATAGTTTTTCGCGTGTGCCATTCATCCCCCTGAGTTTCTTTCGATCTTCGATTGTAGCGGAGAAGGAAAACGATGCAAAGCGCGCGTGTGATTTTGCCCGTCACTTCGGGTAGCATACTTTCGCCATGCCGCCGATCGTAATTTACGGTAGCAAGATTCTCACGCCCACCGAGGAACTTTCGGATGGCCTGATCCTCGTCGAAGGCACGCGCATCGTCTCCATCGGCCATCGCGACGAAGTGAAGGTCCCCGCAGGCGCACTCGACTACGTCGCCACGGGCATGACGGTCGTCCCGGGCTTCGTCGACGTCCATATCCACGGCGCCGGCGGGCACGATGTAATGGAAGCCACTCCTCGCGCTCTCGACCGTATCACCTCCACCGTGGCGCGCTTCGGCACCACTTCGATGCTCGCCACCACCGTTACGGCCTCCGAGGAAGAGACCTGCAAGAGCCTCCAGGCCATCGCCCGCTACATCAAGAGCCAGGAGAAACACGAAGAGAACCCTCGTCTTGCCGCCGAGATTCTCGGCATCCATCTCGAGGGCCCCTTCATCAGCAAGGCGCGCCGCGGCGTTCATCCCACCAATGAGATTGTCCGCCCTTCCATCGGCATGTTTGAGAAATTCATGAAGGCGTCCGAATCGCTCGTGCGCATGATCACCATCGCGCCCGAAATTCCCGGAGCCATCGAACTCATCCAGGCCGTCGTCGCGGCCGGAGTCGTCGCCGCCATGGGCCACACCGACGCTGATTTCGACCAGGCTCGCGCCGCCGTTCGCGCGGGCGTTCGCCACGCGGTTCACACTTACAATGCGATGCGTCCGTTTTCCCATCGCGATCCCGGCGTCATTGCCGCGATTATGACGGATATCGACGTTACAGCAGAAATCATCGTTGACCTCGTCCACGTCGCGGGCCCCGCAATTCAAGTTCTGCTCGGCACAAAGGGCTTCGACACAGTTCTCCTCGTCACCGACGGCATTGCCGCCACGGGCATGCCCGACGGCACGTATCGTCTCGGCACGCTCGAAGCCATCGTCGAAGACGGCATCGCCCGCAACTCCGAAGGTAAGCTTGCCGGCAGCACGCTCACCATGGACCACGCCATCCGCAACATCATTTCCCTCGGCGTCCCATTCGCTGACGCAGTCCGCATGGCAACGATCCTCCCCGCTCGCCGCCTCGGCATCGCCGGAAAAAAGGGCATCCTCGCCGTCGGCTCCGACGCCGACCTCGTCGTCCTCACTCCCGACCTGCACGTCGCCGGCGTAATGACCCGCGGCGCCGGCCTGGTCTAGAATTCTCCTAAGCGCATCCCGGAGGTGACGCTGTGATCCAAGATTTTTCGGTTTACGGCTTCCCCTACCAAGCGGGCCTCATCATGGCCTTCATTGGCGGCTCTCAACTTCATGGCGCCAAAGTCCAAGGCACTGACGACACAGACTGGTATGGCGTCTTCATCGAGCCGCCCGAGAAAATGATCGGTCTGGATCGCGATGAGTTTTACGTCTTCACCACCGGCGGCAAGACTGGCGGAAACGGACCCCGGGATATTGACCTCTGTCTCTATTCGCTCCGGAAATGGGCCGGCATGGCCGCGAAGGGAAATCCGTCCGCGCTGCATTTCATGTTTGCTCGGCCAGCGTTTCACACTAAGTCCTGGAACCGGATTGCCGAATCGGCAAGTGCATTCGCCTCGAAGCGCCATCTCCTTCCCTTTCTGAAGTTCGCAGAAGACCAGATGGATCGCTTGTGCGGGAGGAAAGGCCAAAAGAACATTCATCGTGAGGAACTCGTCCGTAAACACGGCTACGACACAAAATACGCGATGCACGTAATCCGGCTGTACTTGGAAGGAAAGGAGTACGTCGAAACGGGCAAGATTACGCTCCCGAATCCACGGGTTGATCTGCTGATCGCAATTCGCGGAGGGAAATACAAACTCTCAGAAGTGGAAGAAATGGGACGCCAGTTCAATGCGGAAGCGCTCGCGGCTCAGGAAAAATCGCCGCTTCCGGATAGAGTAGACTCGCAAGCCGTCGGCCGTTTGATCACAGCTGTCTACATGGATTTCTGGCAGGAACACTGGAACAAGTCAAAGTGAGTCTGCTATCTGAGTAAGGAATAGACCCGGCGAATAATTCCCGAGCCGGCGTCCACGAGTCACAAGTTACGAGTCACGAGTCACCACTCACCAATTACCACTCACCACTCACTACTTCGCTGGATTCAGGGGAATCTTCAATTCCTCTGCAAGCAAATACGGATCAAACGGGCTGCACGCAAAATATCGTCCGTCCACTTCAATCGTCGGCACCTTACGCCGTCCTTCATTCACGCGCAAGACGAGCTCTTCCGCTTCCGGCGAGCAATCAATATTCACCTCGCGAAACGTGATGCCGCGCTCGCGCAGAAACTGTTTGGCACGCCGGCAATCGCCACACCAGCACGTGCTGTAGATTGTGATGTCAGACATACGCCCGTTCCGAATCGCCCCTGCGGAGGAAATTCCGGCGTTCTAAGCCCGTCGCGCCCTGGTTCTACTATCCTAGTAATTGGATGCCGTTAAGAGCGGAGAGATTCGCGCGGAGTGCCGCGAAACGTGCACGCCTGCCTGCGGCAGTCGTAACGCGGAGCCACCTGGCTCCGTCGACGGCGGGCTCTACTCGCGCCGCAAGGGAGCCGCCGCTGGTCTCGGGTTTTCCGAGCGCCTGCGGGCGCGGCCCTTAGCTAGCCCACCGCGTGAGCGGTGGGTTTGGCAAGTCTAGTGGCGTGGAGCGCCCCGGGCGCGACACAACCATGGCAACGCGCTCGCGACATCACGAATGTCTAAATTGGTCTAGTGGCTTGCTTCCTGCGAGGAACCCACCGACGCCGCCGCACTGCCGACCTTCGCCGCCGTCTGCAGACGCACCAGCGCGCGCTCGAGTGCCAACGAAGCGTCTTTCCATTCCCTTTCGCCCGCGGACGCCTTCACCAGTTGCGCGCGCGCACTCGCCTCGGCCGCGCGGGTGCGTTCCACGTTGATCTCTTCCGCGCGCTCGGAAATTTCCGCGAGCACGATCACGCGGTCTGGCAGCACTTCGGCGTACCCGTTCATCACCGTCAGAAATCGAGTGGTCGAGCCGGTTTTGTAGGAAAGCGTGCCGACGCCAAGCTCCGTAAGCAGCGGCGCGTGCCCCGGCAGCACGCCCAGGTAGCCTTCTTTCCCCGGCACTTCCACCGACTGCACGGTCTCCTGCAGCACGTGCCGCTCCGGCGTCACAATTTGCAATTCGATTTCGGTCGGTAGCGTCGCCATTTCCGATTCCTACGCTGCCGCGGCCATCTTCTCCGCGCGCTCGCGCACTTCTTCGATCGTTCCCACCATGTAGAACGCCTGCTCCGGCAAATCATCGTGCTTGCCTTCGACGATCTCCTTGAAGCCGCGCACGGTGTCTTCGATCTTTACGTACTTGCCGTCAATGCCCGTGAACTGCTGCGCCACGAAGAACGGCTGCGAGAGGAATTTTTCGATCTTCCGCGCGCGCGCCACGGTCTGCTTGTCGTCGTCCGAAAGCTCTTCGATGCCGAGAATCGCGATGATGTCCTGCAATTCCTTGTAGCGCTGCAGCACCGACTTCACAGCGCGCGCCACCGCATAGTGGTCCTGCCCGATGATGCGCGGATCGAGAATGCGCGAATAGCTGGCCAGCGGATCCACTGCCGGATAAATTCCGCGCTCCACGATCTGGCGGCTCAGGTTCGTCGTCGCGTCCAGGTGCGTGAACGTTGCCGCCGGCGCCGGATCGGTGTAATCGTCCGCCGGCACGTAAATCGCCTGCACAGACGTGATCGATCCGTGCTTCGTCGAGGTGATGCGCTCCTGCAACTCGCCGATTTCGGTGTTCAAATTCGGCTGGTAACCCACGGCAGAAGGCATGCGGCCCAGTAGCGCCGACACTTCCGAGCCTGCCTGCACGAACCGGAAAATGTTGTCGATGAAGAGCAGCACGTCCAGGTGCTCTTCGTCGCGGAAATATTCCGCAACCGTCAGACCGGTCAAGCCGACGCGCAAGCGCGCGCCGGGCGGCTCCGTCATCTGCCCGTAAATCAGAGCGCAACGCGACTTCTCCGAATTGCCCGGCACCACCACGCCCGATTCCTGCATTTCGAGCCACAGGTCGTTTCCTTCGCGCGTACGCTCGCCCACTCCCGAAAACACGGAAACGCCTCCGTGTTTCATCGCCACGTTGTGAATCAATTCCTGAATCAACACCGTCTTGCCCACACCCGCACCGCCGAAGAGCCCGATCTTCCCGCCCTTCAGGTAGGGCTCCATCAAGTCCACCACTTTGATTCCCGTCTCGAACATTTCCAGAGTCGTTGACTGGTCTTCCAGCGACGGCGCCGGACGGTGAATCGGATAGCGCTTCTCTGTCTTGACCGGGCCGAGCTTGTCCACGGGCTCGCCGAGCACGTTCAATATGCGTCCCAGCGTCGCGCGCCCGACGGGCACCGAAATCGGCTCGCCGAGGTCAACCGCCTTCATACCGCGCACCAGCCCTTCGTTCGGCTTCATCGCGACGCAGCGCACGCGGCCTTCGCCGAGATGCTGCTCCACCTCGCAGACGATGTCGATCGGCTCGGGGACGTCGTAGCCCTCGCTCGTCACGCGCACCGCGTTGTGAATCAGCGGCAGGTGCCCCTCTTCGAACTGCACGTCCACCACCGGCCCGATCACCTCAATTACTTTTCCTGCTTGCTTGTTTTCCGCCGCCATGAACGCTCCTCTGAATTCCGCAACTCGTGACTTGTGACTCGTAACTCGTGAACCCTGCCAAACCAACGGGCGCCTACTGCCGCTTCAGCGATCTGCCCAGCGCACTGATCAATTGCAACACCGAATCGCACATCTGGTCCGCCGGGCCAAAGTCACTTGCGGACAGGTAACCCAAATCTCGCGACAAGATCAGGAAATACCTGACCTCTTCCGCCTCGCCCGCTGCGATCTGCAGCGAACGAAGCAACTCTCGCGTCGTCCGCCGACCGAATCCCTGCGCAATATTGGCTGCAACAGAAGCTGAAGCCCTGCGCACCTGCGAAACGATTCCGAACAGTTCTGCCTTCGGAAAGCTCGCCGTCAGCCTGTATACCAAGAGCGACAGCTCGTGGCCTCGCTTCCAAACCATCAACTCAGTGAAGCTCTTAATCTTCACCACGTCTGCCCCGGTGACTCTCCAGCGGAACTGTCCACGTCCCTTGAGCCCTGGGCCCGGCGATTCACGTTCTTGCACTTCCCCGCAACTGCCACAAGCTGTGCTGCCAGCGTTGCGTCACGAGTTACGAGTTACCAGTCACGAGTCACGCATCACGACATCGCCGAAGCAGCGCCACTCACGATCTCGATGAGCTCCTTAGTAATGCCTGCTTGCCTGATTTTGTTCATTTCCAAAGTCAGACGTTCAATGAGATCCGCCGCGTTGCGCGTGGCGGAATCCATCGCGGTCATGCGAGCCGCATGTTCCGCCGCAGCCGACTCGAGCAGTATTCGGAAAATCTCCGTCTCCAGATATCGTGGCACAAGCCCCGCAAAAATCTCCGCCACCGGCTCCTCATAAATATAGTCAACCAGCGAATCCTTCCCGCTCGGCGAGAGTTCGTGCGGCAGATCCTTCTCCGCAGCCTCATGCCCCTTGTTGAAATCGGGCCCGGCATCCTTCTCGGCCAGGATGGCCGGATCGATCGGCAGCAGCTTCTGCACCTGCAGCTTCTGCACGAGCACATTCTTGAATTCGTTATACACCGCGTATACGGCGTCCACTTCGTGTGCGGCATACAGCTCCGCGATCTTATCCGCGATTTCCTTGGCCGACGAAAATTGCACGTTCGCGGAGACACCCAAATACTCGCCCGCGAATTCGTATCCACGTTTCTTGAGCGTATCGCGGCCCTTCTTGCCGACCACGATGAGCCGCTTCTCTTTCGACTCCTGCTCGCGCAAGAATTGCAGCGAACGTCGGATCACGTTTGTGTTGAACGCACCCGCCAGCGACCGGTCGCCCGTCAACACTAGCGTCAGCACGCGCTCTTCCTTGCGCCGTTCGAGCAACGGATGCTGCGGACTCTCGATGCGCGCCGCCGCCGACCGCATCACGCGCAGTATCTCGCGCGCATACGGACGCGCCGCGAAGACGCCTTCTTGCGCGCGCCGCAGTTTCGCCGCTGCCACGAACTTCATCGCGCGCGTGATCTGCTGCGTGCTCTTTACGGAGCGAATTCGCCGCCGGTAATCGAGAAGTGTTGCCATCGTTCGCCGCTATCGCCCTCTGAACCTACTTCGCGCCCGCTACTGCCGCCAAGTTCGCCTTGAAGGTCTCCTTGAAAGCATCGAGAGCCGCTTTCAAGTCGCCCTTGATCGAATCGTCCAGCGCCTTTTTCTCTTTGATCGCTTTGAAGATTCCTGGATTGTTCGTTTCGATGTAAACGTACATCTCCTTCTCGAATCGTCCCACTTGAGAGATTTCGAGATCGTCGAGGTACTTGTTGCTGCCCGCCCAGATAATTACCACCTGCCGTTCCACTGGCAGCGGCGCGTACTGGTCCTGCTTCAGGATTTCCACGAGCCGCTGTCCGCGGAAGAGCTGAGCCTTCGTCGTCTTGTCGAGCTGATCGGTGCCGAATTGCGCAAACGCCGCCAGGTCGCGATATTGCGCCATGTCCAAACGCAGCGTCCCGGCCACTTGACGCATCGCTTTGATCTGCGCGTTGCCTCCGACTCGGCTCACCGAAATGCCGGCGTTAATCGCGGGACGAATGCCCGCATTGAAAAGGTCCGCTTCCAGGTAAATCTGTCCATCCGTGATCGAAATCACGTTCGTCGGAATGTAGGCCGAGACGTCGCCCGCCTGCGTCTCGATCACTGGGAGAGCCGTCAACGACCCTGCTCCCAACTCGTCGCTCAACTTTGCCGCGCGTTCCAGCAAGCGCGAGTGCAGGAAAAAGACGTCGCCCGGATACGCCTCGCGGCCTGGTGGCCGCCGCAACAGCAGCGAAATCTCACGATACGACTGGGCGTGCTTCGAAAGGTCGTCGTAGAAGCAAATCGCGTGTTTCTTGCGGTCGCGGAAGTATTCGCCCATGGCGCAGCCGGCGAATGGCGCGATGTACTGCATCGTCGCCGGCTCGGCTGCCGACGCAGCGACAACGATCGTGTAATCCATCGCGCCGTTGTCTGTCAGCGTCTTCACCACCTGCGCGATTGTCGAGCGTTTCTGCCCGATCGCCACATAAATGCAAATCATGTCGCCGCCGCGCTGATTCAGGATCGTGTCCAGAATGATCGCGGTCTTGCCGGTCTGCCGGTCGCCGATGATTAACTCGCGCTGGCCGCGCCCGATCGGAATCATCGAGTCGATCGCCTTGATGCCGGTTTGCAGCGGTTCGCGCACTGGCTGCCGGTCAATCACACCTGGGGCAATTTTTTCCAGCGGGTTACGGTCTTTTGTCGAGATCGGGCCTTTCCCATCGAGCGGCTGGCCCAGCGGGTTCACCACGCGCCCGATCAGGGCATCGCCCACCGGCACGGACATAATGCTGTTCGTCCGCTTCACCGTGTCGCCTTCGCGAATCTCCGTGTAGTCGCCGAGCAACACGGTTCCCACCTGGTCTTCTTCCAGGTTCAGCGCGATTCCGAATACGCCGTGCGGAAATTCCAGCATCTCGCCGGCCATACAACGGTCCAGGCCATGAACACGCGCGATACCGTCGCCTACCGAAATCACCGACCCGACCTCCTCCACCGCGACGGTCTGCTCGAAGTTCTCAATCTGCTCGCGCAGTATCTTTGTTATCTCGTCTGCCTTGATATTCGCCATTCCTGGCTCCTATTCCGCTTCCAACTGTTCCCGCAAGCGCGTCAACCGCTCCCGTACCGATCCGTCAAACACGGTCGATCCCACGCGCACCACCGCGCCGCCCAGCACACCCATATCCTGCGCGAACTTCGCTTCGATCTTCTTCCCTGTGCGCCGTTCGATCGCCGCAGTCAAATCCTTTTTTTCCTGCGCACTCAATTCCCGGGCCGTCGTCACCTGTGCCTCTGCGATTCCCAGCCGCGCATTCAGTTCCACCTGAAACGCGTCCCGAATCTCCGCGAGCATTTCCGTTCGCCGGTGCCGCACCACCAGGTGGACAAAATTTCTCACCGCCTCATTCAAGCCCATCCGCTCGGCGATCTTCACCACCACTTGCTCTTTCGCATCTTCGCCCACCGCCGGGCTTTCCAGCACATTCCTCAAATCACTCGACGCCTGCGCGAACGCCGCCAGGTCCGCCTGCACGGCATCCGTCTCCTTTCGCTCCATGGCGACGTCCACCAGCGCCGCCGCGTACCGTTGTGCCAGCGCGGTGTTCAATTCGCGCTCCTGTCGAGCTCTTCAACGAAACCCCGGAAAATCGTCGCCTCGGCCTTCGGCGTCAACTCACCCCTCAGTTGCGCTTCCGCCCGCTCCACGGCCAGTTGCGCCGCCAGCGACCTCAATTCCTTTCGTGCCAAGCGCTCCGCCGCCGCGATCTCCGCTTGCGCTGCGGCCTCGATCTTCTGCGCGTCTTCTTTTGCGCCCGCGCGAATCCGCTGCGCTTCGGCGGCCGTGGCCAGTCTGGCATCGGCGCCGATCTTCGCGATCTCCTGATCGAGTCCCTTCAACTTCTCTTCCACCTCGCGCCGCCGCGCCTCGGCCGCTTCGCGCGCCCGCGTGCCTTCCGCAATTTTTTCGGCGATGTCAGCCTGTCGCACTCGGAAAGCAGGCGCCGCTTTTCGGAATCCCCAAATCAGGAGCGCGGCGACAATCGCAAAGTTAATCCAGCGGAACGCCCATCCGGTCGGTGAATCCGCCGGCGACTCGCCCTCCTGCGCCATCGCGGGCGCCGCAACCCCCAGCATGAAAGCGACGCACGCGCCCCAACGCACCCATCCCTTCACGCGCCCGTTCATCGCACGTCTCCGAGCTCGGGTTTCCGGGTTTGATGATTCAAACTCTCACCCAAAAACGGCCGCTCCAATATCCCGCGCACAATCTCTCCCGCCAGCGCCGGCACCTGCGCTTCCACATCCTTCCGCGCCGCCGCCACTTCCCCGGCGATCCGCTTCTTCGCCTCCGCCACTTCCTCCTGCACTCGCCCGCGCATCGCCTTCAGCAGTCGCGCCCGCTCGTCGAGCACCACCTGACGCGCCTGCTCCTGCTGCGCAAAAATCTCCCCGCGCGCCTTTCGCACTGCCTCGTTGTACGTGTCGAGATCTTTCTCCGCGTCCGCTCGCGCTGCCGCCGCTTCCGCGCGCGCACCCTCGATCTTCGCCGTGCGTTCCGCCATCGCCTTCTGAATCGGACCGAAGAATGCCCCTCGCAGGAAGTGATAGAAAATCAAAACGATGATTATCGTGGGAATGGACTGAATGAAGAGGTCGCGGAGCTGGCGCAGTATTTCCATCGCGGGAATACGTTACTTCGAGACTCTCCTGAGTTTTTACGATTGTTTCGCGTGCGCCACACACACCCGATGCACACGCTTTCCGAATCAATTAAGGACAGACATTATGTCATTGCACCGAAATGCCGTCAACTTGACTGCCGTCAACGCGTACGGCGAAATCCACAGCCGAAATGTCCCGCGCCATCCCATCGCCGGCTCGCGCTACGCACTCGAATTCGGTGATGCTTTCGGCCGGTAAAACGCATCCTTCTCCTGGATCAAGAACCACAAAATCACACCCGTTATCAGCACGGTGGATATCAGTCCGGTGTACGCACTCACCATCGGACTGAATGGCTGCGGACCATCCGGCACCTGAATTCCCATTTCCGAATTCATCTTCGCCATCATTTCCGCAAACTGCGCTCTTCCGCTGGGCAGCCCGAACGAGACCAATCCGTTCACAAGCGAAAAAACCTGCAAAGCTATCGCCGTTGTACGTGCCCAGGGCTTCAACTTAAGCAGTCCCACCGCGGCGACCACTTGCACCACACCGAAGACCAAGAAGTACATAAGGGTTAGGCGCCCGCCGATCATTCTTCCGAAAAACAAGATCGGGACCTCGCCGCCCGGAATGAAGCTTCTCCACACCAACAGCATCACCGGAATCGAAGCTTGTCCCACCAGCAACACTACAGCGATGATCGTGATGCTCACCGGCCTGCCCAGCCTGCGCATCGGCGGCTCTTGAAATTGATTCCCAGATAGACTCGTCGCGGTCGCGGCCAACCGCCCGCTGAATTGAATTCTCGTCGCCGCGCGCGCAAAAAAATAAATCCAGAACGCCCCCAGCACAGCCAACGCCCCGTAAAAACCAACCAAGCCAAACCGAATCATCGACATCACTCTCGCAGCTTGCTCCGGATCCGGCACGTTCGCGGGTGTCGGCAACGGCACGAATAGAAAAATAATCGCCGGAAGCCCCATGAAGAGCGCCAAGAGTCCGCCAAAAACAAGCATCGAAATTCGCGCCCACTCTCGAAGATGAATCAGTCCAACGCCGGTCGCGATTCCCCAAGCCTCCATCAGCACCAGCACAACGCACACGGCCATTGCCGCGTACTGGACAAACTCCGGCTGCCTTGCATCCTGTCCAACGGCGACGGCACCCAGCACCATCAATCCGGCACACGGCAATGTAAACGCGCAGCCGATGAAAACGATCACCGCCGAAATCGTCACGCCCGCCGACCGCCTCATCCGCTCACCTCCGCCTGTTCCAAGCTCACGCGCCGCAAGCCTTCACTATCTCGCGCGAAATTACGGCCGCGAGCATATCCCAATTCCCGTTGCCCGCACGCTCGTTCTCCCTTGTCGTTTCTCGGCTTCATCGCGCCGCCGCTCTCTTCCGATGTAAGTCAGCCTCGCGTTCTTCCATCCGAATTTTCGTACGTATGCGCCCATTCCAAGAATGTAAGTATCGCCGGCCGCGCGTCTCTCGAAATTCGGAGTAGCACGCAACATTCTTCACGCCTCTTGCCGCAGCCTCTGCGAAATCAACCATTTACGCGCCAGAACGTGCCGCCACGCATTGGCGCTCGAATTGCCCTTCCACATCGCAAGACTCGCGCAGAGGGCTTCGGACCGAGTCCGTTTCGCCCATCTCAAATTCTGTCTGGAAGGAAATATGAACCCGAAAAATTCTCTGCGGTTCTTCTTGCCTACTGTTCTTTTGCTTTTTGTCGCCGTCGCTGCCGCTTCCCTCGCGCACGCGCAAAACAACTCGAGCGTCACCGGCGTCGTCACAGACGCTTCCGGCGCCGCCGTCGGCGGTGTCGACGTCCGCTTGACGAATCCCGCTACCGGCCTCTCGCGCGACGCCGCGTCTAACGAGATTGGCGTCTACGAATTCGTCCAGGTGCCTCCCGGCGAGAACTACATCCTTACCTTCTCCAAGACGGGCTTCCGTACTCTCACCATTGATAAGGTCACCCTCACCGTCTCCACCAAGCAGACGCGCGACGCCCGCCTCGAAATTGGCGACGTGAAGTCGACCGTGGAAGTCCGGGCCGCTGCCGCCGAAACTTTGAACACCACCGACGCGGCCGTCGCCTCCGTACTCGACGGTGATCGCATTCAAGACCTTCCGAACAACGGCATCGAGAGCGCCGCTGCATATCTGGCACTGGCGCCCGGCGTAACACCCGGCGGCGCTGTCACGGGCACTCGCTCCGATCAAACCAACATCACGCTCGATGGTTTGGACGTCAACGACCAGCGCAACGGCCAGTCGTTCGTCACCACAGTGAACACGCCGATCGATTCCATCCAGGAGCTGCGCACCACTGTCACCGGCGACGATTCCACTTTCGGTCACAGCGCTGGCGGCCAAATGGAACTCGTCACCAAGAGCGGCACCAACGAATTTCATGGGCAGGCGTTCGATTTCAATCGCGTTACGGCTTACGCCGCAAACAACTACTTCAATAATCTCCAGGGCGTCCCGATTCCCAAGCTGATCCTGAATCAGTTCGGCGGCGACGTCGGCGGCCCGATCATCAAAAACAAGCTGTACTTCTTCCTCTCCTACAACGGTCTTCGCGCCGATCAGAGCCAGGAGATCACTGAAACGGTGCCCGATCCTTCTTTCTTCAACGGCCAGCTCAACTACATCAATACGAGCGGCAACCTCGCTACCACTCCCGTCGGCGATGCCACCGTTGCCAATTCGCTCGCCAATCTCGATCCCCAGGGTAAAGGCGCCGACCCCGATCTCCTCAGCTTTTTGCAGACGCGCGGTTATGCCGGAACCTCCGCCATCCCCGCTCCGAACAGCAACGCCGTTGGCGACGGACTGAACACTGCCGGATACTTCTTCGTGGCGCCCGTCTTCAGCCGCGACAACACGATGATCGGCCGCATCGACTATCAGGCGAGCACGAATCACCGCTTGTTCTTCCGCGGCACTTGGGACAAGAGCAGTGACGACGACTCCATAAACCACGTCATCGAGATCTTCCCGGGCGATCCCACGCCCGGAGCCTCGATCATTGACCACTCGCGCTCTTGGGTTGGCGGCGACACCTGGATCATTTCCCCCACTATGACGAACCAGGTCTCGTTCGGCGAAACCGATCAAGTAATCGGATTCACGCTGAACCAGCATCCTACGAGTCCGGACTCTTTGTCTTTCAATGATCCGTTTTATGGTGGCGTGATTTCGGATCCATACTATGGCCTCGATCAGCAGTTCCCCATCGTCCCGGTCTACCAATTCCGCGATGTCCTCAATTGGACACGCGGAAAGCACAACCTCCAGTTTGGAGGAGTTGTAGCCCCCACGATCTTCAAGTCCGGAAATCTCACCGACACGAACACGTTTCCAGTGGGATTTGGTGGCGGCCTACCGAGCCTCTCGCCATCCGAGCGCCCATCCGACATCGGCGCTGACACGGGCGAGTGGGACCGCGTCTTCACGCTTGCGCTCGGCCGCTACGAAAGCTACCAATCCGGCTACAACTACGATGTGAATGGCAATGCGCTTCCGCAAGGTCAGCTCTCCACGCGCGATTTCCACTCCACCGAGTATGAGTTCTTCGCTCAGGATTCGTGGAACGTCCGGCCCGATCTGACGATCACCTACGGTCTGCGCTGGAGCTTTCACAATCCGCTTTCTGAGGTGAATGGCTTCGAAGCCGTTCCAAACCTTGATCCCAATCAAATCTTCGCCACCCGGCTTCAGGAAGCCCAACAGGGCATCTCCGGTCCAAACGCCGTTCCGTTCATCACCTACGGCCTGGGCGGCTCCGCTAACCATGGCCCCGGATACTACAAGCCGTCGTTTACCGACTACTCGCCCAAGCTGGCCCTGGCCTTTTCGCCGCAAGCCACCGACGGCATTATGGGCAAGCTCTTTGGCAATCGGCGCACGAGCATCCGCGCGGGGTTCGGCCTCGACTTCGACAACACGCTGATCGGTCAAGGCTTCGAGCTCGACGAAACCAGCTTCCTCTTCAGCAACACGCCTACTCAGGCCTTCGGCGATTTAGCTACGGATCCGCGTTTCGCGTGCCCCTCGCCGTGCACGGCACAGGCGCTTCTGGCCAGCTTGCCGGCGCCCGTTCCTGGCGGCACCACGCCTCGGCCAACCTTTACTCCCAACCTAGACTCCAGTGGCTTCCCGATTGGGTTTTTCAACAACGGCTTCGGCGACGGCGCCTTCTTCAACTTCGATCCCAACTATCACTCGCCATACGAAATGCACTTCAACTTCGGCATTCAGCGCGAGTTGCCTGGCGATTGGCTTGTGCAAGCTTCCTATGTCGCGAAGCTCGGCCGCAGGCTCACCGCTCTGGGCGATCCTGCGCAGACGCTGAATTTCCGTGACGAAATCTCGAATGGCCCGGCCGCTCCCGGTCAATTCCTCTATGACGCATTCGGACAGGCCGAAGCGCAAACGCAGGCCGGAACGCCATTCTTCGCCCTAACCAATCAGCCTTGGTTCGAGAACGAAATGACGGCTGCTCTCGGTCAGTACGGCTTCACGTGCCCGTCGGCGGGAAGCGCACTCACCGGTGGGGGCATTTCAAATCTCTCTTGCACTCAACTAGCTGCTGGACTCGGCGGCCAATTCTTTGGCGACGGCGACGTGTCGTCGTTGATTCAGACGCTCGCCGATTTCCATAGCCTCAGCGGCGTGGTCGAACAAGGAATGTTGCTGCCCAATGTTGGCCTGCTCGCGCAAAACGGCGCCGCCGGATACATCGGAAATTACAGCTCGTCGAACTACAACGCCTTGATTCTCCAGGTAAGCCACCGCATATCTCACGACCTCACGATGGACGTGAACTACGCCTATTCGCACTCGATCGACAATGACTCAGGCGTCCAGAACTCGCTGGTCAGTTTCTCGGGTTCGGAAATCTGCGACTTGCGCAATCTGCGCGCATGCCGCGGCAGCTCCGATTTCGATCATCGTCATCTGCTCTCCGCCAACTTCAACTACGGCCTGCCCTTCGGCCGCGGTAAGTGGATTGGTAGTGGCTGGTCGAAGCCCATGGACTCAATTCTGGGCGGCTGGCATTTCACTGGCATCGTCACTGCTTTCACCGGTAGCCCGTTTAAAGTCAACTCAGGTGGGTCCACCATCGACTTCACGCAAACGCAGCCTGCTGTCTTCATCGGCACCAAGGCAGACGTCGCCCAGTCGATCCACCAGGTTGCCTCGAGCGATCCCACTGTCGCGCCGACCGTTCAATACTTCTCCAACATCGACAACGCCTTCGGCGCGTTCACCGCTCCCATTGCGGGAGGCCCCGGCAACCGGAACATCCTTTCCAGCCCCGGCTTCTGGGATGTCGACTTGGCGGTTCTGAAGGATTTCCGCACACCGTGGTCCGAAACCCAGCGGCTCCAATTCCGCACGGAAGCCATCAACGCCTTCAACCACACTAACTTCTCCGCGCCCGGTACGTCGCTGCTCGATCCCGGAACCTTCGGTAACATCACCAGCACAGCGAATGGCGCACGCAACCTCCAACTCGCGTTGAAGTTCATCTTCTAGGAACTCCACCGCGCCACCATCGCGACACCGCATTCAGCAAACGGGCTCCGGCTTCCGGAGCCCGTTTGCTTTTTCATTCGAAGTCACTGCTGTCCAAATTAGCTGAAAACTGGTCGCCAACAGCTCCAGAGTAAGGGCAAAATTCGCTGTCTGAGCGCTGAACGCAGGGCAGGTGGGTGGCGGCGAAGCGTTTCTCTTGATCTGATGCTGTCTAAATTCTTCCTCCTTGAAGTCTCGAAGTTACGTCGAATTGTTGGCATGTGGCTTATCGCTGCTGTCCAATCCATCGACCCACTCGGTAGTGGGTCAGTTTCCAGTGGACACAGCGCTATCGGGACCGCGCTTCATGTAGAACTTGCAATCATCCTCATGTGTGGTTTGAAAGCCGAGTCGTTCGTAGAGCCGCAAAGCAGGA
>Ga0210383_10002333_pt1 | contig 17155 bp, 30 predicted proteins | sample IncBWC14OmetaG_FD_160072 | JGI IMG/M metagenome (GOLD analysis project Ga0210383, IMG submission 160072) | Forest soil microbial communities from Barre Woods Harvard Forest LTER site, Petersham, Massachusetts, United States - Inc-BW-C-14-O ...
CTACATCGACCTGACCCAGGCCGGGGTGATGCCCCAGGCCACCGCGCAGGGATTCGGCAACTCGGTGCTGAACCGGTTCCTGCACGCCTCCTGGGCGGGCCCGATCACCGTCGGCCCGTACAGCCTGCTCACCCCCGGCGGCCAGCCCGTCGACATCGCCGCGGTACCGCCGCAGCCGATGGTCGTCCAGCTGGTGCTCACGGACTTCGGCTATGGCGGGGAGGTCGCGCTGTCCCAGCCGGTGTGGTTCCTGGTCGGCAGCTACGCCTACGACGACACCGCCCAGACCGCCCAGATCGCCAGCTTCAACTACCTGGGGCTGTCCATGAGCAGCCTGCTGTCCGCGGCATCCACGACGCTGCCCACCGCCACCACTTCATGAGAGGACGCTATGCGCAAAGTCACCCTCCTCATCCTCAGCCTGATCGCCGTGCACGCCGTGGCCCGCATCGCGCGCCGCAGCCAGGACCTGCAGGGGGTCCCCGGCTTCGCCGAGCTGACGTGGCTGCTGGTTTACGTGCTGACCGCCCCGGCGATCACCAAGAACACCCCGAAGACCAACGCGACCAAGGCCCGGGTGGACAACCTGGTTGCCGCCGTCGGGGCGACCAATACCGCCGTGACAGCGACCAGCACAGCCGTGGCAGCGACGACCACGCGCGTGAACAACCTGTCCGGGCAGCAGACCGGGACCGCCTCAGTCGGCACGACCAGCACCGCGGACGGCTCGCCGGTTACCAGCGGGCCGAGTGACACCGGGATCTTCAACACAGGGGGGCAGGTCGGCGGCGCGGCGGCGCACTACCACCCGCTGCCCAACTTCCCGGAGGCCGACCACACCCACGATTTCGCCGGGCATGTCCACGACTTCGGCGGGCACACGCATTCGCTGCCGTCAGTCTGAGACAGCCGGAGGGCCACGATGATCACTGACGAGAGCAGCCGCGGCAGCAGCCCGGACGTACCCGCGGCCCCGGAGAGCTGGACGGCCTGCGGCTGGTACGACCGGGACGGCCGCCGGCACTGGTTCCCGGAGCCGGTCATCATCCAGGTGCGCGCGGCCAGGCCGGAGGGATCATGACCGTCCAGGCTGCGCCCGGTGTCGTGCTGGCGGTGCGCGCCGGCCCCGCCTTCATCCAGAACCTGATCCGGGCGGGCGAGGCGCTGGAAGGCAAGGAAGCTGTCGCCAACCACATCGTGATCGTCACCCACCCGGACCCGCTCGGCCGGTGGATCGGGATCCAGGGCCAGCCGGGCGGCGTCGGCCTGGCTGACTGCACCCCCTACCTGAGCGATCCGTGGACCCGCGGCAACTACGGCCAGGTCGCGGCCATGACCGCCGGGCGCCCGCAGTTCGCGACCGAGCTGAACACGTTCCTGGCCTCGTGCGCGGCCTCGATCGGCGTCCGCTACGACTGGGCCGGCATTGCTGAGGACATCGCTGGCGCGCTGCACCTGAACGACCTCACCGAAGCCGTCAACCGGGTCTACCGGTGGGGCGCCCCGCACGGGCTGATGCCCGGTGAGTTCGTGTGCTCCTCGCTGGCCTGGTGGCAGTACGCCAACGTTGGCTGGCCCCACCCGGACCCGGCACCAGGGCAGGGCGAGACCTGCGAGCCCGCCGACTGGTGGTCTTTTAATGACCAGCAGCTATGGGCGGGCACCTGACTGTTACAGACCTGTTACCTTCCCGGCACGCGAAGCCCAGGAGCGCGGGATCCCTGGTTTTGCTACGACGGCTGTGCTTACCCGCGGCTGCCGCGCGCCCGGTACCCGGGCCTGCCGCGCAACAGCACCGGTTCCAGGCCCGGGCCGTACTCCTGAGCTGCCGCAAGCCGTATTTGCCCCGGCCAGGTTCAGCCAGCAGACTCGTCCCATGACAGGAGACACGCCACTTCCCAGCTACGCAGACCGCATTGAGCAGGTCACTAAGCGCACATCCCGGGCAGAACTCGAAGACCTCGCGGGATACGCATCCGAGATCACCGGGTGGGCGAACGAGCTGGACACTAAAATGGCAGACTTCGCCGCGGAGGTGGAGCTGTACTACGACCCGGAGACCCCCCGCAGGGACCGGGCCGAGATCCGGGCCCGGATGCTTGAGCGGGCCGAGGAAACCGCCGCCGCCCTGCGCGCCGTCTTCCAGTACGGGGAACCGCCGCTCATCCCGCCACAGTATAGCCCCTGACCAGGCAAAACCCGGTCTTTCCTGTGCCCGCTGGAGACGGGCAGCTATCGTGACGTTGTATGACCCAGACCCAGCCGCAGCCCGCAGCCGCTGACGACGCGCTCACGCAGCCGATCGCGAAGCTGGCCCAGGCAGGCCTTTCCACCCGCCAGATCGCCGCCCGGGTGCCCTTGTCCCAGTCGGCGGTCGCCCGGCGGCTGCGGAAGATCGCGGAGCAGAACATAGCCCGGCGGCGCCAGTTCTGGCGGACCGCGTGGGTCGTCCTGCTCACCGCGTCCGCGGTCGCTGCCGCGGCAGCCCTCGTATCGATCGCCGTCACCCTGGCCGGTACCAGCACACCGCCGTGATGCGCTGCACCCCGCCTCACCCGGCGGCCTGAGTCGCGCTGAGCCGACTCACCCGCAAGCCGTTGCCCGCCGCCGCGCCCCCGTGCAAGGCTCCCTGGCAATTAGCCACTGCCAGGAGGCTTGTCATGCACACGCGTTCCCGCGTGCCTGCTCACGCGCGCCCGCTTCGTATCCCGGGCGCAGTTACCCTGACCGGGCCGGCCTTGCTGGCCGTGGTCCTGGTCACCATAGTGCTTACCGCCGGAGCCCCGGCAGCTGCCCCCGGGCGGCACGCCATGCCGGCAGCCCGGGACGTCACGGTCGTCGCCCTGGCCGCCGACACGGGCCCCGGCCCGGCAGCACAGGAGCACGCGCTGCGCGAGCAGGCCGCCGCCCTGGCGTGGTACACGGTCCGGCCGGGCAACAGCCTGGCTGAGATCGCCGGCGCCCGGTGCGGCACGGAGCGGGACTGGACCGGGCTGTACGCAGCCAACCGCGGCGTTGTCGGCCGTGACCCGGACGAGCTCGCGGCTGACGCCCGGCTGCACATCGAGTGCACCTACGTACCCGGCCTGCTGCGGACGGCCGACCCGCCGGTCTACCGGGCCGCCGTAGCCGCCCTCGCGGATGTGACACCCGCCAGTACTGAACAGGGCGCCTATTCTTCCGGGTCCGGCGGCCAGGCCCCGCCGGGCGGCTACCAGGCTGCGCCGCAGCAGGTGAACCCGGACAGCTACAACGGCTTCCAGTCCTGCGTGATCAGCAGGGAAAGCGGCGGTCAGACCCAGGTGATGAACTCCACGGGGCACTACGGCCTGTACCAGTTCTCAGCCTCGACCTGGGCCGCGTACGGCGGCAACCCGGCTGACTTCGGCGATGCCAGCGCGGCCGAGCAGAACCAGGTCTTCGACAACGCGATGGCCCAGGGCGGGGAGAGCAACTGGTCGAGCTACGACGGCTGTTGAATTGTCAAGTAAACTGCGCCCGGGTCGCGTAGCCGCGGTCCTCGTTATCCTCCTGCTGGCCATAGCAGGGCTGGGCACCGCCCCGGCCCGCGCTGCTGCCTCATCGGCCGGGGTGCGCATCCTGGCCCGGGCCGAGACGCGCACCGGGGACTGGTACGCCTACGGCGGCGAAGGCCCGTCCGCGTTCGACTGCTCGGGCCTGGTGTACTGGGCCGCCACGTCGGCCGGGGAGCGCGGCTGGCCGCGGGACACGTACGGCATCGCCGCGCAGATCGGCACCCGGTTCAGCCTCACCACCCGCCCGGAACGGGGCGACCTGGCACTGTGGGGCCCGGTGAGCGCGCCCTACCACGTCGAGATCGTGACCGGCCGGGGCCAGACGTTCGGTGCCCTGCACGCCGGGACCCGGGTGGGCTGGCACAGCGATGCCTGGTTCTGGCCGTCGTTCTACCTGCACGTGAACTACTGACCTGGCGGGGGCTGGCCGGCCCGCGCGGGCACGAGATGACGAGTCCGCCCGCGCGGGTCACCAGCCGGCAGTTCTGCTGTGCGCCTGCAAGACCCTGACGTCACAGGCTGGTCCGAGCCCGTGCCGCCGGGAACTTCTGGCGAACTGCCGGCCGGCCCGGTCAGCCGCACTTCCGAGCATAACTGTTTCGCGGTGCGTGTTATATGCCCGTTCATCCGGATACACCGGGCGCGCTCGTATCTCAGGCCAGGGCAGGACGGCTGTCCCCGGGCTCGACCGCCATGACCGCAGCCGCGTCCCACATCATCAGCAGGTCAGCCACCGGCTTGCGGGGGTGCCTCAGCGTAAGGCCGCCGCCCCGGCTCCGCAGCCTGCGAGCCAGCTCAATCAGGACATGCAGGGCCGCCGAGTCGATGAACGACAGCCCGGCCAGGTCCACGACCAGGCTGGCGGCCCGGGCCGGCAGGTGGCCGTACAGTGCCGTGACCAGGTCCTCGATATGGGCAGCGTCGGCCTGCCCGGACAAGACGATTACCAGGCCGGTCTCTCCCGGCATGGTGGTGGCAGTCAGCAGGCCCGCGCCCATCAGGTCCCCCAGGCTTGTTGCTTTGGTGTATACATGATCCATTGAGAACCACGCCGCCGTCAGCCAGATCCGGGGATTTATCCCGGCGAAACGCCGGACGCGGCCCGGAGCGGACCTCTAGCATGTCGCAATGACCGCCGATCTCGCCGGGCTGTACGCGGAACACGAGCCTGCCGCGCGGCGCCTGGCGCTGGCCCTGGCACCCCCGGCCGAGGCCGATGACCTGGTAGCCGAGAGCTTTACCCGGGTGGCCGCCGCGATAGGCCGCGGCCGGGAACCCGGGGCATTCAAGCCCTACCTGATGGCCACGGTCCGGCATCAGGCCAGTGACCTGTACCGGGCCCGGCACCGGCTGATCCTGGTGCCCGACCCCGAGCCGCCTGCAGCGCCGGGCGCGGACGAGCTCGCGGCCCAGCGAGACGAGGCCGGGAGGGCCCGGCGCGCGTTCGCCAGCCTGGACGAGCGCTGGCAGGCCGTGCTGTGGGCCACCGAGGTGGAGGGCCGCCGCCCCGCGGAGCTGGCTACCCGGTTCGGGCTGCCTCCCAACGGCGTAGCGCAGCTGGCTGTCCGGGCCCGGGAAGGGCTGCGGCAGGCGTACCTGGCCCAGCACACCGGGCGCGCCAGCGAGGCCTGCCGCCCTTTCACTGACCTGCTGCCCGCCGGAACCCGGGGCCGCCTGACCTCCCGCCAGCAGGCCAGGCTGGACCGGCACGTGGCAGGCTGCGCCAGGTGCTCCGCCCTGTCGGGTGAGCTGACGGCCCTGAACGAGAACCTGGGCGCGCTGATCGGCCCTGGCGCGCTGACCGCCGGAAGCCTGGCCGCCGTCCGCCGGCTGCTGCCAGCGCTGCTGCGCCAGCACATGACGGCCGTGCTGGGATCGGCTGTCGTCACCGGCGCCGCGCTGACCGCCATGATCCCGCCCGCCCTGCTCCAGCCTGTAGCGACCAGGCCCGCGGCGGCCAGGCCCGCGGATCCTGCGCCGACTCATGACCTGGCACGCATCATCGTCCGGGCTAGTGACGTCCCGGTTCGTCATTACGTCCCGAAACACGCCAGGAGACCCGGCGGCGGTGCCGGACCCGGGCCGGCCGGCACGCTATTCCCCGGGGCTGGTCCCGTTGCGCCCCAGGACAGCGCGCCCGGCCAGGGCACCGCCGCCGCGGCAAGTGACGCATCCCCGGTCACGTCTGCGGCCGGGGGTGCCGTCAGCGGCCAGGACCGCCTGCAGGACGCGGTATCCGGCGTGACCTGGACGGTGCAGGACCTGGGCGGCGACGTGGCCGTAACCGCCGGCCAGGCCGGGCGGGACCTCGGCGGCGACGTGACCGCGGTTACCAGGCAGGCGGGGCAGCTGGTATCCGGTGCCGGAGCCGCGGTTTCCGGGCAACCCGGTCAGCTCGTCACCCAGGCAGGCCAGGACGCGGGCAGTGACGTGACCGCGGTTACCAGCCAGGCCGGGCAGCTGGTCTCCGGGGCCGCAGCCGCGGTATCCGGGACCGCCGGGAGCCTGACCGGCGGGCTGTGAGCTGGCGGCGGATCGCCCTGACCGCGGCCTTCTCGGTCCTGCTGGCCGGGATGGTCTTCGCGCTCCTGCTGGCCTGGGCTTACTGGCCGGTGATCGCCTGACCGCCCGGGAGTGCGGACGGCCCGATGCCGAGGTCCGCGGGCGGCAAGATGGCGACCCGGTGCGGGGTGAGCCCGGCCGGCATCTGCTCCATAACCTGGTTCGTCTCAGCCAGCGTGCAGGGGGTGATCACCTGCATCGCGCACTGCCGCCCGGGATGCTCCTCGCAGGCCCCGGAGTACAGGACGACGGCCCAGTCCCGCTGCTCGCCCGCAGGTCCTGAAGCTGTCCCCGGGCAGTTGACAGTCAGGCCGCCGGCAGGTGAACGGGAATGCTGGCCGTGCGGTCTCGTGCTGCCGCAGACCGGGGGCTCGTATGCCTGCCGGCCTGCGCCGTCGTTACCGGGTGTGCTCATGCGGCGGCCAGGTCGATCCACACATCGTATTCTTCCGGCTCGAAGTGGCCGCCGTACTTCTCGACCCGGATGCTCGCGGTGACGGGGCCTCTCCAGCCGTACGTGATATCCAGGCCGTTTTCCCAGGTTGCCCGGTGCCGGTCTTTCCAGCGGTCACCGACGATGACGTCGCCCATGTCCAGGGTGAGCCGGTAGCCAGGGGTGACCTCGAAAGTCCCGGTCAGCAGATCGTACCCGTCCGGGACCAGGGTGTCCGCGTCCGCCGGGCAGTACTGGCAGCCGAAGAACACGCCCTCGTCCGGGTCGATGTCCAGGTGCCACCAGTGCCCGCCGCGCTCCGCGCATGAAGCGACAGCCCACCGGTTCCATGCCCCGGCAGTCAGTTCAGCGCGTTCCGCTTCGGGCAGGTTCTCCCAGCGGTGCGTCTCGTACCACTCCGCGTCCGTGCAGCTGGCGACCGTCCAGTCCAGATCATCAAAGTTGATCTTCACGGCCGTCCCTCAGCCTTCCCGGCCGAGCGGAGGTAACGCGCCCCCCTGCGGCCGTCCGGGAGCCTGAACGTCTCGGTGTCACCGGCGTATGAAACCTCCAGGGCGTCAGCGTGCACCGCCACGACACGGCCCGCCCAGCCGGGTGACCCGGCCGCGAGGTGGTCATCGAAGACCTGGACCGGATCGCCCGGCCCCAGGTCCGCCAGGACATCGCTCATGTCAGTGTTCCTTTTTCTCGGGGAAGGCATATCCGGCGATGTCTTCCGGGACCTCCGCCGGCTGGCCGGTGCGGGCGGTGTACTCGGCGGCGGCCCAGGTGACGGTCTGCCCGGCCAGGCTGACGCCCTCCTCGGTGAGGTAGCGGACGGCCTGCACCCACCCGGGCGTATCGCCGTGCCGGCCCAGGTGCGGGCAGTCGAACCGCAGGCCTTTCGCGTGGTCTTCCCACAGGCCCGGGTCCGTGTACTTGCGGATGAACTCGGCCTCGGCCTTGTCGCGGGCCTTCCTCTCCCACTGGGCGCCGATCGCGTCCACTAGCGCCCCGGCACGGTTCGTGATGACGCGGCGGGCTGCACTGGCGGCCTCACGGGCTGCGGCGGCGGCGTGGTACCCGTCGATGGCGTCCTGGTCGGCCCACGCCATCGCCACCGGGTGGTTCCGCGAGCTTCCCCACGGCAGGTGCGTGCCCGTGTAGTGGCGAGGGGACAGGGTCTTGTTGTACTGCTCGGTGACCACCTTCCCGCCCGTGGTGCGCCGCCAGGTGACGGTCAGCCGGGCCACCGGCACCCCGTAGTCCCGGTCTTCCTCGTAGGGGTCGCGGTCCAGCAGCCACCACAGCTCGAAGTGGTCCGGCCGGTCGTGGATGACCGCCATGGGCCGGCCGCCGACCGGATCCCGGGGGTCGCTGCCCCGGTGCGGCCCGGGGTACGGCTCGTCTGCTGCTTTCCGGGCAGACGCCAGGACGCTGCCGGTGATCTCGCGGATCTCCGGGTCGGTCAGGTGCCCGGCCCGGGTGGCGGCCTGGTCCCGGTCCTCCCACGCCGGGCCGGTCCAGATGATCCGCCACCGGGCGGTCCGGGACGGTTCCAGCAGGACCCAGTCGGCGGTCTTGTGGCCGGCCATCGTCTTGGTCCAGGTGTGCAGGCGGACCCACACGCCGTCCGGCTCACCGGGGATGTCCCTCGGCTGGGGTTCGGCGGCGATCCAGGACCCGTCCCGTTTCCGGGCGATCAGCATGGGTGCGGTGACGGCGGCGCGGATCCACGCGGCGGTCTGCGCCTCGGCGGGGTCGGTGACGGCGGCCAGGCGGCGGCCGTACTCGGCGGAGATCGCGTCCAGGGCCCGCCCTTCGACCTGCGGGTCGCCGGTGACCAGCGGCCGGTGCCAGCGGTTCGCCAGCTTCCACCAGCCGGTCAGCTCTCCCGCTGCCCGGGCGGCGTCTTCGTAGCCGGCGGCGTGGTCCGCCATGAGGCGGCCGGTGATCAGCTTCCGGAACGGCTCCTCGGCCTGCTCCTCGGCCTGCTTAGCGGCGATGACCGCGCGCAGGACCGGGAACATGACCAGGTAGGCGTGCCGTTCGGTGCGGGACCGCATGTAGTCCTCGCACTCGGCGATGCTCACCAGGTCCAGGGGGATGACGAACCGGTCCGATGCCGGGTCGATCCGGCAGGACGCCCGCACCTGCGCCGGGCCCGATTCGTACCCGCCGTAGTAGGGGTCGCGGTGCCACACCGTATCGGTGCGGTCGTAGAGGAACACGAGGCCGGTGCCGTCGCGGCGCTCGATCGTGTACACCTGCCCGGTGACCGGCTCAGACGCGGTACGCGGGTGGACCCGGGAGTGCCCCAGCCGGTCCTGGCTCCTCTCATCGGCGTCACGCCACGCCTGGCAGCCGAAGTGCCCGGCGATCCGCATCCCCGGGCGCAGCTGCGCGGTCCGGTCCGCGAGCCAGTCGTAGAACGGCTGCCGGCCGGTGCCCAGGGCCATCTCGTCGTCGGCGAGCAGGCGGATGTGCCCGGCCTCGTAAGCCTCGGGGTGCAGCAGCGACAGGCCCGGGGCCGGGAGCGGGGCGAACACGGCAGTCCGGTCGATCAGCCCCTGCAGGATCAGGGCGATCCGCATGAAGTGCCGTTCCCGGGCGCCGGCAGCTTTCTCGGCCCGGTCCCACTCCTGCGTGCCAGGCCGCAGCGGGATGGTCTCATCCTGCCCGGTGTCCCAGTTGTGCCGGGTCGCGGTGAACAGGGCGGTGAACTCGTCGCGGGCGGGGGTGAGCCGTTTCCCGGCGTCGAACCCGTCCGCGGCGTACCGGTGCAGGCAGGCCCCGTTGCGGATCAGCAGGTAGGTGAAGTGGTTGGCTGTGTTCCGGGCCTGGGTGGTCCAGGGGTCGCCGTAGTCTTTCGAGGACCGGCGGGGCATGATCGCGACGACGCCCCGCTCGTAGGGGATCAGCTGCTCGACGCGGGCAGGATCCGCGGTGATCCACTCATCGAACTGCGCCACGTTGGCGTGGTCCATCCCGCCGGTCTCGGGGAACAGGGCGGCTTCCTCGTCCATGGCCAGGACGCTCTGCTGTACGCAGACAGGGGTGCCGGCCGGGGCGGGCTCGCCGTCGGCGAGGGTGACGATCTCCTCCCCGACCCCCAGGTACAGGCTGACCGTCCAGATGCCCTCTTTCATCATCTCGACCCGCTCCAGGAGGGGAGCCAGGACGGCGGTGCTCTCGGCCAGCAGCGTCTCGGCGGCCCGGCGCTGCTGCTCGATGAGTTCTTTCGCGCGTTTCCGGACGGCTTCCAGCTCCGCCAGCGTGCTGGCGGCCTTGGCGCGGGCCGAGATCATCGCGGCCCGGACCTGCTCCGCGTCAGCGCCCCGGGCCGGGACCAGGTCCGTGCCGTGGCCGTCAGCCTGCTCGGCGGCCAGCGCGCTGAGCCGTGCTGCCTCGGCCAGCGCGTCGGCGAGTTCGCCGTCCATCACGCGCCGTCGTCAGTCCCGCTCGCGTGAGCGTAGAAAAACCCGGACCAGAAGTGCGCCCGGTTCCGGTCATGCTCACTGAGCGCCAAGTCATAGATGCTCAGCTGAGCCCGGGCCACGGCATGACAATCGGAAGGATCGAAGCAAACGACCTCCGCCTCGCCCGCCATCACGGTCACCAGCCCTTCCTCTGTGTCCTCGAAGACGAACAGCTCGCGCGCCAGCTCAGGATCCCGGTTCGCGTGCGCGTGGAAGTAGCCGGCCCAGAAACAGGCGAAGCACCGATCCTCACCGCCCAGCCCGCTGCCGCGGATGACATCCAGGGCTGACGCGACCGCGTTACCGTCGATCGGGTCGAACGCCACGACCAGGCGCTCCGAGCCGTCCTCGAACAGGCGGACGATGCCGTCAGACTGCTGCATGACGTGGGTCATGCCCGGTAGCCGTGCCATGTCAGTGCTCCGATCTGCGTTGCCGCTCCTGCGCCCGCCGTTCCCGGGCGATGGCGTCACATGTCTGGGCCATCGCCTGGTATGCCTCAGCGTTCTCCCGGCAGCCCGTCGGAGCCGGCACGCCGTGATTCGCGAAGCTGACCGCCCCGGCCATGAACACCGAGGCCAGGTCCTTCCAGTCCGTGCTGTCCATCAGCCCTCCTCGCCGCTGCCGCGGCCAGGGTCCGCGGGCGCCTGGGCCAGCAGCAGCTCGCGCGCAAGCACGACCACCGCGGCCGGAGGCGGGACCGGCTTGCCGTCGTGCCCGAACACGGCGGTCACGCCGCTCGCGGCCTCAACGGACAGCCAGCGGCCCCACTCGCCCTCCTCGTAGCCGAGCTGGACGGTAACGAGCCCCCCGAGGCCGAGCAAGGTCACGTTCTTGCGTGAGCTTTCGGCGACCTGCACGTCAGTGCTGATCGCCCAGGCCCGTACGGCGGCCTCGATGTCGGACAGGCCGTCGTTCCACACCTCACGCTGGCGCGCCCGCTCGGCCGCGATCCGGTGATCCAGCTCGGCGCGCTGCGCTTCCAGCTCAGCCAGGGTCTCCATGCTGTCCCTCCCCATGTTCCGACTGGTCGGATAATCTGCCGTCACCCACGGGTTGTCGCGCAGCAGCTGGCACCGCGGGCAGTTCGCGGGGCCGTTGGCCTGGTGCCCGGAGCCAGGCCCAAGCTCGGGGTGCGGCGGCGGTGCACTCCCGGTGCCGGACGCCCCCGCCCTGCCAGGTTCCTGACTCATGATGTGCTCCCCTCCGGCTGGCCGGACAATCTGCCGTCCGCGATGCCGGGCGTGCGCTCCGTGATCTCCCGGAACCAGACCCCGGCTCGGCCTCTCGTCTCGTCCTGCAGCCACATGGGGCGGCCGGACTCGTAGCCCTCGCGGAACCACCCGGTCACGGGCTCGGCCGCGACGTAGCCGCCGTCGGCCCAGGCTGCCGCGCACTGGTCGGCCAGCACGCGGGCGCGCTCGATGTCGTGCGTGCCGAGCACCATGACGCCGCTGGTCATCTCGTCGGCGTCAGCCACCGGGTACGCGATGACCTTGCGCGGCCGGTAGACGCGGCCGTCCGGGCGGGTGACCGGGACCAGCGGGGGCGGACCGGGTTCCTCGCAGCGGCCGAGCACCCCGTCAGGCATAGTGACCGAGCCTGGCGCGGACCACGGCCACGATGACCACCAGGATGACGACCAGGGTCAGCAGCATCCCGGCCGTGAGCCGGTGGCCGACCCGGAACCCGCCAGGCAGGGAGATACTGCCCCACCAGCCGGCGCCGTAGGTGTAGAACAGGTCCGGCCGCATGCCGTGGCGGCGGGCCCGGTGGTGGCCGAACGCGCCGCCCAGCAGGTGGATGGCCACCAGGATCACTACCGCGGCGATGATGTCGTCTGTCATTTCCTGTCTCCTGATCGTGTACTGCGGGGCGGCTCGTGCAGGCCCGAGGCGTCTAGCAACAACCGCCTGGGGCCTGCACGAGCCAGGTCATGAGTGCCAGTCCGGGAAACCCGGCAGCGGCTGGTGCTGGCGTTCCACCCGGGCCCGGTCGCGGGCCGCATACGCCGCTGGCAGGAATTCAGCTAGTTCTTCCAGGTCGTCAAGCCTGCTCTGGAGATCCAGCCGTCCGGGTTCGACCCCTAGCCGTTCCTCGATCGCGAGGACCCGGGCATCGAGATCGGACAGCCACATCTCCGTTAGTGCCCGTTCGGTGGCGAGCTCGGACAGCTCGTCATCGAGGTCGACATCGCTGTCCGTCCGGGGCTGCCGCCTGAGCCAGTTCATGAGTAGTCGCTGAGCTTCCCGTCGAGGACCATGAGCCGTACGTGGTCCGGGTCAAACGGGACGCAGGGCGCTTCCATGCCTTCAGCCTGGCTCTCGCGGCGCGGCTGGATGCAGGCCGGGCTTTCCCGGCCGGAGTGCGAGCACAGGTTGCCCAGGTAGACCCGCCACCGGACGCCACGGCACCAGTCGTCGGTCCAGAACTCCTCCGGGATCTCGGCGAGTACCGGGTGGCTCCACGGCAGGTTCGCCTCGCCCGGGTTCTCCATGACCTGGGAAACGGGCCCGTAGTAGTTCTCGCCCGTCAGCTGGACCGCGAACTGGTCGGCCCGGACGGGCGGCATCTGATCGCGGGGGAACCGGGCCACGACTACGGCGGTACCTCGCCGGGCGGTCCACTGCTGGTCTTTCTCGTCCCAGGTCCAGCCGGTGTTGCCGGGGAACTGCGCGTGCCGGGCTTCCTGGATGACGTCCATGCACCGCTCTAGCATGATGTCGGAGATCCGGCCGGTAGCCGGGTCGAGCCGGGGGAGCCTGGCGCTGAACATGGACAGGATCGCCGCCACCGCGGCCTGCTCGCCTCCGGCCGCGATGGCCCGGACCGTTTCCTGGATGCGCCACCCGGCATAGGAGCTGAAGTCCTGGTCCGTCCACCCGGCTTTGCGGAACTTCTCCTCGAACAGCTCCCCGGCCTTCGCGCGGATGCTGTCCTGCTCTGACGTGGCCGTCATGACCGTATCTCCTGTTCCTTCCGCAACCCGGGACCAGCGCCATGGCCCGCGCTTGACGGACCGTGCCCGGCGGGTGGTTCCCTGACCCAGGCCGTACCGCAGGCACATCAGGGCCCGGCTGTCACTGACGCCCAGCGCCTGGCCGACCTCAGTCATGGTGAGGCCGTCACGCACGGCAAGCAGCTCCAGCACCTTGCCGTACCAGCCTGGCGCTGTCTCCTGTTCTGCCGTGGCCGTCACGGCATAACCCTCTCGCGGCGCCCGTCCGGGTGGACGATGTAGACCCGGTCCTGGATGCCGGCCGGGGCCTGGCCGCCGCTGCCGGACGCCGGCTGGGTTCGTTCCAGATCGGCGAGCCGCTTGCGGGCACCGGCCAGGGCGCTCTCGCGGTCCGGGTAGGAGGGCCGCAGCCCGTCGATCCGGCTGACGCCGTTCTCCACGTGCAGGTCGCCCAGCGGGTATGGCTCATCCGCGAAGGTGTCGTAACCTTCAAGTTTCCAGGTCATGGTGCTGTCTCCTGATCTTTGCTTCCGGCCCGCAGGGTGACCCCTCGTTCACACCAGCAGCCTGCGGTGTCGCAGTATCCGCCCCGGCCGGGGTGCCCGCACGGGGCAGCCTGCTCGCCAGGGATCGCATGAGGTGCCGTGAACCCGTCCGCCAGCTCGTCCGCTGTTCTCAGCCGGTACCTGAAAGGCCAGGTGCCCTGACCGGTTTCCAGGCGGCCTGGGGTCACGTCGCCGTCCCGGTCTCCGCCGCCGGGCTCAGGCCCGCTGCCCTGGCGTCCGCCGGGCTGACCGTGATCGCCGGCGTCAGGATGATTCTCCCGTCGTCGTCCTCGGTAACCGTGTACCGGTTGTACGCGTGCGTGCGGACGCGGGCCAGGCTGGTCCTGCCCCGGCTGTCCACGACTATTTCCCCCCGGGGGGTCGCTACGTTAGCCATAATGCCACATTACCACGTAATGGTTTCATGGCAAATTCCGCCAGCGCCTCCCGGATCGCCTGCTCGGTGCTCACGTTCTCACGGCCTGGCTCGTCCAGCAGGAGGCCGCCGCGTAGTCCGGAGTACGGGCCGGTGAGCAGCATGCCCAGCGCGTAGAGCGTGCCGTCTACGTTGCCCTGGGCCGCTGCGCGGCGCAGCCCGTCGATCAGCGCGGCCAGGTCCGGGACCGGGTCATAAGCCATGCGTTCCTCCTAGGTAAGCGGTGACAACGTCGGCCGGGTCGCCGTAGTCGCCGTGCTCCGCAGCGTGCTGCGCCATGACGTCCGCGGCGACGCCCCACACCCATCCGGGCCAGGCCACGGCCATCCCCGGTCCCTCGGTCACCCGGGACGGTGACAGGCCGTGCCAGTGAGCCAGCCGGCCGGCGCGCAAGCCGATCCCGGCCAGGAACTCCCGGTCGTCCGGGTCGGCGGGGCCGCCGTAGGGCAGCATCCCGCCGCGGATGGCATACCAGTACCCGGTGCAGACCGAGCCGGGCGCCAGATAGCGGGAGGCGTCAGCAAGCCGGGCCAGGACGTCACCATGGCAGGGCAGCGGCGCGCAGTGGCAGCCAAGCACCCGGCCGCGCAGGCCCGGCAGCAGGGCCATCAGGTCCGGGCGGTGCACGACGTACCGGGCGAACGCGGCGATCACCTGCCCCCGGTCGCCGTCGCGGCCGATAACATACGGATTACCCAGCGACGTAGTGCGGTCAATGAGCACGTCGCAGCGCTCGGCACGGACGTTCACGACGCAGGTGGTCATGACGGCACTCCGGTCCTGCAGTCGTAGCACAGGCCGTCCGGGCACCGGCTGCAGTTCTCCCGGTTGTCGCTGTGGGCGTCGCGCAGGTTGTGGCCGCATCGCCCGCACAGGTCTGCTCGCATGGCCCGGGCCACGTCCACGGCAACCCGCTGCTCGTCAGCTACCCACCAGTGCTGCCCGTCGGTGAATGAGGTACCATCCGCCTCGGCGTGCGGATCGGGAGTCACGTCCAGCTGTTCCGTTACTTTGAGCAGCCGGCCCCCGCAGAAAACCTCATAACGAACCCTCACTGCGGGTCTCCTCCTCCCAGCCTTCCTGCGGCCGGACACCCCACAGCTGCAGCTCCGCGGCCAGGATGCCCAGCACGTTGGTGAGGTACCGGGAGTGCTTCACCGCGCCGGCGTAGCCCTGCTGACGGGCGTCGGTCATGATCCGGACGGCCCGCAGCGCCGCCTTGTCCAGGCGGTCGGCGACGTCATGCTCGGTCAGCGGGTCGCTGGTGCGCAGCCGTTTGCCCGAGCTCCCGGTGAGCCGCAGTTCCTCCTCACCGTCCGCCGGAACCTCCGTCAGGTGCGTGACCACCAGCACGTAGCCGTCCTGGCCGATCGTGACGGACACCAGGTCCGGGAGCTGGGAAGCCAGGACGGACTGCACCCGGATCGCCCCGTCGCGCCCGCCCCGGACGAAAATCCCGCCTTGCAGGCCGTCAGCGGTGACAGACGCGGACCCGCCGCCGGCCGCCTGCACGACAATATCGGCGCGGACAGCTCCGGGCGGCTTGACCCAGGTGGCGTCTTCCTCGAAGTACTGCAGGTCAGGCTTCACCGGTTACCTCCGTCTCCTGGTGCCCGCGCAGTCTTTCGTACGGGATGAACGCGGTGCCCGCGTGCAGCCGCAGCGGGTGTTTCGGCGCCCCGGACGCGGTCCGGCCGAGGCACGCCAGCGGCAGGCCGTCCAGCAGCTCCAGGACGCGGGGTACCCGGGCTGCCGCGAGCTGGTGCGCGCCCCACGCGACCACGACCGGGACTTCGGTGCCGCCCTCGCGGAGCCCGGTCAGCCACTTGTCGTTGTCCGGGCCAACCGGGTCGAGGCCGACATCCAGGACGGTCTGGAGCGCGGCCGGGTCGGGGGAACGCTGGGCGTACAGGTTAAGCACGCAGATCCCCCCGCACCGTTCGCGCATGGCGAAACCGGCCATCCGGCGGACCGAGTTGTCATCCTTTTTCTTATCCGCGAGGGACGGGTTGAGCAGCACCCACGGCATGACGGGCAGGGACCGGTCCCAGCGGCGGTTCAGGACGTACCGGTACCGGCCGTCGTTGCTGAGTACCGCGTCCCGGTCGCACGGGCGGCCGAGCAGCAGGGCCCCGCTCATGACCGGCTCCTGCGGAACCTGGCCCGCTGCGCGATGCCGCGCCGGGCGATGTCCTGGTGCACCGAATCCAGCGCGTACCAGAAGGACGGCCGCGGTGGCAGGCCCTTGACGCCCAGCTGGCGCACGACGTCGGGCGCTCCCCTGTACTGGCGCCGCCGCCGGCTTACCCGCACGTCCCACACGCGAGTCCGGGTGCCCTTACGGCCGGGCCGCCAGCTGCGCGGCATCTGGAGCATCGGCGCACCGCACTGCGGGCAGGCAGCCGCCCCCCGGGCCACCAGGTCACACCAGCGGCAGTAGCTCTTGTTGCGGGCGATACCGCCGCGGAACTGCTGCGGGCCAGGCGGCCCGTGATACCCGCGCGGGGTGGCCAGGGCGAGCCAGACTGCCTCCAGGTCGATGTCGCCAGGCGGCGGTACGGGCTCCGCTGGCGGGTACCGGCGTTGCGCACCGGTGTTGCGCCTGGTCATGACGGGCTCCCGGCGCTGTGATCGGCGTGCTTCGCGTGCCAGTGCCGGAACAGGACCAGCTTGGCCTCCGTCCGGTCGAAGATCCGGCGCTGGTCGAGGACCGGGTTGACCTCCAGGAGGAACGCGATCGCCGCGCGGGCGTCGCCGAGCTCGTCTTCCAGCCGGGTGACCGTGGTGCCCTGGCCGTCCCAGTGCAGCTCATCTTCGCCGCCCATCGCGATCAGCTTCATCGCGGCCTGGACGACCTCGCTGCACTCCTCACTTACCTTGGCCAGTCCCGGCCAGTTCGCTGACCCGATGCTGTAGTCCCCGGCAGCCACGCTGTCAGCCACCCTGCACTCCAGGCGAGTCCTCGTCTTCGGGGTACGGGAATTCCGGCTCCTGCCAGCGTTCTGCCAGCTCGTGCTCCTGCGCGTCCCGGGCAATGTACTGCCCGCCGGCCTCCCGCTGCCGCCCGGCCTCCTCGATCATGCCGGTGAACTGGCGGAAGCTGGCCACGATGGCGGCGACGTCCGCGGGCCGGTCCAGGCGGAACCGGAGCACCCCGAACATGCCGGTGGCCACCACGTCCGGACCGGACTGGGTCAGCGCGGCG
>Ga0210383_10002336_pt1 | contig 17136 bp, 15 predicted proteins | sample IncBWC14OmetaG_FD_160072 | JGI IMG/M metagenome (GOLD analysis project Ga0210383, IMG submission 160072) | Forest soil microbial communities from Barre Woods Harvard Forest LTER site, Petersham, Massachusetts, United States - Inc-BW-C-14-O ...
ACGCCGCCAACTACCTGGTCGGCCAGAATAACAACTCCGCGAGCATCTTCTATCACAAGCTCAACGTGAGCCAAATCGGGGCCGTCGGCCACTCGCAGGGTGCCGGCGGAGTCATCAACGCAGCGAACAAATCCGGCGGTCTGATCAAGACCGTGATGCCCCTCGAACTGCCGGCGCAAGGCTGGTGCATCTTGAATCTGCCCACTTGCGCGGATTCAAAAAATCTTACCTCCGGGTCTGTTTTCTTCATTGATGGCTCGGCAGACACGCTCATCTCGCCGCCCACACAGCCGCCCGCCACTTTGGGTGAGCAATCGATCGCTGCCTACTACGACGCTGTGCCTGCCGGGGTCGGCAAGGTGAAAGGAACCCTGATCGGCCCGAATCACAATGACGTCACTGGACAACCCGACTGCAAGCAAGCGGCCTTCCCCTGTGTGAACGGTGTCTACGGCTATCTCGGCTATCCCACGGCTTGGTTGATGTACCAGCTTCAGGGAGACGGCTATGCGCACGGCGCGTTTGTCTCAGGAACCGGTGAAATGTTCTCGGAAACCAAGAACTGGGAGATCGTGGCGAGCAACATCCCGTAGGCTAATCCGCAACTTACATTGTGACGCGGCAATGCCTTATCGCGAGTTCGTTGCGCCATGCAACGCAAAACCCATTCCCGTAGAATGGCAGGGTGAGCAGGCTGCACTTCGGGAAAAGCAATGCCGCGAACTATCGCTTCGCTGTGGTCAGCTTCGCTAGCTGCGAGCGGAACTCCACTTCACCGCGGCAGTGTCGCAGCACTTCGTCTGTGTTGCGCATCGATTTGCCGTCCAGATTATCCGCATCTTCCGGCAGCAGATCTATAATGTGCCCGAACTCATGCAAGAGCGTCACCATCTGCGCGGGCAGGGTGTCCCCTTGATAAGCGCCCACCGTCAGCAACCGCGAGCCATCGGCAAGCATGGGACCGCCTTCCTGGAATACCTTTAGCGCGTTCCCTTGCGGCCGGTAGAACGCGCCGTAGGCATTGATCGTTATTGCCGTATGCGCCCCTCCGTCCTGCGTGGCCATCGCCACGTAAGGTTGCCGAACCATAACGATGGATGCAGTCACTCTGGACTCGAAAACAAACGTCGGGCCATGCTGATCGAGCAAGAAATTGAGCGACTGAAAAGTATCGGCAGGCTTTGCGTCTTTGCTTCGGATCCATTCGGTACATGCATTGTCGGAACGCAGGATCTCCAGAACTTCTTCGCGAGCCCGCGCGAGCTTCGCGCCCGCTTTGCCGAACGCCGAGAGCTCCGCCAAGACCGGATCCCCTGAATCGTTACAGGCAGCATGGCGGGGACTACCTGGGACACCCGGAGCACCGACGACACTCTCGGGACAGAGACTGGCGGTCGAAGCCCGGGGCGTGTCGCGGAGGGCCGATTCCACACAGAATGCCTCCGCGCTTGGGGCGATGAAATCTTCTGGCGGGCCGTTCCCAACTGCCGGCCATGCGCTTCGGTCGCTAAAACGCCAGCCGGCGAACCCGTTGGCGGAAACCGCCTCGCACTTCTCCAGCCAGACTCCGGAACTCGTTCGGTCGATGGGTGACCCCGAAGCGTTGAAAAACGTCGGGCTTTGCGAATAGCTGCTGGTGGTGCCCATCAAACAAATCGCTAAAACCAGAAAAGGAGTCCGCAGACTCTTGCCGGTGGCCAACATCGCTTCCTCCCCCGCCCCGGCTGCACAACCACCACAGCCCGCTTGCAGGGGAGCTCTCCCGGGTGGCCACCAACCCCATCGAGCTGAGCAAACGGTTCAATCTACCGGAGCTAACGGGAAGACGAAAATTCCCTTCGCATGTCTCCTCAATTGTTTCTGGAATCTTTACGAGGCAAATATAATCGAGGGGGGTTTTGCGGAATTTATATGATTTATTTCCGTGCGGCTGTGCTTGTTGAGGGTTGACCTCCAGTGTGAACAGCACCCGCCGAGTTCCCGTGGTTGTTCACACTTTCTTGCTTTCTTCCACTCTTGCCGCCCTGGCCGACCATGCCTTTTCAGAAATGTAATAGGGCGACGAAACGGTGAAAATGCGTTCGTTTCCACGCACCAGCATCGTCCACTCCAGAAGCCGGCCACGCTGGTTATGCAAGAAATACTCATACCAATGATCCTCGACCAGCTCGGGAATCACCACCACGATTCGCCGGTCCGGATGCTTCTCCGACAGATCGAGAATGTACTGCACCAACGGCACAATAATGAACCGGTATGGCGATGGCAGCACCACAAACTTCGGCGGCTCGCCCCCAGCCTCCCGGAAAGGTCGCTCCACATACCGTTCCCAATCCTCTCGCAGCAACTCCGAATGTTCCCCTGGCTCGACGTGAATGGCGATAATCTCCGGCGAAATCCGCGAGGCAAACTCCAAAGCCTGTTTGCAAATCCGGCTCCATCGATCGACAGGCACAATCACGATAGGAGCCTGCCCATGATTCGCTGGCGCCACCGCCTCGCTGGTCGTGGTAGCCACTAAAACGGCGTGATAGTGCCGTCGCACTCTGTGAAAGAAAAATATCAGCAAAGGAATGAAAATCAGCGTGATCCAAGCTCCCTCGGCGAATTTTGCCACGAGCACGACGATCACAGTAATCCCCGTAACAAACCCGCCGAGCCCGTTGACCACGGCGCTCTTGACCCAGTGCGGCCCGCGATTTTTCCGCCAATGCACCACCATTCCAAACTGCGATAGAGTAAACGCCAGAAATGCCCCCACGGCATACAAAGGAATGAGATTGTCCGTCACCCCTCTAAACGCAATCAGCAAGATGGCCGTCAAAACGGCCAAAACCACAATGCCGTAGGCGTAAACCAGCCGCCGCCCGCGATACCCGAAGGCATGTGGCAAGTAGTTGTTCGTGGCGATGGCCCGGCACAGCCGCGGAAAGTCCGCAAACGCCGTATTCGCCGACAGCGCAAGCACCAAAAGAATCGACGCCATCGTCAGGTAGTAGAAAACTCCTTTCCCAAACACCGCCGCAATCAGCATGGAGAGCAAACTCTGATAACCAGGTTTCCCCGGATCGGTAGCCGCAATGCCATAAATTTTGACCAGGTAAGAAATTCCCGCCAGCAGCAATGCCAAGAGAAAAATAATGATGGTCAAAGTCCGCTGCGCGTTCTTTACCCCAGGCTCGCGAAACGCTTTCACACCGTTGCTGACAGCTTCCACTCCCGTAAGCGCAGTGCACCCGCTCGAAAACACTTTCAAAAGCAGCCAGAAGCTCACCGCCTGCGTCATCGCCGGAGGCGGCGGCAAAGGCGCCATCGGCAAAGGATGCCCCCCGCTCGTCACCGCCCGCAGCAATCCCCCGCCAATGGTGATCAAAAGTGTTCCGACAAAGAAATAAGTCGGCACCATGAAAACGACGCCAGCCTCGCGCACTCCCCGCAAATTGATTACCGTGATGATGAAAAGAATCCCCACGCAAATCGCTACAGTGTGCGGCAGCAGGGAAGGAACCGCGGAAATGAGCGCCCCAACGCCTGCCGAAATCCCCACGGCAGCCGTAAGAATGTAATCCGTCAACAAGGCCGCCGCAGCCAGCAAACTCGGAAGGGCTCCAAGGTTGTACCGCGCGACCGTGTACGACCCGCCGCCCGAGGGATAAGCCGCAATCGTCTGCCGGTAAGAAAAATAAACGATGATCAGCAAGGTGATGATGGCCGCGCTGATGGGCACAATGTACTGCACGCCCAAAAGCCCCAGCGGAATCAGCAAACTAAGCGCTGCTTCCGGCCCGTAAGCCGCCGAACTGAGCCCGTCTAACCCAAAAATGGGAATGCCCTGGATGGGGCCGATCTGTTCGGCGCGTTCGTCTGAGGTCTTGATCGGCTTGCCAACAAGTAAGTCGAGGATATTCATGTGCGGCTCGGTACGTTCTGGGAGTATTTTCGGCCAGTCCATTTCGAACGAGAACAGGGGGAAAGTCAACCATTGTGAGCGGACGGCGCAGGCGAGGTGCAGCAACACTAAGTTTTATAGCATTTTAGTTATCTAAAGAAGTATAAAACATCTCGATCCTGTCGAATATTCGATTCGGCGCTCCTGTGCAATATGGTACTGCGCGACGCAATCACGCAATGACAGAATCCCGCCAGTAGAGGATCGTGCTTCTTGTCTCCCGGAATCTTCTCGGCGCGCTCTCTGAGCTAACGCCAGGCAGATTCGCCTGTATCAGATGCACCCCCCCCTCACCCCTGAGAAACGTGACGGACACCCATTCCGTCGCGCTTCTTTCTTCGCCGGGTGCCGCGTGGGCTTCCGTCCTACGCATCCAACCCCTTAAAGCATTTCCACCCCCATTCTCCGCATCCCCATGTTTCGCATCCCGGTTTGCACCGGGACGGCACAACTGCGTCAGAGAGCCTTTTCTGCAGATTTCACCTTCCACGTTCAACTTTCGACCGACGCGGGGTCGCTCCTTAAATTGCCGGAGCGCACCCAAGGAACTTGCAAGCCGAGTTTTTCTCGCACATGCTACCTTGACCCTGTTAGAGAGGCTTCGGGAGCACGGTGCCTGGCTGACACCATTCTCGAAGAGCACGGATTGTGAGAAGGGATGCCGGGAACAAAACCGCCAAATACTCTCGTTGATAAGCCACCGGCCGCACTCCCTGACGCACCACCGGACGGCGGGGCCGAAAGAGGCAAGAGGCCGGGCTTTCTCGGGAGGATCTTTGCGGTTTTTGGGCCGGGAGTCATCACCGGCGCAGCGGACGACGATCCGTCCGGAATCTCGACCTATTCTGTGGCCGGCGCGGCCTACGGATATGCCACGCTTTGGATCGCGTTGCTCACGTTTCCGCTTATGGCCGCCGTGCAGCTCATGTGCGCGCGGCTGGGCATTGTTTCCGGGCAAGGACTGGCAGCGGCGGTGCGCGGCAACTATCCGCGATGGGTGCTCTGGGGAGCGTGCTTGATCCTTGTTGTGGCGAACGTCATCAACATCGGAGCCGATCTCGGCGGCATGGCGGAAGCCACAGAGCTCGTCACGGGGATTCGGCCGCTGTTCTGGATTCCGTTCTATGCATTGCTGATTCTTGGGCTGCTGATTTGGACTTCCTACAAGCTGATCGCTCGGGTTTTCAAATGGATGACGCTGGTGCTCTTCGCGTACGTGCTGACGTCGTTTTTCGCGCATGTGGATTGGAAACAGGCATTGCTCGTGACGCTGGTACCGCATCTGGAATGGTCTAGAGGCTTCCTGGCCGTGCTTGTGGGGATTCTGGGGACGACAATTTCGCCTTATCTTTTTTTCTGGCAGGCCGCCCAAGAAGTCGAAGAAGAGCGGACCCAGGGCAAAAAGACGGTCGCCCAGCGCAAGGGCGCGACTGCGGAAGAATTAAGAGATGCGCGCACCGACACGGTCGTGGGAATGTTTTTCTCGAATTTCATCATGTATTTCATCATCCTGACGACCGGCGCTACTTTGCACGCGCACGGACTAAACAACATTACAACGGCGCGAGAGGCGGCCGAAGCGCTGCGTCCACTGGCGGGAAATGGCGCCTATCTGCTCTTCACTCTGGGGCTCATCGGCACGGGAATGCTTGGAGTGCCGGTGCTGGTGGGATCGAGCGCGTACGCAGTAGCGGAAGGAGCGAATTGGCGTGGCTCGATGTCCGACCGGCCAAAAAAGGCGCGCGCGTTCTACGGGGTGATGGCGGTGGCGATGGCGCTAGGTTTCGCGCTGAACTATTTGGGACTTAATGCGGTGAAAATGTTGTTCTGGTCGGCGGTCATCAACGGATTGTTGGCGCCGCCATTGATTTTGCTGGTGATACTTTTGACCAGCAACCGCAAAGTGATGGGGAAGCACGTGAATTCGCCGCTCCTCGGATATTTGGGCTGGGCGACATTTGTGGTGATGACGGCGGCAGCGGCAGGAATGCTGATCACCTCGTGAAGCATGCGAGAATAGGCGCGGTCCAAAGAGAATGTTAACCCGTCTGCTTATTGCGGCCGCCACACCTACCGCAGCGCGCAGCTTGAGGCGCTGGATTTATCACCTTGGCGCCTTGGGCTTCATCCCCCTGGGGCTCCTCGACAGCTCCATAATTCCACTGCCGGGCAGCATGGATGTGCTCACGATCGTCTTGGCAGCACGCGATGCAACATTATGGCCTTACTACGCGCTGATGGCGACGGTGGGTTCGGTGCTGGGGGGGTTCGTGACCTACCGGCTGGCGCGCAAGGGAGGGAAAGAATCGCTGGCGCGCAGGGTTTCAGCGAAGACGTTGAAGAGGGTTTACGAAATCTTCGCACGATGGGGATTTGCGGCCATAGCTATACCGGCGCTGCTGCCACCACCGATGCCCCTGGTGCCCTTTGTGCTGGCTGCGGGGGCCATGCAATATTCCGTGAACAAATTCTTGTTGGCGATGACGCTGGGACGAATTGTGCGGTACCTGATCCTGGCCTACTTGGCGGCGCGGTATGGACGAAAGATGCTGCCTTTGCTTTTGCAGCACGCACACCCAGCGGTCGCGGCGGTGGTGGGATTGGCGGTTACCGCCGTACTGGTTTACTTCGCGTTTCGCGGAATTAAAAGCAAAAAGCGCCGACAGAGTTAGGAATTCCTGGAGCGCCCGCCGGAGCGGACATTTGCCAACGAGAGCAAAGCAGTGGCGCCCGCTTGACAAGGGCGGAGCGTGGGCCTACGCTCCACAACTTTCCAGGGAAACAGGAGAGTTTAGGAGAGAGGCAGTCCAGAAAAGAAAACTAGAGACGAGGCAGCGCCATGAAAATGAATCTGCGGAGCGGCTTGGGGCATGGGTGGAACAGGGCCACGTGGCTTGTTTCATGCGCGGTGATGTTCGCGTTGATGGCCGCGGGAGTGGCGCGCGCGGCGGGAAATTATGAAGTGCTTGTCGAGCGCAACGTCGCCGCGAAAATGCGCGATGGGGTGACGCTACGCGCGGACATTTACCGGCCGAAAGCAGAGGGCAAATTTCCGGTGCTGCTCGTGCGAACGCCGTACGACAAGACGAATGAATCGTCTTTCGGAATGAAGGGAGCAGTGCGAGGTTACGTGGTCGTCGAGCAGGACGTGCGGGGAAGATTTGCATCCGAAGGCGAGTGGTACGCGTTCAAGAATGAATCGCAGGATGGTTACGACACCGTGGAGTGGGCGGCGGCGCTGCCCTATTCGAACGGAAAAGTGGGGATGTTTGGCGGGTCGTACGTGGGCGCGACGCAGTATTTGGCGGCGATTGCCAAGCCGCCCCATTTGGCGGGAATTTGCCCGACGGTGACGGCATCGAATTATCACGACGGATGGACGTATCAGGGCGGGGCTTTCGAGCAGTGGTTCAACGAATCCTGGAGCACGGGATTGGCGATGAACACGATGCGGCGGCGCTTGGAACAGAGTGATGCGCTTGAGGGGACGAAGACTTTGCCGCTGACTGATTACGCGGTGCTCGAACCGCCCTCGGCGGCCGGGATAGCGCCGTACTTTAAGGATTGGCTGGCGCATCCGAACTTTGACGCATATTGGAAGCAGTGGTCGATCGAGGATCACTACGCGCAGATTCAGGTGCCGGTTTTGAGTTTTGGAGCGTGGTACGACATTTTTCTCGGCGGGACGTTGCGGAATTACGCGCGATTGAAAACGGAAGCGGGAACGGATGCTGCGAAGCGCGGGCAGAGGCTGGTGGTTTATGTTGGAGGACACGCGGGAGGATCGGCGAGCCGAAAAGTTGGCGCGGTGGATTTTGGAGAGAAGCTGCCGATCGACGAGGACGAGATGACGTTGAGGTGGTACGACGCAATTCTTAAGGGGCAAGCGAACGGGGTGGAGCGCGAGAAGCCGGTGAAGATTTTTGTGATGGGGAAAAATGAGTGGCGCGATGAAGATGACTGGCCGTTGTCGCGGGCCAAGAGCACGCGGTATTTCCTGCACGCTGCGGGGGGCGGAGCGACGGGGCTGGCGGGCAACGGAACGCTGAGCACGGCAGCGCCGGGAGAGGAAAAGCCAGATCAATACGTTTACGATCCGAACGACGCGACGCCCACGATTGGCGGACCTTTGTGCTGCGGATCGTTGCCGACCGGGATCGGACCGGAAGATCAGCGGCCAGCGGAAACGCGAGCGGATGTTCTGGTGTTTACGGCACCAGCGTTTGCCCAAGACACGGAAGTGACCGGGCCGGTGGCCCTCGATTTGTATGTGAGCAGCTCGGCGGTGGACACGGACTTCACGGGAATGTTGGTGGATGTTTGGCCGAACGGATTTGCGCAGAACCTGACGAGCGGCATTTTACGGATGCGTTACCGGAATTCGCAAGAGAAGCCGGAGTTGGCAAATCCGGGCGAGACCTATCACGTCACCGTGGATCTATGGGCCACCAGCAACGTTTTTCTGGCAGGACACAAATTGCGTTTGGAAGTTTCGAGCAGTAACTTCCCACGGTTCGACCGCAACCTAAATACCGGCGAGATCCAAGCGCGCGCGACGCGAATAATCAAGGCGACGAACGTGATTTATCACGATAAGGCGCACCCCTCCGCGCTCGTTGTGCCGATGGTGCCGTAGGCGGCGCGCTCTGCGTCGTGCTGTAGGCGTTCTGGAAACAGAAAGCCCCCCTCTAACTTGACACTCCGGGCGAGCAGGCCTACACTACGTAGTTTTTAGATGGCCCCGAAAGCAGACAGAGGGGCGGGACTTCCATGGACAAGAAAAGGCTCGAGTACTACAAGAAGAAGTTAGCGACACGGCGCGAGGAGTTGATGAAGACTATCGCGCGCACCCAAGAAGAGGGGCGAACCGCGGACGAAGATCCGACGGTGGACCTCGCGGACAAAGCAGCGAATTCCTATACAAAGGAGTTCCTCTTCGGCATGACCAATACGGACCGCACGATCCTGAACATGATCGATGCGGCGCTGAAGCGCATCAACACCGATGAATACGGCGTTTGGGCGAACTGCCAGGAAGAACTGCAGCAGAAACGGCTCGAAGCGGTACCCTGGGCCAAGCACTGCATCACCTGCCAGGAGAAGATGGAACAGGGGCTGCTGTAGCTGCCCCGCTGGGTAGGCAGGAAGAGCGGCCAGCCTCAGACGGCTGGCCCTACGCGTTTAAGGCTCCGTTCGCGCTGACGCTACCTTAGCGTACATTCCCTCTTTCATTATAAAACCAGGACGAGCAGATTTCTCTTTGCGTGACAGGAGAAGGCTCTCCTTTGTCGATGGCTCGGGGATGGCCGAGGGGTTGTCGGCAGATGGTTCGCACAAGCAAGCGACGCTGTGGTGAGTGTACTCTTCCCTGCTTGTTGCAGAATCTGCGACCAGCTGTTGACCAGAACCAGCCGCGTGTCTATTTGCGAGGAGTGCCGGAGTTCATGCGCGGCGCCTCCAGAATGGTGGGCAGACATGGGCGCAGATGCTGGTTCATGAGGGAGAGCTGCTCGTCGGCCATGCGCGCCACAAAGAGACGCATGCGATCGATCGAGCGGGCGCGAAGTTATGGGAGTTTTATGACCGGCCGCTGGGCGAGTGGTTTTGCTGAGCGCCCTGGCCGAGTTGGCTGAGCGGCGGGGTCCGGCGCTGGCTGCGGACGTCGCGTCGTCGGCTCCTTCGCATTGGGAGCGCGGGCGCGGCGTTAACCAAGCCCAAGCCGGGCTGATCTCGAAGATACTGGCCCGCAGGCTTGGTTTGCCTGGCAAGGCTAGTGCTACTGATGAGGGCGCGGCCGGGGCCGAACAAGCAGGTCCTTAGTTTTGAGGGGCGCGGGAGTCCATTCGTGGCGCTTTTGCCACACGTCGAGGCAGCCAAGTTGACAATCAGCGCGTCTCATTGGTAGAGGATCTAATGATCACCGGGGCCATGCTTGACGCGCGCGCGGGAGCCGCTTGAGGCGGGTAGCAAGTTGGTACTGGAACTGACGGTAGTCGGGCCCGAGAAATCCCCTGTCGGCCCCGGATAGTGGTAACCTGTAGCTTGGGATTAATGAACCTAGGTTAGCGCGATGAGCGCAAATCGGCCAAAGTCGGGCGATTTCCGAGGGCGGTACGTCACCCCCGAAGCGGGTGGCGTCGCTTCGCCCGGGTCCGCGGATCCCGCGGACAGTAGATCCCACAACTCAACTGTGCCGAGGCGGGCCTCGCTGATGCAGGAACCTGTGCTGGTGCTCAATGCAACCTACGAGCCGATCAACGTGACGGCGGTGCGCCGGGCCATGGTGCTGCTCCTAAAGGGAGTGGCGCAGGCCGAGGAAATGCACAACGCCGAAGTGCACTCGGCAGCGCATGCCCACAAAGTTCCGTCGGTAATTCGACTGCTGGCGTACCGGCATATTCCGCAGCAGAGCAGGGCGCTTTCGCGGAAAAACATATTGCTGCGAGACCGGAATACTTGCCAATTCTGCGGGAGAATTTTCCCCAGTTCGGAATTGACGCTGGACCATGTTGTGCCCCGGTCGCGCGGCGGGCGTTCTTCGTGGGAAAACCTGGTGGCGTGCTGCTACCGTTGCAATAACAGCAAGGGCGACCGGACGCCGGAAGAGGCCGGGTTCCAGCTGGCGCGGCGGCCGCGGCCGTTCACGTTGCACACCTCACGGCAATTGATGCGGCTTATCGGACACCGGGACGAGCGGTGGCGTAAGTACCTGTTTTATTAAGCGTTTTCACGGAATAAGGGAGCGGCAAAATTATTCTGAAATAATGGAAACCTTTTTTGCCGGCATGCATCTAAATTAATAACTAACCACTTCGAGGACACACCCCGGGAAGCAGCTAAGGCTCAACGCCTTAGCTGCTTCTCTCCTTTTGGGCATGATTTTTCTCTCTAGTATCTTTCTACTAGGTATTTCCAGTTGGTCTATCGGCGCCGGAGCGGGGGAAACTTTCTAACGCGGCTTCCTCGTCGGGGAATTCCGGGAAGATCTGGTAGAGGTGGGTGACCTTCAGAATGTTCTCGACGTTGCGGGATAAGCCCACGACCTTCATTTCACCACCACTCTTGAGCACCATTACATACATACGCGCCAACTCGCCAACGCCGGAGCTATCGAGATATTGCAGGGCGCTCAGATTGAGGACGATTTGCTTGTGGCCCTCGTGCAGTAGGCGTGTGACGTTTTCGCGCAGAACACCGACTTCGAAAAATGTGAGACGGCCACGAAGATCGATCAGAGACGCTTGTCCCGAATGCCGGATAGTGGCGGAAAAATCCAATATGCGCTCCTCGAGGCTGGCAGGGACAATTCTACTGTGCGGGGGGAATCCAGAACAGGACATTTCTTGACGTCCTGCTTTCCCGGAAGGGAGAGGATTGCCAGGGCCTCTTCCCGCTGGTTCTCCGGGATGGCTTTAGGGGCTCCTCCCACCGCGCTCCTGAACGTCCGAGGAGAGTCCCGCGAACAGAGCTACACACCCTCGCCCAATCTCGATCGCTCGGTGCGCGGTGAATTCCTTGAGACAAGCTTGCAGTTCGGTGGCTAGGCGCACGCCGGAAAATATAAAGAAAGCTAATGCAAGTAAAATTACTCCTTATTAGAAGTAAAGAGGATACCGGAGACGCGGACGAGGGGCTGCTGCATGTTCCAGGAGGAGGGGATGTGCTCGAAGGAGACTTCGAAGTCGCGGTGTTCGCCGGGAGCAAACGACGTCTGAGGCACGAACACGGCGCGAGATTCGCGCAGAACGATTTGGCCGAGCTGGTCAGAAAATTCGACGGTGAGCTCGACGTTTGAGAGTGGGAGATTGCCAGCATTTGTGAGGCTGCCTGCAAGGGTGGTGACCTCTTGATTTAGAAAATTTTCGGCACGGCTGAGAGCCAGGTTTTCAATTTGGAGGTTTAGGGCGTAGGCCTGCTCGGCGGAGCCGAAGGGAAGATGCGATTCGCGCGTTCTGGAAAGGGGACGGCGCTCGGCTCCGGGCCACATCACAACGGCCAAGGCAATGGCAACCGTGGCGGCGCCCATCCAGGCGATCCAGGAGCGGCCCGTTTTTGGCTGGGGCTGATCGGCGGTCTCGATTTGCAGAGTGTCAGGCATGGAGCCAGGTGAAAGGAAGATGCTGGCCTGAAAGTTGCCGGGCGTCAAGCGGGTGCGAGAAACGGCGGCGTCTGAAAACAACCGGCACGCTGAGCGGCCTATTTTCAACGACCGACGATGAGCCGCTGCACCAGAGGTTCGGGAAGATGGGCAGCGCGCATACGCTCCTGGACGGAGGAAATGTCGTAGGGCACGCGCCAGAACTCGACGGTTTGATGTTCGAGATCGGCGATAGCAAAACCTGCGCGGGGATCACCATCGCGCGGCTGGCCGATGGAGCCGGGATTCAGGAGATAGCGACGCGGCTGTTCGATGCGCAGCGCGGAGAACGATTCCGAAGCGCGCGGACGAATCTGCAGCACTTCGAGATTGGAATCCTGATAAGAGAAGCCGCCCTGATGATGGGTGTGGCCGAAAAAAGTGACTTCGGCGGTGGAATCGAGAAGGCCATCAAGAGCTTGCGCGGGTGTGAAGACGTATTCATCTTCATCTTGAAACGCGCCGTGCACCAAAACAACACCGTCTGTAGCGAGCGGGCCGTGAGGCAGGTCGGAGAGCCATGCGAGATCCTCAGCGTTCAACTGCGAGCGGGTCCAATCCACGGCAGCTTTGGCAACGGGATTGAAATCGGAGGTGTCCATGAGGCCGGCGACAGCTTTGTCATGATTGCCGCGAATGGTTTGCGTGCCGAGTTCGCGAAGTCGGGCGACCACCTCGTGTGGATCGGGCCCATAGCCGACGACATCGCCGAGACAGACGGAAACGTCCCAGCGACCTTCCGCAGAATCGAGAGCAGCGGCGAAAGCTGTGGCGTTTGCGTGAAGATCGCTGAGAACAAGAATGCGCATTCATGCCATCCGCAAAATGCCATTGAGTATAGATGAAGAAGAGAGCCGATGCACGGCGGGATCGCGGAAAGAGCGGGGCTGACGGAGGGCGAGGAAAAAGGTCTCGCGGAAGATTCCGATTCTTTACGAAAACTTTACAAAATCGAACTTAGGCAAGAGTGGAAAACGATTACCAAAACGAAACAAAGCAAATAATCCGCAAGAATAAAGAAGAATATCTGATGGGCAGCGAAACATTCCCGGGGGCCGCTTCGTCTATACATTTGCAGCCCGCAGAGTTGCGAGGCAGACCAGAGGAATTACAAGAAAAACCCCGCGGTGGCAGCCGCGGGGCGATGACACGCAGTCTTTCCGGCCGTTAGTCCAGGAAGAACGAGGTGTCTTGCGGGTGAGACTACTCGCCCCGGGCACGCGTGTCAACACTGTTCGACTCTGTTCCGCTTGCGGCAGCTGAAATCTGGCTGACTCGATCCTGACGGAAAGGAAGTTGACACGCATGAAATTCAATTCCATTCTCCGCAGTTTAGCACTGGCGGCGGCTTTGGCTTCGACAATGCCACTGCTCGCAAAACCATTCGCCAAGACCATCAACATCGCCCAGTCGGCAAAGATCGGCAAAGCTGATCTGCAAGCAGGTGAATACCGCCTGATGATCGACGGCAACAAAGCGACCGTCCAGAAGGGGCGGCAGACCATCGTCGAAAGCGAAGGGCGTTGGGAAGATCGCAGCAGCAAAGCCGCAAACGATTCCGTGCTGATCGGCGAAGACGGCCAGGTGAAGGAAGTCCGTTTTTCCGGACAGACTCGCGTTTTTGTTTTCAGCGAGTAGGCCAGGAGTTTTCTGTGACTCCTTTCGAATGGACGAGAGGGAGGCTGCTCGCGACAGTGGCCTCCCTGCTCGTAAAACTTCGAGCCCAAGTTTTGAAGTGGCGGGAGCCGGCTTTGGCCACCGCGGACACGATTCACCGCTTGCTGCAGTTTTCGAAGCGGCCTCAAGAGGATTTTTCTTCGTTCGGAAGCATCCTGTAACGGAACTTAGCGAATCAACATGCAATCTCCATAGCTGTAAAAGCGGTAGCCTGCTGCGACGGCGTGATGGTAGGCCCCCAGCACCTTTTCGCGTCCAGCGAATGCCGAGACCAACGCCAGCAGCGTCGATCGCGGCAGATGGAAGTTTGTGAGCAGGGCATCCACGACGCGGAAATGAAATCCAGGATAGATGAACAGGCGGGCGTCGGCTTTGCCGGGCAGTAGCAATTCGGCGGAGCCAGATTCGGCCGCGCGAAGGGCCGCAGCTTCGAGGGCGCGGACCACCGTGGTGCCAACGGCGAGAATCGGGCGCCGTGCAGCACGCGCTTGCTGAATGCGTTCGACGGTTTCGACAGGAATGTCGTAGGACTCGGCGTGCATCACGTGGTCTTCCAGCGCTTCTGTGTGGACCGGTTGGAACGTGCCGAGGCCAACTTCGAGGGTCAACTCACGGATTTCCACGCCGCGACCGTGAATTTTTTCCAGAATTTCACGAGTGAAGTGCAAGCCTGCGGTAGGAGCGGCAATGGAGCCAGGCTGTTTCGCGAAAACCGTTTGGTAACGCTCGCGATCGGAGACTTCGTCTTGGCGCCGGATGTAGGGCGGCAGAGGAATGTGGCCGAGGCGTTCAAGGTGCTCAGAAACGCTGCGCCTGTCACGTGAAACAAAGCGCAGTGTGCGCAGCCCCCGTTCGCCGCGAGAAATCACTTCGGCTTCGAGTTCCCCTTCACCCAATAGCACGCGTTCTCCAGTTAGCATTTTGCGGCCTGGGCGGACCAGTGCTTCCCAGGTTTCGGGGTCGCACTGGCGAGCGAGAAGGACTTCCACCTTGCCGGTGAGATGTTCTGGGCGCGTGGTCGGCGAGGGAGGTTGCGCGTGGACGCCGGCGCGGCGACCGAAGAGACGCGCCGGAATGACGCGCGTGTTGTTCAGGACGATGAGTTCGTCGCCTCCGAGCAGTTCCGCAAGATCCCTGAAGAGGTGATCGTTCAGGCGGCCCGCGGATCGATCCATCTCGAGCAGGCGGGAAGCGTCGCGCTGGTCCACGGGCCGCTGGGCGATTTGGCTGGTGGGTAGGTGATAGTCGAGATCCTCTAAGCGCATCGGTAGGAAGTCTAGCAGCATCTGAGGCCCAGAGACCAAGGGGAAAAGGTGGGAGAGTCTTGAACCGGGAAGGAGAATGCAGGAGTCTACGACTCAGCAGCGAACATTTCTATATACTTATGTAAATAAATGACTTGCGTGAGTTATAAGGAAGTGAAATGTGTATTGACAACGATGCACTCATATAATATTATTCTGTTGTTGTTAGCTTAATTAGGAGAACGAAAGATGAGGACTACTTTGAACCGTTGGGAATCTTTTCGCAGGGCTGCTACCCTGCAAGAGCAAGTGAATCGTTTGTTCGGTAATGTACTGGAACATGCCGGTGAGGAATCGAACCTCACGAGTTGGGCGCCCGCTGTCGATATTTACGAGACCGCGCATGAACTGGTCGTAAAGGCCGACCTGCCCGAGGTGGATGCGAAGGAGTTGGATATCCGGGTAGAAAACAACCTTCTCACGATTCGTGGTGAGCGCAAATTCGAGAAGAAGGTGAGCGAGGACCATTATCTGCGTGTCGAGCGCGCCTATGGTTCCTTCAGCCGGAGCTTCTCGTTGGCTAACACCGTGGATGCGGACGCCATCAAAGCCGATTATCAGAATGGCGCGTTGACGCTGACGATTCCCAAGCGCGAGGAAGCGAAGCCGAAGCAGATCAAAGTGAACGTGGGTGCGCCGGCAGTTGCGGCGGCGGCCGCCGGGGGGAAGTAAGCCAGCAACACGGTTGTGGCAGGATAGGGGCTGGCCAGTGTGCCAGCCCCTTTTTCTCGAGACGCGAGGTAGACATGCTGAGATTTGACAAAATGACGGTGAAAGCGCAAGAAGCGCTGCAACAGGCGAACGAGGTGGCGGCACGCCACGAGAATCAGCAAATTGAGCCGGTGCATCTGCTTCAGGCGCTGATGGCGCAGACCGACGGCGTGGTGCCTCCGCTGCTGGCGCGGCTGGGGATTCGCACGGAAGCATTGACGCAAGAGATTGAGCGCGAGATTGCACGGCTGCCCAAAGTGCAGGGTTTCGCGCAGCACCACCTGGGCAAGCCGCTGAACAACGTTCTGGAACGGGCCTTTGATGAAACCGAGAGATTCAAGGACGAGTATGTTTCGACCGAACATCTTTTTCTGGCGCTTGCCGGAGAGGAGCGCGATCCGGCGGGGCAGTTGTTGAAGCGGGATGGCGCAACGCAGGAAGCGATTCTGCAGGCGCTGACGGGTGTGCGCGGGTCGCAGCGCGTGACGTCGCAGAATCCGGAGGCGACCTACGCTTCGCTGGAAAAATATGCGCGCGACCTGACCGACCTGGCGCGGCGCGGAAAGCTCGATCCGGTGATTGGGCGCGATGAAGAAATTCGGCGCGTGATGCAGATTCTGGCGCGGCGCACGAAGAACAATCCGGTGTTGATCGGCGAGCCGGGAGTGGGCAAGACGGCCATCGTCGAGGGCCTGGCGCAGCGCATCGTTTCCGGAGACGTGCCCGACGTGCTGAAGACCAAGCGCATCGTGGCGCTGGACTTGGCGGCGCTGGTGGCGGGCGCGAAATTCCGCGGGGAATTTGAAGACCGCCTAAAGGCGGTGTTGAAGGAAATTACCGAGGCCGAAGGGCAGATCATTCTGTTCATCGACGAACTGCACACCTTGGTGGGCGCGGGGGCCGCGGAAGGCGCGATGGACGCTTCGAACATGTTGAAGCCCGCCCTGGCGCGAGGCGAGCTGCGCGCCATTGGCGCGACTACGTTGAACGAGTACAAAAAATACATCGAGAAGGATCCGGCGCTGGAACGGCGGTTCCAGCCGGTGCTGATCAGCGAGCCTACGGTCGAAGACACCATTGCCATCCTGCGGGGCTTGAAGGAGCGCTACGAAGTTCATCACGGAGTACGGATCAAGGACGCTGCCATTTTGGCGGCGGCGTCGCTGTCGCACCGCTACATATCCGACCGTTTCCTGCCGGACAAAGCCATCGACTTGATCGACGAGGCCGCGGCGAGCCTGCGCATGCAGATCGATTCTCTGCCGGTGGAGATCGACGAGATCGAGCGGCGCATCCTGCAATTGGAGATCGAACGGCAGTCGCTGCTGAAAGAGACCGACGCGCATTCCAAGGAGCGC
>Ga0210383_10002340_pt1 | contig 17127 bp, 14 predicted proteins | sample IncBWC14OmetaG_FD_160072 | JGI IMG/M metagenome (GOLD analysis project Ga0210383, IMG submission 160072) | Forest soil microbial communities from Barre Woods Harvard Forest LTER site, Petersham, Massachusetts, United States - Inc-BW-C-14-O ...
TGAAGTTGGTGTGCGGCGTGATCGAGCCCGGCTTGGCCAGAACCATCCCGCGCTCCACGTCTTCCTTGGGAATGCCGCGCAGCAGGATGCCGGCGTTATCGCCTGCCAGGCCTTCGTCCAGCTGCTTCTTGAACATTTCGACGCCCGTGCAGACCGACTTGCGGGTCTCGCGGAAGCCGACGATCTCGACATCCTCGCCCACCTTCACCTTGCCGCGCTCGATGCGGCCGGTCACCACGGTGCCGCGGCCGGAGATCGAGAAAATATCTTCGATCGGCATCAGGAAGGGCAGGTCGATCGAACGCTGCGGCTGGGGAACATTCTTGTCCACCGCCTCCATCAGCGCGTCGATCTGAGCTTCCCACTTGGGCTCCCCGTTCAGCGCGCCCAGAGCCGAGCCCCGGATCACCGGAACATCGTCGCCCGGGAACTGGTACTTCGACAGAAGCTCGCGGACTTCCATCTCCACGAGATCGGTCAGCTCTTCGTCTTCCACCGCGTCGCACTTGTTCAGGAACACCACGATGTAAGGCACGCCTACCTGGCGGGCCAAGAGAACGTGTTCCTTGGTCTGCGGCATGGGGCCGTCGGTCGCCGCCACCACCAGGATCGCGCCGTCCATCTGCGCCGCGCCGGTGATCATGTTCTTGATGTAGTCAGCGTGCCCGGGGCAATCCACGTGCGCATAGTGCCGGTTCTTGGTCTCATACTCCACGTGCGCCGTCGCGATGGTGATGCCGCGCTCGCGCTCCTCGGGAGCGTTGTCGATCGAGTCGAACGAACGGAACGTATTCTTCGGATTGTGCTTCTGCAGAACCTTCGTAATCGCCGCCGTCAGCGTCGTCTTGCCGTGATCGATATGCCCGATCGTCCCCACATTGCAATGAGGCTTCGAACGATCAAACTTTTCCTTCGCCATAAAAGTCCTGAATCCCTTTCGTAGCTCGTACTGCCCGTTGCATCCAGGGGCGCCGGCGGTCCGGCTCCAGCCCCAAAAACCTTACTTACTTTCCCTGCGCCCTGCCGATGATCTCATCGGCGATCATGCGCGGCGCCTCTTCATAGCGCGCAAACTGCATCGAGTAGGAGGCTCGGCCCTGCGTCGACGAGCGAATCTCGTTCACGTAGCCGAACATCTCCTTGAGAGGCACGATCGCTTTGATCACCTGCGACCCGGCGGCATGCTCCATACCCTCGATGCGCCCGCGGCGCGAGTTGATATCGCCAATAATGACCCCCATGAACTCCTCGGGGACCGTCACTTCCACCGCCATCACCGGCTCCAGAAGCACCGGCGATGCTTTGCGGGCCGCCTCCTTGAACGCGATCGAACCGGCAAACTTGAAGGCCATTTCGTTCGAGTCCACCTCGTGATAGCTGCCGTCGTACAGCGTGACCTTGACATCGACGATCGGATAGCCGGCCAGGATGCCCAGTTCCAGCGCTCCCTGCACGCCCTGATCGATGGGCTTGATGTATTCCTTCGGCACCACGCCGCCCTTGATGTCGTTGATAAACTCGTAGCCCTTGCCCGGCTCATTCGGCTCAACGCGCAGCTTGCAATGGCCGTAGTTACCCGAACCGCCGGTCTGGCGAATGTATTTGCCCTCGGCTTCCGCATGCTTGCGGATCGTTTCGCGGAACGCAACCTTGGGCTCGCCCACGTTGGCTTCCACCTTGTGCTCGCGCTTCATGCGGTCGACAAGAATCTCGAGGTGCAGCTCGCCCATGCCGCTGATGATGGTCTGGCCCGAGTCCTCATCGGTGCGCACCTTGAACGTCGGATCTTCATCGGCCAGCCGAGCCAGTGCGATACCCATCTTTTCCTGATCGGCCTTGGTCTTGGGCTCAATCGCCACCGAGATCACCGGCTCGGGGAACGTGATCGCCCCAAGCGCGATAGGATGATGCGGCGCCGACAGCGTATCGCCGGTCTTCAGATCCTTCAATCCCACACATGCGCAGATGTCGCCGGCATAGATCTCGGTAATATCTTCGCGCTTGTTGGCATGCATCTTGACCAGGCGGCCGACGCGCTCCGTCTTCCCCGTCCGAGGATTCAGAATGGTGTCCCCGGTCTTGAGTGATCCGGAATAGATCCGGATGAACGAAAGCTTGCCGAACGGATCGTTGATCAGCTTGAAGACCAGCGCCGCCAGGGGCTCATTATCCTCCGGCTTGCGGATCTCTTTCTGATCCGGGTGATGCGGGTTGATGCCTTCCACCGCAGGCTTATCGAGCGGGCTGGGAAGGTAGTCCACAACCGCGTCGAGCAGCGTCTGCACACCCTTGTTCTTGAACGCACTGCCGCAGATGACGGGGAAAACCTTGAGATCGATGGTTGCCTGGCGAATGCCGGACTTCAGTTCGGCAATGGTCGGCGTCTCGCCCTCGAGGAATTTCTCGAGCAGAACGTCGTCGGTCTCGGCGATCACTTCGATCAACTGCATCCGGAAAGCTTCAGCCTTCTTCAGCAGCGGCGCGGGAATGGGCTGAACGTCATACTGCGCGCCCATAGTCTCGTCGTGCCAGATGATGGCCTTCATTTCGATCAGGTCGATGACGCCCTTGAAATTCGATTCCGCCCCGATGGGAATCTGCAGGGCCACAGGCCGCGCGCCCAGGCGCTTGCGAATCGTATCGAGAACATACTCGAAATCCGCGCCGTTCTTGTCCATCTTGTTGACGAAGCAAATGCGCGGAACCTTGTACTTGTCTCCCTGACGCCACACGGTTTCAGTCTGGGGCTGCACCCCGCTGACCGAATCAAACAGCGCCACCGCGCCGTCAAGCACGCGCAGGCTGCGTTCCACTTCGGCCGTAAAGTCGACGTGTCCCGGGGTATCAATAATATTGATGCGAATGTCTTTCCACATGCAGGTCGTCGCGGCAGACGTAATCGTGATGCCGCGCTCCTGCTCCTGCTCCATGTAGTCCATGGTCGCGGTGCCTTCATGCACTTCGCCGATGCGGTGCGTGATGCCCGTGTAAAACAGGATGCGCTCTGTCGCAGTCGTCTTCCCGGCGTCGATGTGCGCCATGATGCCGATGTTTCGGCAGCGATTCAGAGGTATGGTGCGTGCCACTTTAGTTCATCCTTGCAGGCGCTTCTCGGCCTGCGGTTAACTTCTCCGGCCCCCGTCGAGGGCCCAATCCTTCTCTCCCGATTTCATCGCGCCGGGATCAAAACTCTTCAGGAACTCTCCGTGCGGGTGCCCAGGTCTCGATTCTGAGATCTGGGATCAAGTCTCCTACCACCGGTAATGCGCGAAGGCCTTGTTGGCCTCGGCCATGCGGTGCACGTCTTCCTTCTTCTTCATCGCCGCGCCGCGGCCGTTGGCTGCGTCGAGCAGTTCGTTCGACAACTTATCGATCATGCCCTTTTCACCGCGGTTGCGCCCGTAGGTGATCAGCCAGCGAATAGCAAGCGATGTACGCCGATCCGGGTTGACTTCGATCGGCACCTGGTAGTTGGCGCCGCCCACGCGGCGGGTCTTTACTTCGAGAAGCGGCTTGCAGTTTTCGACCGCCTTCTTGAACAGCTTGATGGCTTCCTCGCCGCCGCCCTTCTCTTCCAGGTTCTTCATGGCCTGGTAGAAGATGCCCTGCGCGGTCGATTTCTTGCCGCCCCACATCATGGAGTTCACAAACTTGGTGACCAGCGTTGACCCGTACACCGGATCCCCCGCCACTTCCCGCTTCGCAACGTGCCCTTTTCTCGGCATAAATCCTCAAAAACCAGCTGTCAGCTTTCAGCCGCCAGCTTTTAGCTCATCCCGCTCACGCGAGCCGATTCGCTCGACCCGCCCATCTCAAAACTGACAGCTGAGAGCTGACAGCTCGGCTTACTTCTTGCCCTTGGCAGGCGCCGCGCCGCCCTTGGCGCGCTTGGCTCCATACTTGGACCGGCTCTGCTTGCGGTTGGCCACGCCCACCGAATCGAGCGTTCCCCGCACCACGTGGTAGCGAACACCGGGCAGGTCCTTCACACGGCCGCCGCGAATGAGCACGATCGAGTGCTCCTGCAGGTTGTGGCCGATGCCCGGAATGTAGGTCGTCACCTCGATGCCATTGGTCAGGCGCACGCGAGCTACCTTGCGCAGCGCCGAGTTCGGCTTCTTGGGCGTCTGGGTATACACGCGGGTGCAAACACCGCGCCGCTGCGGCGAGGCCTGCAGGGCGGGCGACGCCGTCTTGTAGCGGGGGGCCGTACGCCCCTTGCGGACAAGCTGATTAAAAGTAGGCAAACCAAAACTCCTTACGTGAAACCCTGAACCCGCTCATTCCCACAGCCGCGCGCACCCTCCGGGCAGTCAGGGTTTTGGACGGCATTTTAAGCCGGGCAAAACGCACAGAAGCCCATCTACTGCTTCGCGTCTGTCACTCTTCCCATCTCAGACGAGAACCGGGACGGTGGTCGCACGTTTCCACCCTGACGCTCTGGGGGGAAAGCCAACTCCGTTTCGCGGTTCCGGCTCGCATAGCCCTCCCTGGTGGAGAACGCGCGAGCGCCGTAGCGATATCTGCGATTTGGCCGCTCCCCCGAAGCCTCTCAGCCCGGTTTGCTTGCAGCGTGCCGTCTCGCTTTGTCCCTGCCCTCCGCAAGACGAGAGCTGACCGGGAACATGTCTGGCCGGTTCGAACTTCACCTGGCCCCGGACTACCCGGCCGATCTTCCCTGGCCTGAGCCGCCCATGCACGAACCCTCCCCGCCAAGACACACGGAAAGGGACGTTCTTGCGAACCTTTTAACAATATCAAGAAACCGGAGAGGGGTCAACGATTTGAACCCCTCGGAGCGAGATTTTAATCCCGCTCCACGCTGAAGCTTCCAGTTCCCGGCTTCTCGGAGCCAGCCGCGCAGGATCCAAGCCAAAACCGCCGACGCCGGAAGGGCCGGACTAGAAGCTAGCAGCTAGAAGCCAGTAGCTGCTTTTAATGCACGTCGTGCACCTTCCAATTACCCCCCTCGAGGGCAAAGTCGGCGGTACGCCGCGAACTCAGTACGTTGCCGGGATTGTGAGCAATCTGCTGCAGTGGGTCGGCCACCCCTGCAAGATTCACGTCTTGAGTGAATTTGACACTCTTGGCGGTATCGACGCCGGGCACAATATCATCCTGCGGATCGCCCATCTCCTTAACCGTGGGATGGTTGGTCTGCACGGTGGTGACATAGAAATGCGCTTTGCCCAGGTCGTCGGGGCGCCATTGAATCGTCGTCCCGCCCCCATTGAGCGTCACCAGCTTCTTGCCGTCGTCGGTCAGATCGTAGTCAGCCCACTTTTTGTTGGGGTAAACCTTGGTCAGCTTCCAGTACTTCGCATCGAAACCCTGCTTCAAACCAATTTCGTTCACGTTGAGGATGAAGCTCGTCGGAGGTTGCTGATCGAGGTACGACTGGACGAGCTTTTGCGCATCGGCCTTGGAAAGATCCGGCGCCGATTTGCATCCCGCGATCCACCATCCCGCGCCCATCAACAGCAAGGCGCCCAAAACCTCGAATTTCAATGCCCTTTTCACACGTCCTCCTGTCAGATCCCATGTTGAAAAGATCAAACTTGATCGACCCGCCATTTTTCACCTCACTTTCCCCGATGTCAATGAGAATAAAAGTGATCGTGGACACACATGGAGGTTCTCACCTCGCTGGCATGACAAAATCGTGACAAAACCCAAGATCCCGTGCATTTTGCCTCAACGCTCACCTGCCGGCGGCCTGGTGCGCCTATTTTCCAGTCGCAATCCGGCTGAGCAGCAGGCTCAGAAATCCCTTCTCGTCCGATCGCAGGCAGACCTGGGCGTTCGGAGATCCGTCAACGAGCCGGGTCATGCCCTTATCGTCCACCTCGATCCGCAAAGGTTTTGCCGGGCAAAGCTCGGGGCGAATCGCGTACGTTACCGCCACCGGGTCAAAGAGCGTTGGATCCGGCGCGTGGTTATCAGTATGCGCCGCCCACTGGTGGTAGAGCAGGGTCAACTGGTCGGTCAACGGCGAGCCAAAAGAGAATATCTGTTCCCGGTCCTTCGCCTCCAGATGCACCTGGGTTGAGTCCAGAGGCATCATGAAGATCGGCACACCCGACGCAAACAAAGCCTTCGCTGCCGCCGGATCGCGGTCGATGTTCCACTCCGGTTCAGGGGGCCGATGCTCATCCCCGTAACCCCGGTAAACGCTCCCCCCCATCAGGACTACGCGCTTGACTTTGCGGAAAGTCGTGGCGTCGCGTTGAATCGCAGCGGCCAGATTCGTCTCCGGGCCGATCGCGATCAGCGTGATCTCTCCCGGATGGGCGCGGATCTGATTGAGAAGAAAGGCGACGCCGTCCGGATGTTTGTGATCCGGTTCCTGCTGCGCGTAGGCGGCCTGGGTGAACACATTTGTATGCGGCGTGGCCACCCCTGCGGCAACCGGGATGGCGCTCCGGCCAACTGCGGCAAGATACCGATCCACCAGCCGGGCCCGCAACTCGGTGTCTCCATAAGCCGTCGTTACCCCCACGATCTGCAACTCGGGGCTGCGCAGGGCAAGGGCCAGGGCAAACGCATCGTCAATGTCGTCGCCGATATCGGTGTCGATGATGGCCAGCTGGGGCGCTTGGCCAGCCTGGTTCGCACCCTCCTGCCCAAGGCTGGAAACGGGCCCGCCGAATCCGAACAAGAGAATTGCGATTAGAACCGAAAAAACCTTCGGGGATTTCATGGCAAGTAATGTAAACGGCCCAGGCTGCCCTGGTTCTGGAAAGGAGGCGCCGCCCTCCATTTCTCGCTCATCTGCTCCCCCTGACCCTCCCCGGCCGAGGCCGCAGTAGGCCGCCTTGTTTGCTCAGCATGCCGTCGGAATTGCCGAAAATTACCGCCACGGGTCGCACAATTGAATCGGAACTTACCCATGAGACCTTCTACAACTTCTCGTCTATCCCACCTGTCTCAGCAACGTCCCCAAAAGTGTCGGGAATCGGCCCGGTTTATTTCCCCCAAAGGTACCCTCTCCCCCCCTATGTAGATTCGTTTTTCTTTCGCCTTGTACGAATTCTTACACTGAATCAAAAGGCTTTACGAGAATAAATTGTCGCCTGAAACAGCATTTTTTGTTACATTCACCACCAAGCCGGGCTTTCGCTTTTGTTCCTCGGTTCTGCGCTAATTCCCGAATCTTGGGGCGTCACCGTGCCGGAAGAAAATCCGGGGCCATCCGAGGGCAGCCACGTCCGGTGCCTTCCAGCCGTTCGATAATCCTGTCCGCGTCATAGACGCAGCCGCCCCACACCCCGCCGCTCGCATGCACCAGCGCGGCCCACAGCCGGGTGTCGTCCGGCAGGGCCGGGTGCGGGCGCAAGTCAGGCCGCGGCCCTCGCAAGGCCAGGCGCCGCGTGCCTTCTTCGGCGCCGAACGGGCCCTCAGCGTCTCCAACGAGATGAACCGACCCGGTCAGCCTCTCGCGATCGATTACGATCTCGATCAGGTCTCCCTCGTGCACCTTCCCCACCGGGCCACCAGCCAGGGCCTCCGGGGATACGTGCCCGATGCAGGCGCCCGTCGAAACCCCGCTGAAACGCGCATCGGTCAGCACGGCGACGTGTTTGCAGTGCGGCAGCATCTTCAGAGCGGAGGTAACCTGGTAGGTTTCCTGCATCCCGGCGCCCTTGGGCCCGCCGCAGATCAGCACGACGACGTCGCCGTGGGCGACCTCGCCCGCCTTGATGGCACGGATCGCAGCTTCTTCGCTGACAAAGACCCGCGCCGGCCCGCGGTGGCGAAACACGTTGTTCTCGTCGATAAGCGACGGATCGATGGCCGTGCTCTTGATCACGGATCCTTCCGGCGCCAGGTTTCCTACCGGAAAGCAGATGGTCGACGTCAGTCCACGCGACCTCGCCCGATCCCGGCTCATGATCACGTCGTCCGGATCGATGCCGTCCAGGTCTCGCAGACGGCGACGTAACTCCAACCGCCTTCGGCTCTCCGACCACCAGTCGAGACTCGCGTCCAGGGTCTCGCCTGTAACCGTCTTGACGGTGGTGTCGAGGAGCCCCGCCGAGCGCAGTTCCAGCATGACCTCGGGCACGCCGCCGGACAGAAACACCTGTACGGTGGCGAACCCGCGCGGCCCATTGGGTAGAGCATCCACCAGGCGCGGGACTCGCCGGTTGGCTTCCGCCCACTCTTCGACCGCCGGTCTCGCGAGCCCAGCTGAAAACGCAATTGCGGGCAGATGAAGCAGGAGGTTCGTCGATCCGCCGAAGGCGGCGTGCAACACCATGGCATTGCGAACCGACGCCGCCGTCAGCACATCCGTAACGCCCATCTTCGACTCGTGCATGCGCAGGAGCGCCCGCGCCGAACGACGCGCTGCATCCAGCCAGATGGGGTGGCCCGACGGAGCAAGCGCCGTATGGGGGAGCGAAAGGCCCAGGGCCTCGCCCACCACCTGCGCGGTGGCAGCCGTACCCAGAAACTGGCATCCGCCGCCGGGGCTGGCGCATGCGCGGCAGCCCATGTCTGCGGCGTACTCCAGCGTGATCTGCTGCTGGGCGAAACGAGCCCCGATAGTCTGCACCTTGCCCGCGTCTTCGCCTTCGTCGGGCAGAAGCGTAACGCCACCGGGGACCAGAATCGCCGGCTGCGCACCCGCCGACGCCAGCGCCATCATCATGGCCGGCAGGCCCTTGTCGCAGGTGGCCACTCCCAGCGTGCCTTTGCCAGTTGGAAGAGACCGCATGAGGCGGCGCAGGACCATGGCGGCATCGTTGCGATAGGGCAGCGAATCCATCATGCCCGGGGTGCCCTGGGTGCGCCCGTCACAGGGGTCAGTGCACGCTCCTGCGAAGGGAATTGCATGCAGCGCCTTCAATTCACGTGCCGCCTCGGCAACCAGCAGGCCCACTTCGTAGTGCCCGGTGTGAAAGCCAAGAGCAATGGGGTGCCCGTCTTCTCCGCGCAGGCCGCCATGCGTGCTGAGAATCAGGAATTCAGGATCCAGAAGGCGCGCAGGCTCCCAGCCCATGCCGGCGCTCTGCGTGAGGCCAAACAAATTTCCCGACGGCTGGTTGAGCAGCATTTCCGCCGTGATCGGCAACTGCCCGGCCGGTCCCGGAGCGTGGGTTTCGACGCGAAGTAGATCCTTGCCGGAAGATTCCAGAACCGACTCGAGCGTGATGGAAGCCTTCGCAGCACCGTCCATCGCTCCAGTATAGGAGCCGGAAACAGCTTTCAGCTCTCAGTCTTCAGCCACGCCGACCGCAAGTTGGGCTGAAAGCTGACGGCTGACAGCTGATAGCTGTCCATTACTTCTCGACCGGCGGCTCGGGCTCCGGCCCCAGCAACGTCAGTTCAAACACCCGCGGCTTGGGGACCGCAGTCTCGTAGATCGAGTCTTCGAGCGAATTCTCGAATGCCTGTAATTTGTCGGTACCGCCCGACTGCGCCCCCGTATCCGCGTTGCGCGCGCGCATGCGCAGGTGGATATAGTGGGCCTCATCGCGGTCCCGCACCAGCCAGCTTATGCGCTGGGCCTGTTGCCGCATCGGCGTCTGGTAATCGGCCAGATTGATTCCGTTCGTCAGCACCGTGGCGGAGAACGTTCCAATCACATCTTTGTCGATGGTCAGCTTGTATTGCCCTGCTTCGAGTCCGGTCACCCGCAGCGGTTCCTGGTTGAGCGCCTGCTGGATATCCGTAAGTTTCAGCAGCAGAGCCTGGGTCGCGTTGCTGGCGAGCAAGGGCAGCGGCAGTCCATTCTCGGTTTCGGTCCAGTGCAGGGTGCCGTTGTCCCTGGCGACGGGCTCGACCATTGCATTCTGCGCATCGATCACCTTGCCGGCAGCAGCGTCGATCGTGACGGACGAGACAAGCGCCGGCGCATTCCAACCCTTAAGCACCGCCTCCGCCATGATCCAGTGGGCGATCGGATCGGGGTGCACACGATCGGGCAGGAGAAGCTTCGCTATCTGGGGATCCATGGTCTGGGCCTTCTCGATAGCCGCGACCACAGGGGGGTTCAGATTGGCGAAGACAGCGCCGTACTTCTGCGCCAGATCTTTATCGAGATCGGCGAAATGCAGCATCACCGCGTTGTACCCGCCGGGAAACGTCAGCGGCGCCGTGACGTCGTCATAGGGCGACGGCCCCAGGAGCGTGATCCGCGCTGCTGGAGCATGCTCGTGAATGGATTCGATCAAGTGTTCGTAGCCCTTGACGTAGGCGTTCTCGATCTCCGGTGTAGTGGCGCGATAACTGCCGTCGTTCATCCCCAGCATGACTGTGACGACCGTTGGCTTTTCTGAAAACACGTCGCGTTCGAGTCGCTGATCGATCGGCCCTCCGCCACCCCCGGTCACGCGATCGCCCCCTACGCCCGCGCCATAGAAGTGAATCCTCAGGTGCGGAAAGCGCACAGAGGTGTACAACTCGACGTACTGGTTGTAGAGATTCTGTTCGGTGATGCTGTCGCCGTAAAAGACAACGGTATCTCCGCCCTTGAGATAAAAGGCCTGGCCGCTGCCCGGCGCGGTAACAACCGACACCAGCGAATCCGCGCAACCGTAGTAGAGGAACCACTGGCTCTTGAAGTACACCAGCCCCTCTGCAAACGTCGTCCCAGCCGCATACTGTCCGGTCTTCTCGTAGGGCAGTTCGGGCTTGAGCACGGGCGAGTCGGTCTGTTCGATCAGATGCTTTGGATCCTTGGCGTCGAAGAGTGCCTCGCCGGCCGCATACGCATTCGGACCCAGGACCGGATCACCACCGGTTTCTGCATTTTTGCCGTTATAGAGGACAACGATTCCCTGGTCGGTCAACACCGGCGGCGGACCCGTCTCGGGAAACGTGCTGTCGAAGTGGCCTGCGCGCGGACGCAGCAATTCCACCGGCGCGCCGCTCCCATCCTCCACCGGAGTCCAATGGATCAGATCATCCGAAGTCGCAATGTGGATGGCGCCCTCGCCCCAGTACATCCAGTACTTGCCGTCGATCTTCGCTGCCACCAGGCGGGTCTTGTCCTTGTCCAGCCGGGTGACTATGCCGGCCGACTTGTATTTGAGGTGCGCATACTTGCCGCCCGCCGCGGTGAGGAAAGCCGGCCCATGTTTGGTCCAGTGGGTCAGATCGGTTGAGGTCGCAATGCCCACCGAATAGGTCTTGCGATTCCACTGCGTGTAGGTCAACACATAGGTGCCGTCTTCGCCTTCCACGATGCGCGGGTCTTCCACGCCGCCCGGCCACTCGCGCGCCTTCTGGCTGTCGGGCGCGGGAAAGAAGACAGGGTCGGGCCCGCGCGTGAAGTGGATGCCGTCCTCGCTCTCAGCCATGCCCAACCGGGAGGTGTGCATACCGATCTGCATGGCGCCGGAGTTGTCCTCCGCGCGATAGAGCACGTAGATCTTGCCTTCATGCACGATGGCTGCAGGGTTGAAAGTGTGCAGCGCTTCCCATTTCACCGGCGCCTTGAGGATGGGATCGGTGAAGGTGGATGCGGGATTGGGCGTGATCACTGGGTTCCCGCTTGCCGGCCGCATGAACGGCCCGATCATCCAGGGCTGGGCCTGCACCCCGGCGGCGCTCGCCATTGCCACTAACATCATCCAACCGAATTTATGCATCATTGGCCGTTCAGTCCTTCCTCAATGGCGCTAGTCCGCGCATAGAAGCTTAGCGCTGCATCCCCTTGTTTCAGCAACCGGGTGCGCTGGAGCTGGCCGTACCGATCTTCGGGCGATTCGTTGCGGCGGTGCTCGGCAATCACCAGCGCGCCGTCGGCCGTTGCGCCGGCTGCCCGACCACCCAGCAATTCGAGGGTGGCCGCATACTCGCGTGCAGCGTCATAGGGCGGATCCAGAAACAGGACATCGAACTCCGGGCCGCCTTCCGCGTTGCGCAGATATCCACCCACGCTCCCGGCCACGATCCGATACCCCTCCGTCAAGCCCAATCCGTCAAGATTCGCCCGCAGCATCCTGATCGCCGTCGGCGCTCGTTCGACAAACACGACCCATGCCGCCCCGCGGCTGAGGGCCTCAATGCCCACCGCACCCGACCCGGCGTACAGATCCAGAGACGCCGCTCCCTGAATGCGGGGAGCCAGCACGTTGAACAGGGTTTCGCGCAGACGGTCGCTGGTGGGCCGGGTTGCCAGCCCCGCGGGAGCCTGCAGGGTTCGAGAGCGAAATGACCCGGCGATGACGCGCATGGGCAAGGAAGGTGAGCCGCCTCAGACAGCATAGTTCACCCGATTGCAGGGTTAGCCTCTACAATAATCAGTATGCGTGGATGGTCAGTCCCAATGGGCCGGTGGATGGGTGTGGAGTTGCGCGTGCACACCTTCTTCCTGTTGCTGGCAGTCGTGTGCCTGGGCCTGGGCGCATCCGACGGAATCATACGCGGGCTGGGCCTTTTCCTCGTACTGGTCGCGGCCATCGTGGTGCGCGAAATTGTCCGCTTGCTGGTGGCGGCGTGGCTGGGCCTGAAGTTGCGTGCCATTTTAGTGTTGCCCATCGGGGGCTTGTTCGCCTATGCCAACCCGGAAAGCCAGGAAAATGCTAACCAGGGAACCGGGCAGTTTGCCCTGGCATTCGCCGGTCCGCTGGCCAACGGAGCGATGGCGCTGATCCTGGCGGCGACTTTCCTGGGCGCGGGCGGCAACGTCAATCTGATCAGCCAGCCCTGGATCTCCTCGGCCTATCTGCTGCGCAGTATGGTCTGGATGCCAGCCGGCCTGGCGGTTCTGCACCTGCTGCCGGCATATCCGCTGGACATGGGCCGGCTGCTTCGTGGCAGCTTCGCCCGCAAGCAGGGAATCGCTCCAGTCGGCCGCGCCGCCACGGGCATTGGCCAGTTGCTGGCGCTGGCGGCCATGATCGGCGGTATGCTGCTGCATAGTCCGTGGCTGATCATTGCCGGGTTCTTTATCATGATCGGCGCGCAAATCGAGGACCAGGGCGTGTTCTTCCAATCCGTGGTCGACACGGTGCGGATGCACGAGGTCATGCTCACCGATTTCGCGACCCTCTCTCCATCCGACACGCTGGCGGACGCGCTTGGCCGCTGCGTTCACTCGCTGCAGGAAGACTTTCCGGTGGTGCGCGGACCACAGCTGGTGGGCATCGTTTCGCGCCAGCGCATCGTCGACGCCCTGCGCTCGGACGGCAATGGCTATGTGCAATCGGTGATGTCGCGGGCCTTCCAGGTGGCCCGGCCGGAAGACACACTCGGCACCACCATCCGCCGCATCACTGCCGGCCGCGGCCTTTCCCTGATTCCGGTTACCGAAAGCGGCCGCGTGGTAGGCATCGTGAGCGTGCAGAACCTCATGAGTTCCATGACCCTGCTGGCCGAGCAGAGAAGGCTGCAGCGGGAAGAGGCGGCAGAGTAACTTTTAGCTCTTCGCTTTTTTCGTGTTAGCAAGAGCCGACTTCATCCGCGTCGATTACGGCTCGTATCATCGAGACGTGGAAATGCCCAAGCAGTTCGCTCCTCTCGCACCCGGCCTGTATCTTGTCGCGACACCGATTGGCAACCTGGGCGACATCACCCTGCGCGCGCTGGACGTACTGAAGCGGGTCGACCGCATCGCCTGCGAAGACACCCGCCAGACGCAGAAGCTGCTCAATCATTTCCAGATCGCCACGCCCACTGAGAGCTGCCACGAGCACAACGAGCATGAGCGCGCCGCTCCCCTGGTTCGAGCGCTCCAGGAAGGCGCGCTTATCGCCCTCGTCACGGACGCGGGTATGCCCGGCATCAGCGATCCGGGCAGCTGGCTCACGGCTGCGGCGATTGCCGGCGGCGTGCCGGTTTTCCCCATTCCAGGCGCCAACGCGGCCCTCAGCGCCCTGATCGCCTCCGGCCTGCCCACAGGCGAATTTCACTTCCTTGGGTTCCTGCCCGAGAAAGCCGGCGCCCGCCGCACACGAATTGAGACCCTGGCCGCGGCGGGAAACGATGCCGGCACCCTGGTGTTCTACGAAGCCCCGCATCGCATCCTCGGCACCCTGGCTGATCTCGAGTCGGTGTTTGGGGCCGAGCTCCGCGTCGTCGTGGCCCGCGAACTCACCAAGCTGCATGAAGAGTTCCTGCGCGGAACGGTGGCGGAGATACGGCAGGCACTGGCCTCCCGCGACACCGTTCGAGGGGAAATCACGCTCCTCGTGCAGGCACCGGCTGAACTCGTCGCCCGGGGCGAGGCGAGCGCCTCAAAGGAAAAGATCGCGGACCGGGTGGCGCGGATCGGCGCGGAGGCCGGCGTCGATGAAAAGGAAGCGCTGAAGCGGTTGGCGCGGGAGCTGGGGCAATCGAAGAGCGAACTCTATCGCGAGCTGCAACGCGAGCGGGCGCGGATACGCGCGCGATAAAAATCGGCTTCCGATGTCAGAATGCCAACAATGCGGCGATTCAAGGCGGACTGGCTTCGTTGCACGCGGGATCCGCGCCGCCGTGCTGTTGCATGGCCTCGATCTCATCCACCAGGGACGCGAGTTGATCCCGCTTGCGCGGGCTCAGGTCGAGAAAGCGAATGCCGACCGTGAACTTGTCGTGAATGGACTGAACCACGCCGCCAAGCCGGAAGGGCAAGCCGTCGAGCTTGAACTCGGTTTCGACCCGCCGGTAGATTCCCACTGGGAACCTTTCGCGGGTGCGGATGCGGCATCCGCTCATGCTGAGGTCGAGGATGCGCCCGGAAACCTGCGCGCCCACGTCGATGAATTGAAGGGTTGCGGCTTCATCGACGGCATAGCGTGGCTGGGACCGGCGGTCCGATGGCGCAGACGCCTCTTCCATTCCAGGGCCTCTACTGTCCTTTTCGGAAATCCTGCGGGTTTCTTTAGTCGCGGCTCAGTCGTTGATCGAGGATGCCGGCGGTGACCCATTCCGAACATGCTTTCGCGCCCGGTTGGAGGACTTTCAATGTCCGTCCGACAACTCCCATGGACGAGTTGGTGCGGCCTGAGGAACTTCCCGGCCCCGCAGCCGGTCGTACTGATACAAATCGCTGGTGGTGCCCAGCGACTCGTTGTACAGCCCCATGCCCCCGGTGACCTGGTTCAACTCTTCGGTGAACTGGTGAATGGCGTGCAATTGGGCGGCCGTGGCGGGCAGTTCATATTGGACAGTTTTAATGAACTTCTGGTAGCCGCGATCGAGCAGGCGGGCTATCTCTCCGCGCACCAGGATCCCCGGCGTCATCGCCATTCCGGCAGTGCCGTTTTCGACGCGCCCGTCTCCCTTGCCCGGAACCAGGACCGCCGCCGCGCCATCCTTGGTGACCATCACGCCGTCCGCGATCCCCGGAAAGGGCTTCACATCGAAGGAATGAGTGCGCAGCGCGTCGAGCATTTGTTCGAAGCTCAGAGTACGGGATTTTCGGGCCATCGATCGAATCCAATCTGCGAGGATGGAAGAAGCGGGGGCGTAGTCTCGCATTCCCAGTCTCGCATAGCCACGCTCGCGAGACTGGAGCGGCCGCCGCATTTTTGCATGTCTACGACCGCTGCGCAAACTCGCCTCGGTTCGACCCTGCCCGAGCGCATCGGGAACACGCCTTTGATCCGTTTGGACCAGGCCGTCCGAGGGCTGGAAGGCATTACCCTGCTGGCCAAGGCGGAGTGGGCCAATCCCGGCGGCAGCGTGAAGGACCGCGCCGCGGCGTCGATGGTCCGCGATGCCCGGGCGCGCGGGCTTCTCACTCCCGGCAAGACCCTACTCGACGCGACCAGCGGCAATACCGGAATCGCGTTCGCGATGCTGGGAGCGGCGCTGGGGTTCCCGGTGCACCTGGCCATGCCCACCAGCGTCTCCCCGGAACGCAAGCGAATCTTGCGCGCCTATGGAGCCGTCGTCGACTGGACCGACCCCGGCCAGGGCTCCGACGGGGCGATCCGGAGGGCACGGGAGCTGGCCGGCAACGATCCGGCGCGCTTCTACTACGCCGACCAATACTCGAATGACGCCAACTGGCTGGCGCATTACCACACCACGGGGCCGGAGATCTGGCGACAGACGGGCGGCCAGGTGACGCACTTTGTCGCCGGCCTGGGCACCAGCGGCACGTTTATGGGAACGACGCGGCACCTCAAGGAACAGAATCCTGCCATCCAGGCCATCAGCTTCCAGCCCGACTCGCCGTTTCATGGGCTCGAGGGCATGAAGCACATGGGCTCGGCCATCGTTCCCGCGATCTACAACCCGCATCTGGCCGACCGCGACCTTGCCGTCGAAACCGAGGCCGCGTATGCCATGGCAAAAAAGCTGGCCCGCGACGAGGGCCTGCTGGTGGGGATCTCGGCTGCAGCGGCGGTTGTGGCCAGCCTTTCGATTGCCCGCGAGGAAGCGGGCGCGGGCCGTCAAGCCGTCATCGTCACGGTTCTGCCCGATTCCGCCGACAAGTACCTGAGCGAGAGATTCTGGGATGAGGACGGTTGGGCGTACTCGATTTAGCTGCCAGCTATTAGCTTTCAGAATTCAGCTTTCAGCTTCTGGCTACTGGCTCACTCCCTTGGCCATTAGCATGAACGAAACCGATGAGTTCACTCCAAATACCCAATGCGATCTTTGACTCCATCCGTGGCCACGGCGAGGAGACTTATCCCCACGAGTGCTGTGGCGTGCTGCTTGGGCGCTCAACCTCGGAAGGCTGGTCGGTGGCAGCGGCAGTGCGGGCGGGCAATACGCGCACCGACTCGGCGCACAACCGATACCAGATCGCTCCCGTTGAACTGGTGAAGATTCAGCGGGAAGCTCACCGGCAAGGCCTCGACATCGCGGGCTTCTATCATTCCCACCCCGACCACCCGGCGCAATGGTCGGCCACCGACTTTGCCGAAGCGCACTGGATCGGCTGCTCCTATGTGATCACCGAGGTTGCCGATGGCAGAGCCCGAACGACCAATTCCTTTCTCCTCGCCGGCACGACGGAGGAAGACAAGCGTTTCGAGCTGGAGACGATCACGGTTTCTGAGTAGGGAATTGCATTCTCGAGATGCTCGCCGCTCAAAAAGCGAAATAAAAACGAAGAAGAGTCTCGCGGGTGGGTAACCAAAATTCCGGTTTCAGACGACAATTATTCCCGTAAGCCATTTAGATTCAGTTAAAAAATCTCAAAAAGCGAAATAAAGCGAATCTAGATAGGGGGAGGGG
>Ga0210383_10002341_pt1 | contig 17126 bp, 9 predicted proteins | sample IncBWC14OmetaG_FD_160072 | JGI IMG/M metagenome (GOLD analysis project Ga0210383, IMG submission 160072) | Forest soil microbial communities from Barre Woods Harvard Forest LTER site, Petersham, Massachusetts, United States - Inc-BW-C-14-O ...
GGGAGCGAGCTCGAGGCGACCAGGGTCCGGATGGCGCGCAGGGCCACCGACAAGGTGGTGAACGTGAAGCGCTCGCTCTCCCAGATCTCACCGAGCATCTGGGTCGCCATCGCGACCGCCGCCTCGTTTCCCGACGCCCAGGCCGCGAGCCGTTCCTCCGGCGTCCGCGCGATCCCCGAACCGCTGACCCCGAGCACGTCCTGGGTCAGCGAGGCGTGCGCGGCGTACAGGTCGTCGCGCAGGGCCGCGCGGGCCATGGTCGACCAGCGGTCCTCGCGGGGCAGCGCGGTGATGCGGTCCCGCAGCCGGGTGATCTGCAGCCGGTCGGCGAGGTCGAAGTAGACGTCGGCGGTCTCCTCGACGGGCCGGCCGGCGAGCGAGGCGACCTGCACGATGTCGAAGGCAGAGTACGTCGGCACCATGGCCGCGACCCGTTCGGCCAGGTCCAGGGGCACGCCTAGGGCCAGGTAGGAGTCCCGGCGCTCCTCGAACCCGGCCAGGTCCCGGCCGGTGAGCAGCTTGGGCAGGCCGGCCCGGACGGTCCGCACCCCGTCCGCGAAGAAGCCCACGGTGGCCTGGATGTCGAACGGCGGGCGCCGGTTGTGCAGCAGCCACCGCACCGCGCGCTCGGTGAGCTTGCGCCCCTCGAGCAGCAGGGTGATCTGGGCGGCCAGGCTCACCTGGCCCTCGAGCTCCTCGACCTGGGCCCAGAAGGCCGGCATGTCGAACACGTCCCGGGCCACTAGCCAGGCCCGGGTCAGGTTAGACACCGAGGCGCCCGTCTCCTCGATCAGCCGGAACAAGAAGGTAATGCCCGACGTGTCGATCATCTCGTTGACCACGGAGGTGGTGATGATCTCGCGGCGCAGCGGATGTGATTCCATCCGGTCCGCGAACCGCGCCCGCAGCTGGGCCGGGAAGTACGCGTCCAGTACCCGGCGCAGGTACGGGTCATCGGGCAGGCGGGAGTCCAGTACCTCCTCGCCCGCCGAGATCTTGGTGTGAGCGAGCAGCAGGGCGAACTCGGGGGTGGTCAGGCCGCCGCCGGCCGACCGGCGTTCGGCGATCTCCCGCTCGCCCGGCAGCACGTCGTGCTCCGGGTCGAGCCGCTTGTCCCGCACCAGCTTGCGCAGGTACCGGGCGTGCACGTGCAGCAGGGAGGGAGCCTGCGACCGGGACGCGGCCAGGGCCATGTTCTGCCGGTAGTTGTGCCGCAGGACAAGCGCGGCGACCTCGTCGGTATTGTCCTCCAGCAGCTGGTGCCGGGCGGTCGCGGGGATGGCGCCGGCCCGGATCGCGTCGTCGAGCAGGATCTTGATGTTGACCTCGTGGTCGGAGGTGTCTACCCCGGCCGAGTTGTCGATGAAGTCGGTGTTCACCAGCCCGCCGTCGAGCGAGTACTCGATCCGGGCGGCCTGGGTGAGGCCGAGGTTGCCGCCCTCGCCGATGACCCGGGTGCGCAGCCGGGGCGCGTCGATCCGCACCGCGTCGTTGGACCGGTCCCCGACGTCGGCTTGCGACTCGTAGCTGGCCTTCACGTAGGTGCCGACTCCGCCGTTCCACAGCAGGTCAACGGGGGCGGCCAGGATGGCGGAGATCAGCTCGTCCGGCGATAGCGCCTTCACCCCGGCGTCCAGGCCGAGGACGGTGCGGGCCTGCGGCGAGACCGGCACCGACTTCACGCTGCGCGGCCAGACCCCGCCGCCGGGTGAGATAAGGCCCGGGTTGTAGTCGGCCCACGAGGACCGGGGCAGCGCGAACATCCGCTGCCGTTCGGCGAAGCTGGCCGCCGGATCGGGATCGGGATCGATGAACACGTGCCGGTGGTCGAACGCGGCGACCAGCTTGATGTGCTCCGACAGCAGCACCCCGTTGCCGAACACGTCGCCGGACATGTCGCCGATGCCGACCATGGTGAAGTCGTCGGTGTCGGGGTTCATCCCGAGCGCCGCGAAGTGGATCTTGACCGACTCCCAGGCTCCACGGGCGGTGATGCCCATCTTCTTGTGGTCGTAGCCTTCTGAGCCGCCGGAGGCGAACGCGTCGCCCAGCCAGAAGCCGTACCGGGCCGCGATCTCGTTGGCCGTGTCGGAGAACGTCGCGGTGCCCTTGTCCGCGGCCACCACCAGGTACGGGTCGTCGCCGTCGCGCCGGACGACCTCCGGCGGCGGCACCACCTTGTCGGCCTCGATGTTGTCGGTCACGTCGAGCATAGCCGCGATGAACGTCTTGTAGCAGGCCAGGACCTCGGCCTGGTAGGCCTCGCGGTCGGACGGATCGGGCAGCCGCTTGCACACGAAGCCGCCCTTAGCCCCGGACGGGACGATGACCGCGTTCTTCACCTCCTGCGCCTTGACCAGCCCGAGGACCTCGGTGCGGAAATCCTCCTGCCGGTCTGACCAGCGCAGCCCGCCGCGCGCCACCCGGCCGAACCGCAGGTGCACCGCCTCGAGCCGGGGCGAGAAGACATAGATCTCGAACTTCGGCCGCGGCTGGGTCAGCCCCGGGATCGTGCCCGGGTCGAGCTTGAGCACCAGGGGCCGCGGGCTGTCAGCGCCGCCCGGGCTCTGCGTCCGGTAATAGTTGGTGCGCAGCGTCGCGTCGATCAGCGCCAGGTACGAGCGCAGGATCCGGTCGTGATCGAGGCTGACCACCTCGTCGAGCTGGCCACGGATTTCCTCGGTGATGGCCTCGCAGCGTTCGGCCGCGCCGTCCTGCTTGGCCGGATCGAACCGGGACTCGAACAGGCGGACCAGGAGCCGGGTGATGGCCGGGTTGGACCGCAGCACCCGCTGCACGTAGTCCTCGCTGAACCGCACACCGCCCTGGCGCAGGTACTTCGCGGCCGCGCGCAGCAGCGTCACCTCACGCCAGGTCAGCCCGGCGGTCAGCACCAGCGCGTTGAACCCGTCGTCTTCGGTCTCGCCGTACCACAGCGCGGTCAGGGCCTCCTCGAAGACCAGCCGCAGGCTGCCGGCCGCGGCGACCGCCGGAGGCCGGAGACCAAATTCATATATCCAGAACGACCCGGCGCTCGAGCTCCCGGCGAACTTGTACGGGTGCTCGTCGACGACCTCGAGCCCCATGTGCTGCAGCTGCGGCAGCACGTCGGACAGCGTGATCGGCGAGCCCGACCGGTAGACCACCAGCGTCCACCGCTCCGGATGCTCGACCAGCCGGACCGCGAACTCCCGATCCGCCTCCCGCAGCCCGAGCATCATGGTCAGGTCGTCGACCGCGTCTTGCGCGGAGACGTCTGCCTTGTACGTCTCGGGGATGCTCGCCCCGCACAGCTCGAGCAGGATCCGGGCCCGCTCCTCGCCGAGGACCCGGATCGCCTCGGCGGACAGGTCCTCGTCCCAGGACCGGACCGCAGCGGCCAGCCTGCGCTCCAGCGCGGCCGCGTCCACCTGCGGGACCACCTGGCCGCGCTCCGCCCGGACCACGACGTGCAGGCGGGCCAGGGCCGAGTCGCCGATGGTGGCGCTGTAGTCCACCGACGCGCCGTTCAGGGCCTCGCGCAAGATCTCCTGCGCGCGCAGCCTGACCTTCGTGGTGTACCGGTCCCTGGGCAGGTACACCAGGCAGGACATGTACCGGCCGTAGCGGTCCCGGCGCAGGAACAGCCTGGTCTGCTTGCGCTCGGACAGCCGCAGCACGCCCAGCGCGATCGGGGTGAGCTCGTCGCCGGAGATCTCGAAGAGTTCTTCGCGCGGATAGTCCTCCAGGATCTCGACCAGGTCCTTGCCGTCATGGCTGTCGGCGGACAGCCCGGCTTCGGCCAGGACGTAGGCCAGCTTGCCCCGGATGACCGGGATCCCGGCGATGGGCGCGGTGTGCGCGGCGTGGGTGTACAGGCCGAGGAAGCGATACTCCCCGGTGACCGTGCCGTCTGGGCCGAGCTTCTTGACCGAGACGTAGTCCAGGTAGTTGGCCCGGTAGACGGTGGACCTGGAGTTCGCCTTGGCCAGCACCAGCCGTTCGTTCGGGTCCTGGGCCCGGCGCGCGACCTGGGTCGACAGCTTGCGCATCAAGGGTCCGCCCTGCCGGTCGTGCCGCAGGATGCCGAGCCCGGTTCCGGGTACCGGGCGCAGGCCGGCGCCCTCCGGGGTGCGGATCAGGTCGTATTCGCGGTAGCCGAGGAAGGTGAAGTTGCCGACCGCCAGCCAGCGCAGCAGGTCGCCGAACTCGGCCACGTCGCTGCCGGGCGCCCCGCCCAGGCCGTCGGCCAGCCCGCGGGCGGCGGCCGCCATCCGCTGGGAGTCTTCGACGGCCACCCGCACGTCCTCGAGCACGTGGCGCAGGTCGGACTCCAGCCCCTCGGCCGTGACCCCGTCCCCGGGCGGCTCGAGCTCGACGTGGATCCAGGATTCGATCAGCTCGTCGGTGGCGGCGGCACCGTCACCCGGCTTGTCCTGGGCGTCGGCCTCGCTGCACACCCCGACGATTTCGCGCAGCGCGCCGCTCACGTCCCGGCGCACCCGCAGCAGCGGGTGCACGAGCAGGGAGATCTCGGCCTTGTGGCGGTTCAGCCGGGTGGTGACCGAGTCGACCAGGTAGGGCATGTCGTCGGTGACGATGTCCACGATCAGGCTGGCCGGGGTGACCGGGTCCAAGTGCGCGCGCCCCGGCTCACGGACCTGGATCAGGGCTCGGCCCTGCGGCCGGAGCAGGCCGAGCTCGGCGTGGGCCTGCGCCACCGCGGCCAGCCGCGAGGGCGAGGGCAGGTCCTCGGTGGCCACCCGGTGGTAGTAGGCGCGCAGGTAGCACAGGACGCTGTCGCCGCCGCCCAGCCGGCCCGGGTCCAGCGCGGGATCGTCCACCCAGGCCTCGGCCGCCTTGACCAGCAGGGCTTCCCTGGCCTCGAGAACGTCGCTGTCCGGCATCGCGTCCACTGTCCACTCCTTTGTGGGGGGTTCGGTCTGTGCAGGCCCCGGGGGGGCGACTCCATCACGCCGTTGTGACAGAGTCGTTTCTAAACTAACCGCGGTACGAAGTAGGCGAGGACTTCGGGGTTGGCCAGGGCGTTCGGGTCGGCGGCCCGCGCTGGGTCGGTGCCGAGCAGGATCTTGCGCACGGGCACCTCCAGCTTCTTCCCGGACAGGGTCCGCGGGATACCTGGCACCTGGTAGATCTCGTCCGGCACGTGCCGGGGCGAGAGCTGGGTCCGGAGCGCGGCCCGGAGCCGGGCGGCCAGGTCGTCGTCGAGTTCGCGGCCCCCCGCGGGCACGACGTACAAGATCAGCCGCCCCTCGGCGCCGAGCCGGCCGGTGTCCACCACCAGGCTGTCGGCGACCTCATCGAAGCCCTCGACCACGCGGTAGAACTCGCTGGTGCCCATCCGGACCCCGCCGCGGTTGAGGGTGGCGTCGGAGCGGCCGTAGATGACGCAGCCGCCATCGGGCAGCAGTTCGATCCAGTCGCCGTGCCGCCAGACCCCGGGGTAGACGTCGAAATAGCTCTCCCGGTACCGGGTGCCGCCCGGATCGTTCCAGAAGCCGACCGGCATGGACGGCATGGGCTGGGTGATGACCAGCTCGCCGACCTGGCCGATGACCGGATGACCGTCGTCGTCGTAGGCCTCCACCTCCGCGCCCAGGCAGCGGCCCGAGATGATGCCGGCCCGGACCGGGAGCAGCGGACAGGGCCCGACGAACCCGGTACACAGGTCGGTGCCACCGGAGAAGGAGCCGAGCAGCAGGTCCTTGGAGACCCGGTCGTACACCCAGCCGAACGCCTCGGGCGGCAACGGCGACCCGGTCGAGCCGATGGCCCGCAGCGCGGACAGGTCGACCTCGTCCCCCGGCCGCAGCCCGGCCTTCATGCAGGCCACCAGGTAGGGCGCGCCGACCCCCAGGTAGGTGACGCCGTGCTCGGCGGCCAGCCGCCACAGCCGGTCGGTGGCCGGGTAGGTGGCGCTGCCGTCGTACAACACGATGGTCAGGCCGGCCAGCAGGCCCCCGGCCAGGTAGTTCCACATCATCCAGCCGGTCGTGGTGTACCAGGTGAAGACGTCGCCGGGCCGCAGGTCCTGGTGGAAGGCGAGCGCCTTGAGGTGCTCGAGCACGATCCCGCCGTGGCCGTGCATGATCGGCTTGGGCAGGCCCGTGGTGCCCGAGGAGTAGACCACCCAGAGGGGATGGTCGAAGGGCACCTCTTCGAACTCCGGCTCGCGATCCCCCTCCCCCAGGTCGTCCCAGCGGATGAACCGGTCCGGGAAGCTATCGGCTTGGCCGATCAGGTCGACCAGCACCACCGCGGACAGGCCCGGCAGGGCGGCCACCACGTCGTCGACCATCCGCGCCCGGGAGAACTCCTTGCCGCCGTACCAGTAGCCGTCGCCCGCGATGAGCACGGTCGGCTCGATCTGCGCGAACCGGTCGATGACGCTGCGCGCGCCGAAGTCGGGCGAGCACGACGACCAGATGGCGCCGATGCTGGCCGCCGCCAGCAGGCCGATGACCGCCTCGGGCACGTTCGGCAGCAGGGCCACGACCCGGTCGCCGCGGCGGACTCCCAGGCCCCGCAGCCCCCGGGCCACCCGCGCGACCTCATGGGCGAGTTGAGCGTAGCTGAGGCGTCCAGCCCTGGTCCGTTCGGCATCAAAAATAATCGCCGTACGGTCGGGATCGGTCCAAGCGGTCCTCAGCGCGTTACGGGCGTAGTTCAAAGTGGAGCCGGTGAACCACTGGAAATCGGGCATGACCTCACCGGTCAGCACCGGCCCCGGGCCGCGGTGGCCGAGCACCTCGAAGTAGTCCCAGACTGCCGCCCAGAACGACCCGGGCTCGGTCACGGACCATTGCCACAGGTCGGCGTAGCCGCCGAAGTCGTGCCCGCGCTCGGCGAGCCAGCGCATGAACCGGGTGATCCGGGCGTCGTGGACCGTCTGCTGATCCGGCTCCCAGAGCACAGCGCCGTACCCGCGGCTGGTCATGTCACTGGTGTCCATCTTCACAGCATCGTGCCATCCTGGCGCGCCTGGCAACGCCCAACGGGGGTTATGCACCGGCGGCGAGCGGCTCCGGGCCGGCGAGCCGGGTGATAAGGGTCACAAGCGCCCCAATGTCGGCCAGGTCCGGAAGCACCGCGTCGGCGCCCGCCTCGCGCAGTTCGGCCGCGCTGGCCCGGCCGCTGGCCACCGCGAGCGACCTGGCTCCGCCGATCCGGGCCGCGTCCACGTCCCGGGGCGAGTCCGCGATGTACACCGTGGCGTCCTCGCCGAACGTGACGCCGTGCTTGTCTCCCGCGCGCCGGCGCGCCACCCGGAGCAAAGTGCCCTTCGGATAGGCCTCCGAGCCGTAGCCGCCGATGTCGAAGTCGACGAAGCCGTCCAGGCCGAACGCCCGGAGCTTCAGCATGGCGGTCGGCCTGCTATTGCCGGTCAGCACGGTCTGCACCGTGCCGTCGAGCTTGGCCACCGCGGCCAGGGCCTGCGCCGCGCCCGGGAGGAGCTGACCCTGGCTCGTCAGTTCGTCGTGCCGGGCTTGAAGGGCCCTGGCGAGTTCGGCGCTGAACGGCTCGAGCATGTGCTCGGCCTCTCCGCCGGCGCGCATGTCCACGCCGTTCAGCGCGAGCGCGTCGAAGAAGATCTCCGACTCCGACCTGCCCGCCACCTGTGGCAGCTGGATCAGCGGACGGCCCGCGATCGCAGCGAACGCCTCGGCGTAGGTCGCCCTGCTCACCCGGGCCACATCGACCAGGGTCAGGTCGATATTCCACAGAACCAGGCGGTGAATGGCGTCCTCCCAGTGAGGGTTATTCAGATAGCGACTAGCGAGCGTGGGCCTCTCGGGCCCGCGCGAGCGGTCGCTGCCGTGGCAACGGCGAGAACCACCGCGGGTATCTGAATGACCCGAACATTAAGAAACACAGAGCTATCCCATGTGAGGGTATCGGTAGTCCGAGGGGGGGACGAAGAGTTCCTTGATCGCGCGGGCGGAGACCCAGCGGATCAGGTTGAACACCGAGCCGGCCTTGTCGTCGGTGCCGCTGGCCCGGGCGCCGCCGAAGGGCTGCTGGCCGACGACCGCGCCGGTGGGCTTGTCGTTGATGTAGAAGTTGCCCGCCGAGTACCGGAGTTTTTCTGTGGCCTCGGCGATCGCGTACCGGTCAGTGGCCAGCACCGCGCCGGTCAGCGCGTACGGGGTGACGTCGGCGGCCTGGGCCAGCATGCCGGCGTAGGCGTCATCCGGGTAGACGTGGACGGCCAGGATCGGGCCGAAGTACTCGGTGGTGAACACCTCGTCGGCCGGGTCGGTGCACTCCAGCACGGTGGGCCGGACGAAGAAGCCCTGCGTGTCGTCGTACGTGCCGCCCGCCGCGATTTTGATCGTAGACGTGTTCTTGGCCCTTTCGATGGCGGCGGCGTGCTTGGCGAAGGCGCGGGCGTCGATCACGGCGCCCATGAACAGCGACAGGTCCGAGGACACGTCGCCCATGGTCAGCGACTCGACCTGGGCCAGGAAGTCGTCGCGGGTGCGGTTCCAGACCGATTCGGCGACGTAGGCGCGGGAGGCCGCGGAGCACTTCTGGCCCTGGTACTCGAACGCGCCGCGGATCAGCGTGGGGGCCAGGCTTTGCGGGTCCGCGCTGGGGTGGACGATCACGAAGTCCTTGCCGCCCGTCTCCCCGACCACCCGCGGGTAGTTGCGGTACCGGGCGATGTTCTCACCCACCGTCCGCCACAGGTGCTGGAAGATGGCGGTCGAGCCGGTGAAGTGAATGCCGGCCAGGTCGGGGTGGGTGAGCGCGACCTGGGAGACGGCCTGGCCGTCCCCGGTGACCAAGTTGATCACCCCGGGCGGCAGCCCGGCCGCCTCGAGCAGGCGCATGAGGTAGTGCGCCGCGAGCTGCTGGGTCGGCGACGGCTTCCATACCACGACGTTGCCCAGCAGCGCCGGGGCCGTGGGCAGGTTCCCGGCGATCGAGGTGAAGTTGAACGGCGTGATGGCCAGCACGAACCCCTCGAGCGGGCGGTACTCCATCCGGTTCCACGCCCCGGGTCCCGACTCCGGCTGCTCGCTGAGGAGCCTTCTGGCGTAGTAGACGTTGTAGCGCCAGAAGTCGATCAGCTCGCAGGCCGCGTCGATCTCGGCCTGGTACGGCGACTTGGACTGGCCGAGGATGGTCGCGGCGTTCACGGTGGCGCGCCACGGCCCGGCGAGCAGGTCGGCGGCCTTGAGGAAGATCGCGGCCCGGTCGTCGAAACTCAGCGCGCGCCAGGCCGGGGCGGCCTGCTTGGCCGCGTAGATGGCGGCGGCCACGTCCACGTCGGTGGCGTTGCCCAGCTGGCCGAGTACGTGTTTGGTGTTGTGGGGCTGTACCACGTCGATCGTCTCGCCGGAGGCCATCTGCTGACGGCCGGCGATGGTCATGGTGAGTTCGGCCCGCTGGCCGGCGAGTTCCTTGATCTTGCTTTCCAGCACGGCCCGCTCGTGGCTGCCCGGCTGGTACTGCCTGACCGGCTCGTTGACCGGTACTGGAGTTCTGGAGACGGCGTCCATGCTCCTTATGGTATGGGCGCTGCTTACTCGGTCTTACTCGGTCTTACTCGGTCTTACTCGGTCTTACTCGGTCTTACTCGGTCAGGTAGGACAGTTCCTGGGTGGCGTACCAGCCGAGTTCGTGGCCCTCGGCGCCGTCCACGGTGAACCGGGCGTCCTCGTCGCCCGCGTCGGCGGCGGGCAGCGCCTGGACCGCGCTGCGCACGTCGGCGTCCGCGGCCGGGGCGTCCACGTGCGCGGCGGCCAGGTCCTTGAGCTGGACGTCCTGTTTTATGACGACCCGGGCGGGCTCGCCGTCGCGGGGGTCTGGTTTGACGTGCTCGGCCGGGATCTCGGCGGCCAGCACCACCCGGCGGGGCGGCGCGGCCGGGTCACCGGCGAGCAGCCGCAGCGAGGCGCGGGCCGCCTCGGTCAGCGCGGCGTACTCCAGTTCCTCGGTGTCGCCGCTGGCGTACGACTCCCGCAGCGCGGGCGTGACCGCGAACCCGGGCATCGGACCGGGCCCGACCTGGCCGGCCAGCAAGGCCTGCGCCACGGCGGGCAGAGTCGACGGCAAGAAGACACGCATGGTGCGTCCCCAGTGAGCGTTATTCAAATACCGGCTGCGAGGGCAGGCCTCCTGGCCTGCGCGAGCGGCCGGTGCAGATGTGAGGTCAGCAACCATAGCGGGTTCTTTGAATAACGCGAACCCATCCCAGGAAAACAGAGTTTGCCACAGTCGGGGGTTACTTGGGTTCTAGCGCTATTACCACTGTGGTGATCGCCTCGTCCAGGGGGACGTGCTCCCACAGGCGGATCACCGACCAGCCGGCCACGGTCAGCGCCGCGTCGTTGGCCCGGTCGCGCTCGACGTTGCGCAGGAGCTTCGGACCCCAGTACCACTCGTTGTTGCGCGGCTTGGAGCCGTGGTCGGGGCAGGCGTGCCAGAAGCAGCCGTCGACGAAGATGGCCACCTTGCGCGCGGTGAACGCGATGTCCGGCCGGACCCGGCGGCCGCCGTCCAGGTCCAGCCGGTAGTCCTTGCGGTAGCGGTAGCCGAGGTGGTGCAGCGCGCGGCGCAGGGCGATCTCGGGCTTGGTATCCGTCCGCCGGTTGGCCCGCATGTTGGCCGACCGGCCCGCGTTGAGGGGATGCGGATAGTCCGGCACGCGTAAAGGGTAGACCTGTCCTGTTGCCAGTCGCATCAGCTTGTCGCTTGCATCAGGTTGCTTGTTGCATCAGGTTGCTTGGGCACTCCAGGCCAGGGGGACGCCGAGCAGGTCCTGCAGTGCCCTGGCGGTGCTCGGGGTCTCGGTGTGCAGCACGCCGGTCATGCCGCACGCCTGGGCCGCGGCCACGTTGGGCGCCATGTCGTCGATGAAGACGCACTCCTCCGGGGGCAGGCCGAGGGTCTGCGCCGCGTGCAGGAAGATCTCCTTCTCCGGCTTGCGCATGCCGACCTCGCCGGACAGCACCACCGTGTCGAACAGCCCGGGGAAGTCCGCGCGCGGGTACTCGCCGCACCCCCAGGAGTTGGAAAGCAACGCGGTGCTGAAGCCTGCTACGCGCAGCGTCCGGATTGTGTCGTACATGGCCGGCACAGGCAGCATGGCCGCGAACATGCGGCGCAGCAGGCCTTCGGCCACGACCGCCGCGCCGTCCAGCCGGAGCAGCCGGGCGGCCAGGATCTCCTCGAACTCGACATCGGAACATTCGCCGCGTTCCAGCGCGTGGATGGGGTTCGGGCTGCCATCGATGTCGTACGCCTGGGCCACCCACGGCCGCATGACCGCCAGGTAACTCTCCCAGTCGATGCCGTCGGCCTCGATCCAGGCCCGGACCGCGGTCAGGATCGGGGTGCTCAGCACCCCGCCCCAGTCGGTGATCACGCCACGCAATTCCCGGCCGTTATCCACAACCGTGATTTTAGGGGCATCTCGGACAGCCCTGTGACGGTTGACCTTTCCCGGCCGGGCCGTGGCGCAGTGGCGCTCTCGCCCGGAAATGTCACTGGCCCGAGGTATAACCAGGACAGCCGGAACCTGGTGGAACACGGCCCGCCACGGGGGTGCGCGGCTTTAAGAAGCGTTCACCGGATCTGGAGGGCGGACCATGCCCGACCTGTCATCCCTGCGCCTGGTCAAGGTGCCGTCTACCGCGCCGCCCTACGACTGTCAGGTCCACGGCGCCCGGTGCCCGGCGGGCGCGGACGTGGTGCCTGGCGTCGAGGAGACGCCTGCTATGTCGGTTTTGCCGGTTGCGCCGGTCTTGCCAGTCGCGCCGGTCTTGGCGGCGGCACCGGTCTTGGCGGCTGGACCGGTCTTGGCGGCTGCGGTTTCGCCGACGGGGGAGGTTTCGCGGCGGTCCGCGCGGCCTGCGGCCGGGGCGGATCCGGTGGCCGCGCGACCGGGTCAGCTGGCCGTGGTGATCGTGGAGGTGCTGGCGGGAGTTCGGCCGGACCGGCAACTGGTCTGTATGGCCACCGATCGGGTCCGGGCGCGCGTCGGGAACCTGGCCCCGCTGCTGGCGGCGGGCCGGCGGCCCAGGATCGCGCGCATCGTGATGTCGCGGCCCGCGGACCGGATCGTGGAGATGACCGTCGTGGTGAACTTCGGCGCGCGGTCGCGCGCCCTGGCCATGCGCTTCGAGCACGCGGCCGCGCGACCCGCGGCGCCGGGCTGGTCCGCCCGGCCCGCGCGCTGGCTGTGTACCGCACTGGAGGCGGGCTGACGTTGGCCGCTTTGCCGCTCTGTCTAAGCCGCTTGATGTATGCCGCTTGATCTATGCCGCTGGCCGGTCGTCAGGGCGTGTTCCGCGGGTCGCCGTGGCAGCGCTTGAACTTGCGGCCCGATCCACACGGGCACGGGTCGTTGCGGCCGACCCGGCTGTACTCGTCCCCGGCGCCCGTGCCCCGGCTCGTCTCCACGTGCGTCCCGCCGTCGACCGACGGCGCCGAGTACTCCAGCCGCTGCGCGCGGCGCGGTCCCAGCCCGGCCGGGACCGCGGTCCCCTGGCCCGCCGCGGACTTGGCGTGCGCGCCACCGGCCCGGGTCCCGGACGTGCCGTCCCCGGTGCCGACTTGCTGCGCGCTGCCGCCTCGCTGCGCGGTACCGCCTTGCTGCGCGGTGCCGCCTTGGGCCCGCTGGCTGCGGGCCGGCGTACCGCCCCGGGCGTGCGCGCCGGCGGGGCGGGGACCGGGGATACCCGGGGCGGGGGCCGCGGGGGGGCTCGCTGCTTCGGGGGTGTCGATGGCCAGCGCCTCGGGGGCGCCCGGGCTCACGCTGCCGTTGGCGGTGGCCTCCTCGACGATCGGGTTCTCCTGGACCTCGACCTTGAGGTTGAACAGGTTGCCGACCGACTCTTCCTTGATCCCCTCCATCATGGCGCCGAACATGTCGTAGCCCTCGCGCTGGTACTCCACCAGCGGGTCACGCTGGCCGTAGCCGCGCAGGCCGATGCCCTCGCGCAAGTAGTCCATCTCGTACAGGTGCTCGCGCCACTTGCGGTCCAGAACCGACAGCACCACCCGGCGCTCGAGCTCGCGCATGACCTCGGCGCCGAACTCTTCCTCGCGCCGCTCGTAGGCGGACCGCGCATCGGCGATGGCCGCCTCGGTGATGAACTCACCGGACAGCCCGGCCCGCTCGCCGCCCACTTCCTCGATCACGTCGTCGACGGAGATGCTGATCGGGAACAGCTGGCGGAAGGCCCGCCACAGCTTGTCCAGATCCCACTCCTCGGGATAACCGTCGGCGGTCTCGCCCGCGACGTACCCGGCGACCACCTCGTTTACCATCTCGCGGATCTGCTCGTGCAGGTCAGCGCCCTCGAGAACCGTGCGGCGCTCGCCGTAGATGACCTTACGCTGCCGGTTCAGCACGTCGTCGTACTTGAGCACGTCCTTGCGGATCTCGAAGTTCTGCTGCTCGACCTGGGTCTGCGCCGACCGGATGGCCCGGGTGACGACCTTGGACTCCACCGGCACGTCGCCTGGGATGTTCAGCCGCTCCATGATCGACCCGACGCGCTCGGAGTTGAACAGGCGCATCAGGTCGTCTTCCAGGGACAGGTAGAACCGGCTCGCACCCGGGTCGCCCTGGCGGCCGGAGCGGCCGCGCAGCTGGTTGTCGATTCGGCGGGACTCGTGCCGTTCGGTGCCGAGCACGTAGAGGCCGCCCGCCTCGACGACCTCCTCGTGTTCCTCGGCCACGGCTCGCTTGGCCTTGGCCACGGCCTCGGGCCACGCCTTCTCGTACTCATCCGGTGTCTCGACCGGGGACAGGCCCCGCTCGTGCAGCTCCTGGTCGGCGATGAACTCCGGGTTGCCGCCGAGCATGATGTCGGTGCCGCGGCCGGCCATGTTGGTGGCCACCGTGATCGCGCCCCGCCGCCCAGCCGAGGCCACGATCAAAGCCTCGCGCTCGTGGTACTTGGCGTTCAGCACCTCGTGCGGGACGCCGCGGCGCTTGAGCATCTTGGACAAGATCTCGGACTTCTCGACGCTGACCGTTCCGACCAGGACCGGCTGCCCGGCCTGATGGCGCTCGGCGATGTCCTCCACGCACGCCTCGAACTTGGACTGCGCGCTCTGGTAGATGACGTCGGCCTGGTCATCGCGGATCATCGGCATGTTGGTCGGGATCGGGACCACGCCGAGCTTGTAGATCTGGTGGAACTCGTTGGCCTCGGTCGTCGCGGTACCGGTCATGCCGGACAGCTTGTCGTACAGGCGGAAGTAGTTCTGCAGCGTGATCGTAGCCAGCGTCTGGTTCTCGTCCTTGATCGCGACGCCTTCCTTGGCCTCGATGGCCTGGTGCATGCCCTCGTTGTAGCGCCGGCCGTGCAGGATGCGGCCGGTGAACTCGTCCACGATCAGGACCTCGCCGCTCATCACGACGTAGTCCTTGTCCTTCTTGTACAGCTCCTTGGCCTTGATCGAGTTGTTGAGGAAGCTGACCAGGGGCGTGTTGACCGGATCGTAGAGGTTCTCGATGCCCAGCCAGTCCTCGACCTTCTCGACCCCGGCCTCCATGATGCCGACGGTCTTCTTCTTCTCGTCGACCTCGTAGTCACCTTCGCCGTCCTCGCCGCGGCGCAGCCGGGGGGCGATCTTGGCGAACTCGACGTACCAGCGCGCGCTCTGCTCGGCCGGGCCGCTGATGATCAGGGGGGTCCTGGCCTCGTCGATGAGGATCGAGTCCACCTCGTCGACGATCGCGTAGTGATGGCCGCGCTGCACGCATTCGTCCAGCGTCCAGGCCATGTTGTCACGCAGGTAGTCGAAACCGAATTCGTTGTTGGTGCCGTAGGTGATGTCGGCCGCGTACTGGACGCGGCGTTCGGCCGGGGACATCTGGGACAGGATCACGCCCACCTCGAGCCCGAGGAAGTGGTGCACCCGCCCCATCCACTCGGAGTCGCGCTTGGCCAGATAGTCGTTGACCGTGACCACGTGAACGCCATTGCCCGCCAGGGCGTTGAGGTAGGCGGGGAGCACGCTGGTGAGCGTCTTGCCCTCACCGGTCTTCATCTCGGCGATGTTGCCCATGTGCAGCGCCGCGCCGCCCATCAGCTGGACGTCGAAGTGACGCTGGCCGAGGGTGCGCTTGGCCGCCTCCCGGACGGTGGCGAAGGCCTCCGGCAGCAGATCGTCGAGCGTCTCCCCGTCCGCGTACCGCTGCCGGAACTCGTCGGTCATACCCCGCAGCTCGGCGTCGCTCATCGCGACGAAGTCGTCCTCGATCGAGTTGATCTGCTCGCTGATCCGCTTGAGCTTGCGCAGGATCCTGCCTTCGCCGGCGCGAAGGACATTATCGATAATGGGTGCCACTCTCGTCGCGCTCCTCGCGGATCGTCTGACCTCACCACGGCCGGTGACCGTATTCGGCTCCGGTTCACCGTCTCGCATGTCATCGTAGGCGAGATGAGGCACCAAACCGAGTCGGCTGAGGACCGGCAGGTTGCCGCGACACCGGTGCCGGCGAGCGGGTTAGGGCCGGCTGGTGATCAGTCTCGCACTTCCCGGAGAATAATAGGAGCGGTACTTACCGAGAGGAGCTACGAGTGGCCGATCAGGTGGCACCAGGCACCATGGCGGAGGCGGGCAATACCGGAGCGCGCGGGCTCGACGCGCAGATCGCTCCGTCGTATGTCCACGAGGCGCACCACGGCCGGCCCGCCTCCTGGGCGACGACATCCATCGTCATCGTCGGTTTCGTCATCGGCGGGATCGCGCTGCCCGTCGGACCGATCTGGTGGCTGTTCTGGCTGGGTACCGGAATCGTGGTCCTCGGCGCCATCTTCGGTGCCGCCGTGCACATCTTCGACGACTGGTATTAAACGCGCGCTGGTTCGGCGTGAATGAAACCCGGGTTTCACCGCGTTAGGGCGCAGTGAAACTGAGGTTTCATCTCGTTTTGGGGGTTCGCGGGCCCGGGCGGGCGGCGGGGCGGGAGAAATGTCGGGAGGCGCGGTTAGGGTGGGCAGATGCGCCTGGATGCTCCCGCGGCTGAGGTGACGATTACCCCGGAGGAAGCCCGCCGCATGACGCTGCGGGCGCAAGGGTTCCTGGGCGCCACGCCGTGGCGCGCGACCCGGTCCGGGGTCGCGGCGATGCTCCGCCGGGTCGGCGCGGTACAGCTAGACACGATCAGTGTGCTGGCTCGCTCGCACGAGCTGGTGGCCTACGCCCGGCTGGGGCCGGTTGCGCGGGAGCAGGTCGAGCAGGCCTACTGGCACCCGGCCAAGCCTGCCGCCTTCGAGTACTGGGCCCACGCGGCCTGCGTGCTGCCGCTCGAGCAATGGCCCTACTTCGCCTTCCGCCGCCGGGCGTTCCGGGCCCGCGGGGTGCGCTGGCACCAGAGCCATCAGGAAACCTGTGAAAAGGTGCTGGCCCGGCTGCGCGCCGAGGGCCCGCTGACCGCCACCCAGCTAGGCGGGGCCAAGGCCGGCGGCCCCTGGTGGGACTGGTCCGACGTCAAGATCGCGGTCGAGTGGCTGCTCGATACCGGCGACGTCATCTGCGTGCGGCGGACCGGGTGGCGCCGCGTCTACGACCTGCCCGAGCGGGTCCTGCCCGGCGAACTACTCGACCCGGACCTGACCGACCTGCAGTGCCTGGCCTACCTGGCCGGGGTTACGGCCCGCGCGCTGGGCGTGGCGACCTACGCGGACCTGGTCGACTATCACCGGCTCAACTTCCCCACCAGCGAAAAGGGCCAGTACACGCGGCTGGTCGCCGAGGCTGCGCAGGCCGCCGGGCTGGTTCCGGTGGCCATCGCCGGGGCCGCCAGGAGCTTTGCTCCGGCGTGGGCTGATCCGGCCGCCCTAGAGCAGATCGCGGACCGCGGGCGGCACCGGGTCACGCTGCTCTCGCCGTTCGACTCGCTGGTGTGGGACCGAAAGCGGACGCTACGGATGTTCGGCTTCGAGCACAGCTTGGAGGCCTACGTGCCCAAGCACAAACGGATACACGGCTACTTCACGATGCCGCTGCTCGCGGGCGGGCGGCTGGTCGGCCGGGTGGACCCGGCCCGGGACGGCAAGACCCTGGTCGCGCGGAAGGTATCGCTGGAACGGGCCTCAGCGGCCGAGCCGATGGCCGAGGCGCTGCGGGAGGCGGCCAGCTGGGTGGGCTGCGAC
>Ga0210383_10002343_pt1 | contig 17125 bp, 15 predicted proteins | sample IncBWC14OmetaG_FD_160072 | JGI IMG/M metagenome (GOLD analysis project Ga0210383, IMG submission 160072) | Forest soil microbial communities from Barre Woods Harvard Forest LTER site, Petersham, Massachusetts, United States - Inc-BW-C-14-O ...
GAGATGGCGCTGTACAACATTGTTGATGCCAATGGGAATGGTGGCCTCCTTGGCGTGACGGCGGCGAGTACAGTTGCTTGTACATGGCTAGCTGTTCCAAAGCTCGTATATGTGATCCTCGTGAACTGGGTCGCGCATTCCCATGGCACAGAAAATGCTACCATTGTTCCCCGGTATGTGGGTCGCGGGGTCCTGGCTACAATCAAGGGGATGGCCCAAGCCGCCCTCACAGGCGCCAGACTCGACCACGACAGAGTTGATGGAGAATTGTATAATGACGGCCCTCCTGCTACTCCTCACATGCCATCCACCGCTAAAATGCTTGGGGTACTGCTGGCGGATGGAGTCAGATCGACTCTCACCGGCTTCACACTCATGACCAACGAATCGACCGTCTCTATGTGCTCTGCACAAGTTCGAACTATCAACATCCATTGGCGTTTCGGGAACGAACATCAATTGGGTTGGATCGCAATTATATTCACACCTGGAGCTGGGATCATTGGCATCGTAGTACTCCACAGGCTCAGTCGTGCGAAACGGGTGACAGGCATCGATGGTTTGAGTCAGGCGACGGTGTTTATGCTTGGTGTTGATAGCGATACTTCCGAGGTGCCCAACGAACAGTTGAAAGATACACCATTGAAACTTCAAGGTGGTAGAATCATTGTGAGTTGAAATAGCCTGCGCACGTACAGGACATGCATTACAGCTACATGGAGGGGCATAAAGCTCTCATCTTCGAGGTAAAAATATGTTGAGGGACTTTGAAAAATATTGTGTATTGTGTATAGTTGTACCACCCAAAGTGTTTCAAGCGGCCTCGGACTGAAATGCCTCACCACACAAACTTTTGCGAAACTTTGCGAAAGATAATACCAACCTGTAATTCAACTGTTCCTAGATATGGAATACTACAGTGTATCCCTCACGAATCCCAACGTGCCCAGTGAGGATGCAATAAGCTCCAGTACCCTCTGACTCTCCTTTTTCTGCACCTCCATCAAGCTGTTCAACTCGCACTGCAGGTCTAGATTTGCAACGATGACATCGGCATGCACCCGGAGGAATACATTTTGAAATGCTTGGACAGCTTCAAAGTCGCGATGGGAGAGTAAACGACGTGTGAGTGCATTGATGAAAGTGCGAAGATTATCCAAGGTGACCAAAGAACGCAGCTCCAAGTCGATGGCAGCGGGTGAGAGCGTCTTCGCGAAACTGAAGAATGTCTCGTCTAGGGGAGAACCAGATATCTCATTAGGAATTACTGACGGGAGATGAACATGAATAACGTACAGTCTCCCTCGATGTCATCTGCAGTTAGTTTCTGATAGAAGACACTCTCCGATTCAGCGGTACCTTTATCCAGTCTACGCGTTTGTTTCTTTGATCTTTCGTTGTCTTTTTGTTCCGGTGCAAACCGTGGTTCTACACCAGGCAACGTGGGTAGGAAGAAGGGCGCCTGCTCTGGGGCCTTGGGCGGCTCCTTGGGTTTATTTCGTTGCTGGAATTAAAATCACCAGGTCAGCAACACGGAAACAGCGAGAAACGCTTTGAACATGTGTACTTGGATGACCTCAAGGTTTAACAGAGTTTGCCATCTTGAACGAGGCAACAGAGTCAGTGTAATGAGATCCCCGTCCAGCTGAGGGGGTGTGGAGAATACATCGGTCGGTGTATTCTGTACCGTCAGCGCTGAGAGGGCATCGAGCGCTGAATTGGAGAATTTGTATTAGAATCGAAGCATCGGGGTCCACTAAGATGCTCACCTTCATCCTCTGCTACGCCTTGCATCGAGGGAAGAGTAACATCGGTAATATCGTCATCTGATACGCTCTGGAAAGATACTTCTGCGTACTGAGCTCGGTTTGCCCTGCGTGTCTGAGGTTTTCACTAGCTGCGGGGAAATAAATATAGAGCGAGAACCTACCAAAGGTACACTCCGACACTATCTACATGAGCAGTCGCCAAGAAGTCATTTGTAGGCGAAAATGAGATACTCGTGGCTACGCTTGAAGTCCGGAACGCATCAATGAGACGCCCGGTGGGAACGTCGAATGTTCTAATGACAGAGTCAAGGGAGCTTGCTATCAGCCACCGCGAGTCTGGTGAAAACGTCTACGAACACGTCCAAATCAGAACAAACCAAGGCGGAAATGCCAAATACACTTGCAATATCGAGTACCCGCCCTCGGAATCCGCCGAGTTCTCTGACAATTCTTTTCGTCTCGATATCTGCGATGCGGACCACCATGTCATCACACACAATAGCAAGGAGTCCGCTATTGCGATGCAGTAATATTGACACAGCTGTCGACGGTAGGATCAACGTGGTTTCTAGTTTTGTTGTGTGGAAGTCGAAGAACTGAAACATGATTCAAATATGAGTACGCAGTAAAACAACTAGAGATGGGATGGCCGACGATTAGACGTACCGCGATGGTTCCATCCAGTGTGCTAGCAATGACCGCCCTATTCAAGGCATCACTCGCCAACCCTGTAATACACCTCCCACCTCCCATTCTTTTTCCGGCGCTTGTAAACCTATTGACGACCTCTAATGGGCAGGGCCCTACATCAAAGCTCTTCCTTTTAATCCCCGACTGCATATTCCACATGTGGATTCTCCCAGTCGAGGAGCTTGCAATGCCGAAGTTACCACAAGCTGTCACACATACTGCCTAAAATGTTGGCGGTCAGAACAATCTTTGAGAAAACGGAATTTAACTGACCTTGACTGAACCAACTGGCATCCGCTCCTTGCGCTTGCCATTTCCATTGTCAGCGAAACCAAAGCTGTGTTTTCCAAGTTTCTTTCCCAACATAGTCCAAGATCTCGCAAATGTCTCGTCCGTATGCGCTGTAAGAATGTCATCCCAGTCTTTAAAGCGAGCAGATGAATATGACATCGACGTAATGGGCGGGAACTTTAGTGAAGCGAGTGGGATTGATAACGTAGATGCCTTCTTTGCAAGAGATCCTGAGTGAAAGTTGGTTAAAAACTTGTTTGTCCACGAATTTCTTGATCAACAGGCACTTGCCTTGTGACATCTCAAATGAACGTGAATCCCTCACAACTGAGGTACACCTCAAACTACGATCTCTTGCGGCGGTCAACAGCTGCTTCCCGTCCTCACCATAGTAGCGAATGAGATGTGGGGGCGCATGATGCCCAGAGCGGAATTTTAGTAACCGAGGGGCGGACGTGGGTGAGTCGAATAACCATTGCTAGTCATCCAAATTTCTCAGTTTATAACTGATGAATCGAGACCGGGATAAGTGTGTCCTACCTTTACACTGTTATCCTCACCAGAGCTGATCAAAACTGGTTGGCCGGGTACCCATTCGACAGCGCTGATCGCCCCATCATGTGCCCCCCGTATCATATGAAGAAGACGGCCACCGGAATTAAGGTCCCAGAGCGCAATATGTCCCGCAGAAGACGCAGATGCGAGAATCGAATGCCCATCTGGAGAAAAACAACGCAAATTTAGGATTCATCCAACGTTACACAGGCGAGTTGAAATCGAAAAAAAAAAGACGGTGGTGCAACAAGGAAAGTATGGAGCAAGAGCTACATACCACTTCTGAATCGCAGTGCATTTATTCCTCCACCTTCCATGAACATTCGCATGAGGCGTTCGTCGGCACGCACATCATACACTGAGATCTCCCCTGAAACAAAGCCAATTCCGACAACATCAATGGCAGGGGATTGTGTCAATGCCGTTATTGCGGAAGCAGGGACGTTGGCGGAGGTATTGATCTGGTTTGGGGATGAAAGCAGGCGGGAGGAGGTGAATTTATGGATACATGTCCTATCCAGAGCGAGAGTATGTCAACGATATATGACTAGGAGGGCTATAAGGAGGACTGACTGTGAGCGAATATTCCAGAGCTGCATGCTGCCTTGACTGCTGGAGACAAGGACTTTATTAAGATACGTAGCAGGATGCAGTATAGAAGTCGCGGTAAATCCAGAATCAAATTCGATTGTCGAATCCAGATCTATATAATTCAATAGGCATCAAATTATCAGCAAATGGACCGCGTGGAGAAGAAACGTGGTAATCACTTCCATCTACAGTGTTCCATAAAAGCATTCTACCTCCATCTTCGGTAAGAGCCAATAGCTGGGATCCAAAGATTGTAATGAAAGAAAGCAAAGTTCCAAGAGGATTAGTGACTCGTCGGACCTATTTAAATAATTAAGAGGCATTCTCATAGAATGAAGATATAACTAAAGACAGTTTACCTCTTTACCCCGGAGGTACTGGATTACAAGTGGGCCAGAAGCAGCCCACACAGCATCCCCATCCATGGCCAAGCTTGATATCTGCTCGGGCGCATCAGGGCCTACACAACGCCATAAATCATCAAACCAAGCTCATCTACCCCACAGGTAACTCACCAACAAAAAGTAAACCCATCTTTCCTCCCTCCCACATAGCCCATGCCTTGCCCAGACAAGTCAAGAGATGAATCCGTGGACCATCCGTCGCACCCTTGTGCGAGCGGGTTTGGAGGACGAAAGGGATGTGGTTGGTTATGAGGCCTAGGGCGCGAAAGGGAACAAATAGGCGCGGTTCTTTGGATATCTTCTGTACGGTAGAGAGGGCAGATGTGTTCCGGCGCAACCGTTTACGAGGGGGAGGGTTGGAGGTGTCATCCACAGTACTTGTAGTAATCTCCACCATATCAACTACTGGTTCAGGTCAGGTGTGTATTTCCTTTGTACGACCAGCTACGTTCTATTTAGCGAGTAGACTCAAGCCGGTTCCGGAAGGTCTGCCGCAAATTTTCTTTCAAGTCGATCACCACCATGTTGATGTATATCTTGCTTTGTCGTGTAAACCAAACAGAGACAATTGAAATTCGATTTCCCCCTTCAAGTTAGCCTAGAAGTTGTATCTAAAAAACACACCAATTTTGAGTCTGCCTACGGGAGACTACTTTCCCTCATGGATGACAGGACTAGTCGTGAAAATGTCCAAGGATCGCCTCTCTTCAAAATCTACACCCTGACCATTGCGTCCTTGTTACTTGCGATTCTTTGCTTAGGCAGTACGTCTAACTCTGTCAATATGTCTACCTTGAAGTTTTAACGGTCGTCCACTTGCAGTTGTTCTCGTTTTAACCCGGAGGAAATCTTCTTCCAAAGGGAATGCATTGGTGCTTGTCGGTCCACCCGACGCCGGTAAGACTGCCATTCTTTCAACGGTTAGTTGCATGTACGTATTGTCAATTTCAAAGGCTATGCTGATACGGAGAATTAGCTCGTATATGATCAGACACTACCAACCCATACGTCATTGCAGGCAAACTCATCCATCATTTCTCTTCCAGAAGTGAAGAAGACATTGCGTGTAATAGACATTCCGGGTCACCCCCGAGTCAGGGACCAATTCCGCGAGCATCTCTCTGATGCAAATGCAGTCGCATTTGTAGTTGATGCGAGTACAGTGTCTCGCAATGGTCCCGCTGTTGCAGAGTGAGTAATTACACCTTCTTGTTACCCAGAATTGACATTCTCCATCTAGACATCTTCATAACATCCTTCATGCGTTGACATCTCTTCCGCCTTCGAAAACTTTACCAGCATTGCTTATCCTAGCACACAAAGCTGACCTTCTGAAAACGACAACCTCATCAAGCACCACCTCTGATTCCCTTGCCGTTAACCGAGTTAAAACGATCCTTGAACGTGAGTTAGAAAGGCGGAGGGCGTCCCAGTCGGGTGGTGTCGGGGTTGAGGGACTCGGTGCAGAAGGCGAGAGGTCGGATATGGGTGGGCTGGAATGTATCGGAAGTGGAGTCTTCAGATTCGCAGACTGGGAAGGAGGAGAGGTGACATTTATTGGAACCTCTGTGAAGGTTGGGAAGATGCCTGATGTTGAAAAGACCAATGAGGATGGTCTTTCACTGCTGCGCGGTTGGTTACATGAAAATGTGTAAAATGTTTTTCCATTGGTGTAGAAAATGTTATATCTATCGCCCACCGGTGCGCAGTAGTACCGTGACAATATTAATACAACTACGTGATTGGTCCGTGCGAATAATCTACTCCTGTATACAAGGCCAAACAACGAAGGGTATAAAAATGATTACAAATTTCTGAAAATTCCTTCGTCGCAACCTCTTAGACAGTGCCCGTCCTACAGAGATCATTCACATAGGACGAGGCGATTCGGTAAAGCGCAGAGGAATGCCTGGCTGGGTATAAGAACTCGCCCACTTCGTTCATGGTGTCGTGAGTGTCAGACCTTTCCTACATCTATCGCATATACTTTCAATCTATCTGAAAAGCTCGGAATAACGTGATCTACGCAGAAGACAGATAGAGTAATACTAGACTATAGTAGGATCGGTAGACTAAGCTTTCCATGGGTATATGACAAATGTAGAGAAAAAAATGGCCATGTCAATAATAATGTATGTGGGTATAAATGATTTGGGTATGGAAATTAGTGGAATAATTCCTCGGGACCCCACTGCAATACAGACGGCATATAGTATCCACTAGAAAGTGAGAATCTTGATGTTACCACCTCCCTGTGGACGAAACGTAAGAATGGGACCCAAAATCATTGAAAATGTCAAGGACAAACGTACAGGAAATAGAATGAGATTATCTTCCGTAGCGAGAACTTTGATGACATTCGGCCGAGCGTTGGTCATTGTGATGGGTACATTCTTTCTGTTCACAGAAGCCATACTGGCAAGTTTGATTGCTTGCCATGAGTTGTCCCTGGGATGCTGCTGCCACCCACCAGAATAGCCAGCATTTTCAGTAGCGCCAGGGTTCAAATCGTAGAGGGAAATGGTTGAGGTATAGTGATTTGGATCAACGTCAGACGACAACAGCCATCTTCCTACAAAAGCGATGTCCCCGTTGCCTCGCTGCGGAGAAACGTGGCGGCAGTGAGAGAACCAGTCATGGGTTGACTCGGATCTGAACAAATTCACTGTGAAGTACGACTCTGGGATGACAAAGAGGGGGTGTTCTGGCATTCCCTTTTGTGGCGCCTGCCAACCAAAATCCAATTTAATACCTAGAAGGCGCGCGGATGGGTCGGGATAAAATAGTGTGTGCTTTGGGACCACGCCCGAGGTCGAAGATACATTACGCACGAAGGAGAGGCTCGTTGGAATAAGAGGCCACCTCGGAAAGTCGAATTCCTTAGATCGTCGGGGATCTCTCAAGTCGCAGGCGCGCAGGCGGGGAGTTCCACCCACAGTCTCCGAATGTTCGCCTATGAGAGCTTGGTTTGGATTCAAGAAATGAAATGAGGAAACGATGCCGCGTCCTTTATCCTGTAAATACATAGAATTGATCGGAACAAATGTAACCACAAATAAATTACATAGCCGCTTGAAGATTTATATGCCACGCACGCGTATTCTTTCGCCTGTTCGCCAATTTATAAATTGAAGGTTTGGGCTAGCAAGCAACCCGATCATGGTACCACAGATCTCCAACTGGGTCGTGTAGCGCTGCTCTTTTGGGTCTTGAAACGCCCAAAGAGTTTTTGAATGCGCCTCCGGGTGTCCTGTACGATATCTCAAATCGCGGAAGGACAGGTGAGAGGTCTTAGTGTGAGGACTAGCGACCTGTATAAGTAATATCGCCTAGCGGGATCCATTCCAGGAAGCGCTCACTCTTCAAACAGGAGGACAACAAGGCTCTGGGCAGGATCAATAGCCACGAACTTGATTGCAGGATATTGGAAGTTATGTTCCACGCATTCGAAGGTTTGGCCGGATCGAAAGGAGGGCAACAAGAAAATTTTCAGATACCATCGCAAGTCATGGGTCTGCTGGGCGTAATAAACACAACCTCCCGACACACCCATAAAGGAATTACCAGGGAAACGGTCAGGTATGTATGAAGAAACAGGGACATGGACTTCATCACCAAAACATACAATGCGGTCAGAGACGTAAAGTGGGATCTCATGCACCTGCGACCAGTTCAGCTGTGACCAAGCGTCATGGTAGGCAAGCAGTTTGGGAAGGAGTTCAACGGGAAGTTGAGGAGACCCGCCATCGGCCATGCCTACCTTCGCGAGTTCGGCATTATACCTTGGCATTGAACTATGGGTGCCGGTTAACACATTATTCGTTTGTTTTGAGACCTGAAGAATAGCCATTGTTGCATAAACATCATGATGGCGATAATAATCCCGGACATACACCCACCGAGGAAAATCGCGCCACCGATCTCCCATCGAGATTCTCCCCGATATTCAGGACTACGTCGTCGGGCAAACTGAACATTCTCACTGTGGTCTGAAGTTGATATCTGTAGGTGAGATATGTGTGAGGCGGGGATTCTAGCACAGAATTTATACCTGCCCACATTGCATTGCACAATGCGACGCTTGAAAGTAACATAGATACTGAGTGCTATTGTGACGGAAGAACACAAAGCCCAGGAGGTGACAGCTGGGTGACCCGGAATCATGAAGCTGGTGGGATTATGAACCAGCGCCTGCACCGCCTCACACACACAATACTGTCGCAGCAGAGTGAAATGAGAAGCATAGTTACTGAACTGGACTTCATTGGATCATGTTCTTGTACTTTCCATAGCAAGGAACAATGGAAAGCATTCTGAAAGGGTCCGCATATAAACGTAACGTATCGGAAATACTTAGTATGGAGAAGGGGAACTGTCCGAGTCCCGGGCCAGACATGCAGCACGCACGACAATAGGCTACACAATGGTCAGTGTTTACAATAGGAGATCATAAAAGAAGCAAATAAGGGTCATGTGGCGTTTTTGACTTTTGATTGGATTTTTGGTGATCCCCTATTTCACATGTTTACGCGTCGCCTTATAAAGTACGTTCAGCTCACGTTAACTAGTACTACGAGGTACGTTCAGCTCATTGCCGAAGCCGAGCTAGGCCGGGGCCGATCTTGATACATGCAGTTCAGTTCAAGAAGTTCCACGTACGTACCATAGGTGACCTGTATTCCAATCACTCTAGTAGGGGATTTCAAACCTCCGATTCTGACGCCGATTTAAGGCCGTGGAAGAGTGATTTGCCACGCACCCTCACCGATTTATATTGAAGGTGTTTAACCAACAAGCAATCTGATCATGCTTCCACAGATTTCCAGCTGGGTCATATAACGCGTCTTCTCTCGGCCTCGAAAGGGCGGAAGATGTTGGAATGTGCCTCTGAATGACTTCGCAACTTTCTAAAACACAGAGAGCAGTTGAGAGGTCTTGCAGAGAGATGACTAATGACCTGTATGTACTACCTCCTAGTGGCGTGGTTTGCGGCCATGAGCACCCACTTTTTAGATAAGTCGACCAAGAGGGTTCAACGTTCAACGGCCGCGATCTTGATGCTAGAATGTTGAAATGTATGTTCCGCACATTCGGGATTTAGCTAGTATAAGTGGAGGGCAACAAAAAAATTTCAATTACCATCGCAGGGTATTCAAGAGAAGAGGATGACAGACATGATAAATGACAGCCTCTAGACATGCCTATGAAGGAAAACCAGGGACATGACTTGGGCTTTCTAACTATGAAGAAACGAGGACTCTGGCTTCATCACCAAAGCAAACAGCGCGAACACGTAAAAGTGGGATGCACCTACAACCAGTTCGACCGCGACCAAGCAATGGCAAGCATGACGATGGGCAAGAGGTTTCGGGAGAAATTCAAGAGGAGGCAGAGCGGACTCACTATACCCAATTTGCTAGTTCAGTATTATACCCCGGCCCATGAGGCTATGCGTTCGCTTTGAGTCCTCAAGGATAGGCATTGTTTTGATCAATGAACGTGAGGAATAATCTCACGGAGTGAAATCCTGCACCGAGCTCCCAGATTCTCCCCACTAGCCAGAACTAAGTTGTCGCTTAATTTGAGCATCACTGTAGGTTGTAGTTTATGTCTGTAGCTGGAATTAATGTCCGTACTGTTTGTAGGTCGTGTACGAGGATAGGTCACGGTGCAACTGTATTGCAAAACGCATGATCGATCGTACTGACGTGGCCCTACTGTGACACGGTCACGATGTAACGGATCACGTACTGTATCATATACACTCGCCATCTCACCTACCGTACTCGTTGCAGTTCACGCCCAGCTTCCTCCATATGTTCATTGTCAACTGGTTTTGGGACGTTCTTGCGCAGCTCGGTAAGTTTCCAGAGGCAACCCGTCTTCTGGAATCAAATTAAAACTCAATACACTGCTAGGATTGCTGCACAAGAATGCAAAAATTCTTTTCCTAGGTCTCGATAATGCCGGAAAGACGGTGAGTTCCCCTTCATTTCCCACCCAAGTTATGGATACTAATGCAGGCGCTAGACATTATTACACATGCTCAAAAATGACAGATTGGCAACATTGCAGCCTACACTCCACCCGAGTACGCAGGTTTTCCCTGTCTTCCGATTAAGCTGCTAACGAATACCATACTTAGCGTCCGAGGAGCTTGCCATTGGCAATGTAAAATTCACGACCTATGATCTGGGTGGACATCAACAAGGTTCGTCACATCACTTTCGTCTCTACCCGTCACACATATAACATCCTTCCCCTTCCAGCCCGCCGTCTTTGGCGCGACTACTTCCCAGAAGTTGACGGTATTGTATTTCTCGTCGACAGTGCCGACTTTGAGCGATTCGCTGAATCCAAGGCCGAGCTTGACGCGCTTCTTTCCATCGAGGAGCTCTCCAAGGTCCCCTTCCTTGTTCTCGGCAACAAGATCGATGCGCCCGGTGCGGTCAGCGAAGAGGAGTTGAGGCATCATCTAGGGCTGTATCAAACTACTGGGAAGGTCGGTTATCGTGCGGGCTTCATGTCAAGGGATGGGGAGCTGACACCTGGTCGTGTAGGGAAAGGTCCCTCTTAGCGACATTCGACCTATTGAGATTTTCATGTGCTCGGTTGTGCAAAGGCAAGGGTACGGAGAAGGTCAGTCTTGCAACACATCATCGGGTCTGGGACGCAAGCTGAAAACGTTTTTCTGTTCTTGTAAGGTTTCCGGTGGGTTTCGCAATACGTAAGTCCTCCCATGCTTGATGCATCCTACCTTAATCTCACTTCTTTTCCTTCAGATCTAATTCGGGTCTTTGGGGCTTGGATTGCAGTTTAGACTGTCAATATGCTTTCGTCCCAGTTGAACCTTTCCCCTAAATTACACTACTAGCACCTTTCTTCCTTTCTCTTTGATTCATGAAGCGTAGTTACATCCCTTCTGTTCATTTTCCCATAAGAATATATAAATGCAACTCTATAAAATATCGACCCAGCGGCCAGTTTGGGAGAAATTAATTCAGAGGATGCCACAAGGATGCCATGACTTTTGCTTCCATCCTCCGGTCATTCCCTTCGTTCCGTAATATTCTCCTCCTTTCCACCGTTCTCCGAATCGCCCTCATTCTCTACGGTGAATGGCACGATGCCCACTCAGTCGTAAAATACACAGACGTGGACTATCGCGTGTTCAGTGATGCAGCTCGCTTCATCCTCAATCCTGGTCAAAGAAATCAGGCCCAAGGACCTTTGAAGCAAATGTTCGGGCTTGCTTTTCATCTGGGAGAGTGAGTCGTCTTTTCGCCCTTGGTTGGTTGTAGTTGAACTTGAACGAACACAAAATTACAGTCCGTACACCAGGGAAACGTATCGGTATACACCACTGCTAGCTCTCCTCCTCACTCCTAACGAATGGATCCACCCGTCGTTTGGGAAATATCTCTTCGCGGCGTGTGACATTACCAATGGAATTTTGATTTACAACCTCCTCGTCTCTATTATTCTTCCCGGAGCTACCCATCATCACCCTGAGTCTAAAGACGACAAGAGCGCGACAACATCCACTGCATCTGATGCAGATCATCCCGAGTCGGGCACAATGATGACACTACCTATCTCGCTCCAAACCCTCGCAACATTCTACAGCTCAATTCACCTCCTCAACCCCCTTGTATTCTCCATATCCACCCGCGGCTCCTCTGAATCTGTCCTGTCCCTCTTCGTTCTTCTCACGCTATACGCCGCACTCAATGGCCGGTGGGACACCGCGGCCATGATGTTGGGAATGAGCACACACTGGAAGATATATCCTGTTATTTATGGGGTAGGGTGTTTGGGTGCTGTTGGGTTGGGTCGTGAGGGAAGGGAGAATGGGAAGGGGTGGAAGGGCTATGTTGGTTCGGTGTTAAATTGGCGGGTGGTTAGGTTTGGGGCGGTAAGTGCGGGCACTTTTGTAGTTCTCGGCGCAGGCTGTTACATCGTGTGAGCCGCTTTCTTCCTCCGAACCAATCAATTTCTAATTTTTGCCCTACACGACATTAGGTGGGGATATCCCTTCCTCCACGAATCCTATCTCTACCATCTACACAGACTCGACCACCGCCACAACTTCTCCCCCTACTTCTACCAGACATATCTAACTTATCCCCCGCTTATCCCCCCAGCGAACGTTATTCTCTTACCACTATGGAGCCGAATTCTCCGATCCCCGTTGACTAGCTTCGCCCCGCAGATGATCCTTGCATTAGGAACAGGTCTACTATTCGGAAGGCGGAAAGAGGATCTGGTTTTCACGTGGTTTGTACAAACTGTTGTTTTCGTGTTATTCAACAAAGTTTGTACATCTCAGGTATGAGGCGGAATACTCGCTCGGCTTCCTGCTCATTCTGATTGTATGTTTTCTGAATCTTTCCGCGTTGTAATTTATCAGTACTTCCTCTGGTACTTGCTCCTGCTTCCCCTGCTTCTACCCCGGCTCTCGATCTCATATCGCCAGACCCTCGCTTACCTCGCGGTGTGGATAGGTACGCAGGTGTTGTGGTTGAGCAAGGCTTATAAGCTCGAGTTTCTGGGACGCAATGCATTTTTTGGATTGTGGGTGAGAAGCTTGATTTATGTTGTGGGGAATTGCTGGGTGCTTGCGGGGATTGTGGATGGGTATGACCGATAGAGTAGCAATGTTCGGAAATTCGAAATTTACTTCGCTGACATCGACCTCGTATCTGACGTATCATCATGGGCTGTACGAGAAATTTATTACAATCAGTCGCATGGGACCATTCTTTATTCTGCGCAGGCTGCGGATGTTTGGAAGGATCGACGAGAGTAGTTGTGGAGTTAACAAAGTCATGACCACTATGTATACTGTTTAATTTGCCATTACGGGAATAGGGCGTAATACAGGATCGACATTGATCTGTCGACTATGGCTATCCGCGGAGCTTCGCATCGACAACTTCCTTGGTGAAACCCTCTGGGCCGTCCCGGATTTCGATGACTTTGTTCGCATCGGCCTAAGGAATGTACCACCTGAGAATACATCTAGAAATAAAATTACATCACTTACAGTGGATTGGAAATCGAGAAGGGCGCTCGCATGTAGAGTCAGGAGACCGATCTCACTGGATGTGGGTGCCCAGTTGATGAGCACTAGTGGAAATGATCTTCTGCCATCTGAATGGAGCAGCTCGTACGAAAGCATGACATATCGTGGAGAGTTCTCCGGCAATTCTGAAGTGGTACATTGTATGAATTGTTGTAATTTTAGTACTACCGTGACGCACCCTCTGCCAGATCCTCGATGCTGATGCTGTCGAATTGCTCTACCTCCTCCATGATAAGCTTCTGTTTGTTGATCTTGATAATAAGCGCTGCGCTGCCCTCATTGCGACGTGCAAACCGGAATTTCCTGAGTGAATCCTTGATGGCTTGCGGGATATCTACTGTGTGAGACTGCCGGATGAATTGTCAATCGGTGCAAGAAAGAAAGACGAAGAAATTGACCATAAAGTGTGAGGTATGTAGAGGAGATAAGATAAGACCAAAGGGTTGATTAATCATCCAATATTAATCATTCATGAGTAATTCATCACACAACGCAACGGTACGGCATCAGGAAATGGAAGAGGAAATGAAAAGGGATTAACAGTCATTATAAGGTGAGTAATCTCTGCAATAAGCACAAGTCTTGTGGTGCATCCGGTAATCATAGATATAGGACAGTAGACATGGCAGATTCTGGCAAGTTTGCCGGACTGATTAAGATGTCCAATATTCATCAGACAGGTGGGCTTGGTCAAATTTATCAGAATGACACATATTGATCCTTTGAAGCGGAATTGTGATCTTTCACAACAAGTGTCAGACCTTGTAATGCACAGTAGACTTGACAGAAATCTAGCAAGTCTCCCAGACTAATTAGAATGTCCAATATTTATCAGGAGGGTCGGGCTCGCTCAGATTTATCAGCACGACACATATTGCCAACATGAGTCTGAAGGATAACAACTGGGCTTTCGAAGCGGAATTATGATTCGCACAAAATATGTCAGGCCTTGTAATGGACAGTAGACTTGATAGATTCGAGCAAGTCTCCCAGACTGATTTAATATGTCCAATATTCATCAGGCGGGTGGGCTTGGTCATATTTATCAGAATGATGGCGGTTTGCCAACATGAGTCTGAAGGATAACAACTGGGCTTTCGAAGCGGAATTGTGATTTGTACAAAATATGTCAGGCCTTGTAATGGACAGCAGACTTGATAGATTCGAGCAAGTCTCCCAGACTGATTTAATATGTCCAATATTCATCAGGCGGGTGGGCTTGGTCATATTTATCAGAATGATGGCGGTTTGCCAACATGGGTCTGAAGGGTGGCATCCGACCCTTTAAAGCGGAATCGTGGATTTGCCACAACAAGCATCAGACTTTTTGACCAGACAAATTCTAACAACTCTCCCGGACTGGTCAGGATGTCCAATGTTAGTCAGGAAGGGTGGAGTTAGCCACGTTCACCACAACGACAGCTTATTGCCAACATGAGTGAGCGACGGGGATGTTTAGGGTCTTCACATTCAATATCAATCAGGAAGAATGAGTTGACCCATTTATTACAACAGTCGTATCGTCAATACGTGTAGATCTTACAATGGACAGCAGACTAGGTAGATTCTGAAACATTTTGGGCTGCCGCCTTCAGTGCTGCTCTTCTCTCCTTGATTTTAGCTAGCGCGCTGTTCTTCGCAATAGGTCGTTGAGCGGACGAATAACCAGGGAATATCTGACTGTTAAGGATTAGAATTGTGGGAAATCAAAGACATAGGATATAATGACAAGTACCGATTCCACCACATCTGAAGATCGTCAACTTCCTCCTTCTCATCGGCGTCATCAAATAAATCAAGTACGCTGTTGTAGAAGCGCTCGGAATCTGTGGTATTGTCTGTCCTGGAGAATACTGCAGACGAACTCAAGGCGAACCGGACCTGATAGAATGGTAAATAATCTGACAAGCCATTGAATGGCGGACAATACCTGGGTAGCAATATAGGCGATAGAAGCTGGTGTTACGCGGGTCATGCCGTGGATTCGAGCATTTCCGGATCGTGTTGCCTTTGCCTCCTTGTCAACTGAGCTAGGGGAAGTGAAAACGTGCTTATATGCCTGGCCAACACCTAATGAATTCAACTAGCACAATAGATGAGGATTGATAGCTCACCGAGACAAGTATGGAACTTCTAAACAGGCCTTTCCAGGGATCCTCTGGGTCGTAAGTGTGACCAGCATACAAGAACATCGGCCAGTGGTCACCTGAGACCATCATTTCCCCGCTGCGTAGCTTGCCTTTGATTCTACTTTTGATCAGTAACCGATGCTGACGAAGGCGAGAAAACAAAAATTACTCAAGATCTGACCAATCTAGCCCGGCGGGACAGAGGAGCGCTCCAGTACGTTCGTGATGAAAGCCTCGGTCAACTTTGACATTGCGAGAAAGGGGTGGATTTAGTGAGCCTCCGTGAGGCGTAATCCAGTCGAGGACAGGGCCTTTCAAACTCTTCGTGTCGTCCGACCTGGCGCTGGAGGCGCCCTTCTGAAGCTTATAGAAGTAGTGAATACATCCTCGTGACGTCTTAAACTGAATGACATACCAATTCTGCTATGGCCACAACATTTTCCTCTGAACCCTCCATGAGACGGTCTTCAAGACCGGGAACCAATTGAAGCAGCGCATTGAATACTCGATGTTCACGACGTTGTCTAGCAAGTTATGCAGTTAGTTAGATGTTCCAGAACAGGAGGGAATAGTTACTCGTATGTGAAGGACTCTTCTGGGTCATCGGCGAGTTCACCCATGCGCAACAGACCATTGTTAAGGAGGTTAAGGACGTTGCAAAGCCCATGGACTGTCCGCCCAAAATGGCGGCCGTGATGAACAAGAGGATCAGCAGCGCATCTACTATGTCATTGGTCTTGATTAACCTAGAATGCATGAATGGCGACGAACCCTTTTTTCCTGGGGCCTAGTTGGAGAGCATCCTCTCTCTGACGACGGCCTATAGTCAAAGGGGGAGCATTTTCATCTTGAGACATCGAGTCGAATATGGTTTGGAGAGATTGAGTAGTGAAAAAAGAGGAATAGGAGCGGAAAGTCGTTGTGTTTAACTCGGCGGTGGTGGTCCCAGTTTAAGAGACCAGAAGTGGCCGCGTGTTTTATAGCCTGCGAACTGCATGTCGTGTGAACTTCAGGAGGATTAGAGTTCCAGTCGGAAGCGTGAGCGAAAAACATTTTCCACGCTCGATCGTGGGTGTACGAAGAAGTAACTAGTCTCGTGCTGAGAAAGCTTGAAGATTTTCCACGGCCTCGTTTAAGTGGTTGTGGGTAAATAAAGAATCTGCGCCAGAACGGTATTTAAGCAAGCGGTTAACAGTTTTGTGAGCCCATAACTTTCATTACCGCAAGCATGTCGTCAACCAGGATACGTGCATATCTCCGTCGTATTCGGCTGTCAACAAATGCCGTCCTTCAGTATGATTGTGACGCCGACACCCTCAGCATTTGGAGATGGTATGTTTTGAATCCTACCGACTCAACCTGACTGACATCTGGTCTGCAAGGCCAACCAATGCCGTGACAGGCGAACGCATTACGCCCTCGGGCATGGATGACCACCGCCTCACACACAGATTCCTCGGTCCCTGCTGTCTTTGTCCGCTAGAGCACGCAGGGCAATACGCCTTCACCGAAGCGGCAATGGTGATGGAGACGTCTGGCCGTTATGTGGGCCAGTATGTAGCTAGTTGCGCGTGCGATAGTTGCGGATATTACGGTAAGACTGTGACCCAT
>Ga0210383_10002346_pt1 | contig 17118 bp, 24 predicted proteins | sample IncBWC14OmetaG_FD_160072 | JGI IMG/M metagenome (GOLD analysis project Ga0210383, IMG submission 160072) | Forest soil microbial communities from Barre Woods Harvard Forest LTER site, Petersham, Massachusetts, United States - Inc-BW-C-14-O ...
GTCAGCTGCTCTACCGCGTCCAGCTGGCCCTCCGCGTGAATCAGCACCTCGCCGTCCTCGCCGTTGCGTACCCAGCCCAGTACTCCCAGCTGGTGCGCGCGGTGGAGCGTCGCGTCGCGAAAGCCCACGCCCTGGACTCGGCCGTGCACAGTTGCGCGGATGGCTGCCGTCGGCATCGATGCGAAGTGTGGCGCATCCACCCGCTTCCTCGCATCGAGTTGGTGCTCAGCGCTTCGTCTTCGCCAGCTTCTGCTGCTCCAGGCGGACCTGCACTTTACCACGCTGCCAGCGGCCTCGATTTCTCCTTGTTTCTCCTTGTTTCTTCTTGGCAGCTTCTTCTTCCAGCCTCTTCTTGGTGGCTTCTTCTTCCTCCTGCCGTGCTTTTGCGGCTGCAAGTTCTGCTTCGGAAGGTACGACGTTAAGTGTGTATACGGGCGTCGTGAACGTCATCGGGCTTTCGCATTTGTGCGGGCTACCCCGTGACGAACTCCCAGCCGTGGCGCATCGCCGTGGCCGCCGTCGCGGCGCGATCGACCGCGCCGCCGGGAGTCGACGCGCCGGCCTCCATGAAGAAGCGCTCCATGCCGGAGGGCGAGAACAACAGGATGCGCTTACCCATCTGCTCGCCGATGTTCGCACCCGAGTGGATCACCCCACGGGGGACGTGGACGGTCTCGCCCGCTGACACAACCATGCGCTCGCGGTCGACTTCCATCTCGAATTCGCCGGCAACGATGTGAATCGTCTCCGACTCGTTTGTGTGCAGGTGCGGTGGCAGCGACCAGCCAGGCCCGGGATGGTCAACCAGCATGCAGAAACGCCCGCCCGTGTCCTCTGTGGTCAGGTGGATCTCCGTGCGGGTGTCGCCTGGCATCCACACCATCTGGGGGTCGATCGGCATGCGCGTACGATAACGCCGCGCTAGTACACCGGGCCGGGCGGTTCCTGTCCGTAGTCGTCGTACATCAGCGCCGTGCTTACAGCTCTCGTGCGGCCGAAGTCGATTTCGCCTTGATCGTCGTAGGTGATGATCAGCACCCAGCCGAACACGTCTTCCGGCCATTCGTGGTTCGCTGGCCACGGGAAGGTAGGTGCTGGATCCTTGGGCATTCCCAGCGCTTCCGCCAGGTCGATCGCGTGCTCGTGGTGCCAGCAGATCAGTAGCGTCGAGTCGCTGTAAGGGTTCCGCGAGGGGCTGTCCTTGGCGAGAATCCAATCGGCGAGTTTCTTGTAGTGGCTGTCCGCGAAGCTGTCGTCGATCACCAATTTAAGTGCGGCTGCCAGCGGCGTTACCGTCAGCACTGGGCGCTTGCTGGCTTCGCTGTTTTCAGCAGCGAAGATGTGCGTGATCTCCAGGTGTGCACCACGCGGCGTGGTGAAGTTCTCGAAGTACGGTACGTATGCTGCCGCCCGCTCTTCGCCGGCTAGCGATAGGCCGGGCCCTTCCGGTGGCTTCTCACCGTGTCTGATGATCAGAATTGTTGCGTTCTTGAGCATGCTGGGAGCGTAACAGTGGAGCTGGCGTTTTCAAGCCACGCGCCGGCTCGACCTAAGTTGGCTCCACGGCCTGCTCACGGCCAGGGGAGGTCGAGTGCACGTGCCGTGCTGCTGAGCTTCATGATCAGCCGGCAAGGGTCCGTCGGTGAGGGCTGGAGGTCGTGGGCGCGGTAGAAGTCTGCTGCGTCGCTGTCCACCGCGTCTACGACGACGAGGCGCCCACCAGCTGAGCGTGCAGCTGTGACGACTGTAGTCAGGGCGTAAACGAGCAACTCGGCGCCAAGCCCTTGGCCGTGCAGATCCCTACGAAGCGCTAGCTTGGCGATGAGGATCGCGGGGATACGCTGTGGTGCCCCGCGGCCGACACCCGGTGGGGCGGTATCCCGTTCGACAAGATGAGGGGCGATGGCAAAGTAGCCGCCGACAGCGCGCCCAGCTTCCTCGATGAGCAGATATGTACGAGTGCCCTTCCCGGTGGCGTTCCGGGCGTGTTGTCGCAGCCATTCGGTGAGAGCGTCGTGCCCACAATCGAAGGCGTTGAGGTCGTGGCCGGCGCCAAGCGGCTCGACCCGATAGCTCACGTTGGCTTGATTTGCCTGCGACGCGCGACGCGAGTAGCCGCCCGTGCAAGTCCGGGGGCGTGCTGTGGCTCATCGAGAGTTGCAACGAGCTGGTCGAAGTAGGCAGCCGGGACTACCGTCGATGCCCGCTCGCGCACGAGAATGTCGGCTCGATCCAGGGCTGCAAGCACAACAAACGAAGACACTGACTCGCCGGCGAGCACCGCTGCTTGCTCGATCTGCTTGCGCTCCGTTGCTGTGAGTCGCGCCTCTAGACGCTCTGCCTTGACAGCCATGCAATCCTCCTTAGCTACGTACAAGTGTACGGCGTCATCGCTTGTACGTCAAGTAGGTGCGCATCCCCCACGCGGTGGACTCCTTAGACCCCCAGCGCGGCAAACCGAGGATCGCGCCGCTCGAGAAAACTCGTCACGCCCTCGCTGAAGTCGGGCGCTGTAAACGATTCGAGCATGAGCTCGTCCGCCAGCGCAAGCGAGCTGGGCAGATCGCGCTGCAGGTCGGCGTAAACCTGGCGCTTCATTGTGGCCATGCTCTTGGGCGAGCAGTTGATCACCATTTCGTGCGCGTACTCGAGCGTTGCCTCGAGCAGCCTGTCGGGCGCAAACACGCGGTTGACGAGCCCTAGCTCGTGTGCCTCCTCGGCGAACACCACCCGCCCGGAGAGCAGGAGGTCGAGCGCGCGGGCTGGTCCCACGAGGCGCGGCAACATCCACGAGATGCCGTGCTCGGCGACGAGGCCGCGGCGGGCAAACGCAGTGGTCAGCTTGGCTCCCTCGGCGGCAAAGCGCAGGTCGCACATCAGCGCCTGCACCAGCCCGATGCCAGCGACAGCGCCGTTGATGGCGGCGATGATTGGCTTGGGGATTGTTAGTGGCAGCGTCTGCGGGCGGCGATCGGCGGCCTCGGCGCCGGCCTGCTCGCTGCCCTCACCGATGGCTTGTAGCGACTGCATGTCCGCGCCGGCGCAGAAGCCCCTGCCTGCGCCGGTGACCACGATGACACGAACGTCAGTGTTCGCCGCGCACTCTTCGAGCATCGTGAAGTAGCTGTTCTCCAGCTCCGCCGTCCAGGCGTTTAGCCGCTCCGGCCGGTTGAGCGTGAGTAGCGCCACGCTGTCCTGTACCTGCATCTGCACAACATCACTCTGCGTCTGCACATCGCTCATTGCCCCAATCCCTCCGGTCACCCTTCGCGTGCTTCGAGCGTACCGGTAAAGGCTGCTCGCCCCTGACGGGAGTTCTAAGAACGGGTTCTAGAGGGGAACGGCCGCGGCGCCGAGAACGGCATCCAGCAGCCCGGGGAAGCGCTCATCGAGGTCCTCCCGGCGCAGGGTTGTGAGCTTGGAAGTGCCCAGTAGCTGTTGGCGAATGACGCCGGCCTCGCGCAGCACGCGGAAGTGGTGGGTGGAGGTCGACTTGGTGACCTCCAGCTGGAAGCTCCCGCAGGCACGCGGGGTGGGGTCGCGGTCGAGCGTACGCACGATCTGCATCCGCACTGGATCGCTCAGCGCGTGCAGCACGGCGGTCAGCTGTAGCTCATCGGTTGCTGGGTGGTGCAGGCTCATGGTCCCCATTATACGACGATCATCGAACCTTTGCTACGATGGTCGTCGTACTTACGAACGAGAAGGATAGCGCTGATGACGACGACTGCGATTGAAATACCGGCAAGCCAGCGGCAGCCCCCGGCACATGTGCAGCAAGTGCCGGCGTTCGAGCAGCACGTGGCGCCATCCAAGCGGCGCTCGGCGGCGCTGCTGGTACTGGTGTGCGCGGCGCAGCTGATGGTGATCTTGGATGTGTCGATCGTGAACGTGGCACTGCCGTCGATTCACGACGGCCTGCAATTCTCGACGACGGGACTGCAGTGGGTGGTGAACGCGTACACGCTCACGTTTGCGGGCTTTCTGATGCTGGGCGGGCGCGCGTCGGACCTGCTGGGACGCCGGCGGGTGTTCCTCGCGGGGACGGCGCTGTTTGTGCTGTCGTCGCTGGCGTGCGCGCTGGCTGACTCGCGCTCGCTGTTGATCGGCGCGCGTGCTTTGCAGGGCATTGGCGGCGCTGTGATCTCGCCGGCGAGCTTGGCGATCATCGCGACGTCGTTCAAGGAGGGACGCGAGCGCAGCCGCGCGCTGGGCGTGTGGGCGGCGATGGGTGGCGTTGGCGGCTCGCTGGGGGTGCTGCTGGGCGGGATTCTCACGCAGGCGTTCAGCTGGCCGGCGATCTTCCTGGTGAACGTACCGATAGGCGCGGCGGTGATCGCGCTGACTCCTCGGCTCGTGCCCGAAGGGCGCACGCTTGTGGCCGAGCGCCACTTCGATGTGGCGGGTGCGCTGACGATCACAGCTGGACTGACGGCGCTGGTGTATGCGATCGTGCGCACGGACACACTCGGCTGGGGCTCGGTGGGAGTACTCGTGCCGCTGGCGATCGGCGTAGCCCTACTGGCTGCATTTGCGTACATAGAGGGCAAGGTGGCGCGCGCCCCGCTGATGCCGCTGCGGGTGTTTGGGATGGCGCGGCTGCGGGCGGCCAACTTGATCGTGTTTCTGCTTTACGCGGCTGTGTTTGCGATCTGGTTCTTCCTGTCTTTGTATCTGCAAGAGGTGCTCCACTACGACCCGTTGCAGACGGGGCTGCGGTTCCTGCCGATGACGCTTGCGATCGTGGCGACGAGCTCGTTCGCACCGCGCCTGGTGGCGCGTATGGGCGAGCGGCGGATGCTGACGTTCGGGATGTCGTGCGCGGCGCTGGGGCTGCTGTTGTTGACGGGCGTGCGTAGCGGCAGTAGCTACACCGCGGATGTGCTCCCCGGTGGGGTGCTCGCGGCGATGGGTCTTGGCCTGTCGCTCGTGCCGGCGACGATTGCGGCGGTGTCGGGCGTTCCCTCCAAGGAGAGCGGCCTGGCGTCGGGGATGCTCAATACCTCGCGTCTGATCGGCGGTGCGCTGGGGTTGGCCGTGCTGAGCACGATCGCTGCGTCGCGTACACGCGCGGATCTACTGGTGGGTGCCTCCAGCACGTCTGCGCTGAGCGGCGGCTTCCGGCTGGCGTTTGCCGTAGCTGCCGGCTTCAGCGTGTTGGGTGCGCTCGCGGCGGTGCTGCTGCTGCGCGGGTCGCGCCCGGCGCCGGTCGCAATTGAGTCAGCAGCAACGGAGCCGGTGGCAGCGGAGCATGAGAAGCTGTTGGCGTGAGCTCCAGCTATCGCTACGTGTTGTTGGATGTGTTCACGGACACCGCCCTGGAGGGCAACCAGCTGGCGGTGTTCCCCGAAGCACCAGAGCTGGCGGCGGGGGAGATGCAGCGGCTGGCGCGCGAGCTGAACCTGTCGGAGACAGTGTTCGTGAGGCCGCCCCAGCAGGGCGGTGACGCGCACGTGCGGATCTTCACCCCCGCAGCTGAGCTGCCGTTCGCGGGGCACCCGGTGCTGGGCAGCGCGATCGTGGTGGGCGGCGAGCTGGGGCTCGAACAGGTGACGCTGGAGACGGGCGCAGGCCCCGTACCGGTGGCGCTGAATGCACGCTCGGAGCCGGTGAGTAGCGGCTGGATGCGCCAGCCGATCCCGACGTGGGGTCCGTATGAGCGGGAGGCTGAATTGCTGGCTGCGCTGGGCGTGGAGCGCTCGCGCCTGCCGGTTGAGGCGTATGTGAACGGGCCAACCCACGTGTCTGTGGAGCTGGCGGACGAGGATGCGGTGGTGGCGCTGACGCCGGATACGCGGGCGCTGAACGCACTTGGGGAAGTGGGCGTCAGCTGTTTTGCCGGCTCAGGCGGGCACTGGAAGACCCGCGTGTTTGCCCCCGGCTTGGGTGTGGCGGAGGACCCGGCCACCGGATCGGCTGCTGGTCCTCTGGCGGTGCACCTGGCGCGTCACGGGCGGATCGGATTTGGAGAGGAGATCGAGATTCGTCAGGGCGCGGAGGTGGGACGTCCGTCGCGTCTGCTCGCACGCACGGCTGGCAGCGGGGATGCGATCGAGCGGGTGGAAGTGGGCGGCTCGGCGGTGATCGTGGCGCGGGGCGAGTTCCTGCTGGGTTGAGGCTGCGGGCCGGGCGCGAGCGCGCTGGCGTGCGCGCGCCAGGTGCAGGCGATGGAGCGCACCGGGTGTGCTCCCGAGCGATGCAGTGCGCCGGGTGCGCTGCCGTGACATCCTGCTTGCATGGCGCAGATCACAACGTCGCAGGGCGTAACGCTGGAGTACGAGACTTTCGGCTCGTCCGCTGAGCCACCGCTGCTGGCGGTGATGGGCTATGGCTCGCAGCTGATCAGTTGGCCACGGGAGTTCTGCGAGCGTCTGGCCGCGGGCGGGCGTTTTGTTATTGCCTTCGACAATCGCGACTGCGGGCTGTCATCCAAGCTGGATGGCGAGGGCGCTGAGACCTCAGCGGTGATCGCGGCGGCGTCGGCTGGCGACTTTGAGAAGGCGAGGGAGCTCGCGGCTTACACGCTGAGCGACATGTCTGACGATGGCTTCGGGCTGCTGACGTCGTTGGATATCGAGCGGGCGCATGTGGTTGGCGTGTCGATGGGCGGCATGATCGCCCAGACGATGGCAATCGAGCACCCGGAGAGGCTGGTGACGCTTACTTCGGTCATGTCGACGACGGGCGAGTCGCAGTTCGGCCGCTCTACGCCGGAGGCCCAGCAGGCGCTGCTGACACCGCCGCCATCGGACCGGGCGGGTTATGTGGAGGCAGCGAAGCGGACGCTGATCTGGCGGTCGAAGAAGTACCCGGAACTCGACGAGGCCCGTCAGCTGGCGGGCGAAAGCTATGACCGCTGCTACTACCCGGAGGGCACGCGCCGCCAGCTGGCGGCGATGATCGCAAGCGGGTCACGCGCGGATGGGCTGCGCCAGCTTGAGGTTCCAACGCTTGTGATCCACGGCCTGGACGACACGCTGATCGCGCCGAGCGGTGGCGAACGCACGGCGGAGCTCGTCCCAGCCGCCCGTCTGCAGCTGATCGAGGACATGGGCCACGATCGCCCGCGGCCGCTGTGGCCGCAGATCTGCGACGCGATCCTCGAGCACACGGCCGTGCAAACGGCCGAGCAAACGACTGAGCGCACGGTGAGCGGCGCAGCGAGCTGATCTCAGGGATGAGCGACGCCGCTCAACGCGCGTGGCGTGAGCGCTGGATCAACTCGCCGAGCGAGTGCGTCTGCCGTGCGTGTGCGTCGAAGTTCTCCCGTGCGAGCCATGCCTCGAAGCCGCTGCGGATAGCGGGCCACCGATCGTCGGTGATGGCAAACCAAGCGGTGTCGCGATTGTGGCCCTTGACGACCATGTGCTTATGGAAAACCCCCTCGAAGGTGAAGCCGAAGCGCTCGGCTGCCTTGCGGGAGGCGGCGTTGAGTGCGTTGCACTTCCACTCCACGCGGCGGTAGCCGAGCTCGTCGAAGGCATTGCGTAGGAGCAGGTAGATGGCCTCGGTGGCAGCTGTGGTGCGTTGGAGTCCGGTGCCGAACCACACGTGGCCGATCTCGATCACCCCGAGCTCGGGGGTTATGCGCATGTAGGAGGCCATCCCCAGCGGGCGCTCTTGGGGCAGCGGTGCGAGCGCGAAGTACACGGCGTCCGGGGTGCTGAGCGCCCACTCGAGCGTCCCCTGCAGGTGCTCGACGCTCTCATAAGGGCCGTCGGGTAGGTAAGTCCAAGTCGCGAGATCGCCCTCAGGAGGATGCGACGCGGCATACAGCGGCTGGGCGTCGGCGTCGGGCAGGAACGGGCGAGCCAGCACGTATGAGCCACGGAGTGGGGCACGTGCGGGAAGCCGCGCGGGCGTCCAGTCGACCTGCTCGCCGAGGGGTTGCTGCATGGGCGCGTAGTAAAGCACTGGAAGATCGCAGCATGTGTGATGTTAGTATGCAGGTATGAAGCGCACCACAATATCCCTGTCTGACGATCTCGCGCAGGCTCTCAACCGAGAGGTCCAGAGGCGACATTCCTCTGCATCTGAGGTCACTCGCACAGCACTGGCTGAGTACCTTGGCCTCGTTGCGGGCGAACCTCGGGAGCTGCCGTTTGCTGACCTTGGCGGCAGCGGTCATCGCTCGACTGCCAGGGATATGGAGCAGCTTCTCGAGCAGGAGTGGAATGACGTCTCTGGCCGTAGTTGATGCTGGTCCGCTCTATGCGGCGGCGGACTCGGATGACCAAGATCACTCCGCCTCTCGGCTGGCGCTATCACGAGCGGATCTGCGGCTGGTCGTTCCTGCGCTCGTGATCGCGGAGGCAACGTACTTCGTGGGACGTAGGTTGGGAGCTGTCGCTGAGAGCAGGTTTCTGCAAGGCATCGCGAGCCTTGACGTTGAGGGGCCGAGCGGGGAGGACTTCACGCGTATGGCAGAGCTTGTGGAGAAGTACGCGGACTTCCCACTTGGAGGAACTGACGCCTCGGTCATTGCGCTTGCAGAGCGGCTCCAAGCGCCAATCATCTTGACGCTTGACCGTCGCCATTTTGCAGCGGTTGTGCCACGCCATCGTGAGGCGTTTGAGCTGTTGCCATGAGCTGGGGCTCGGGCGCTCCGGCTTACAACTGCTCCGTCCGCGTGGGCACGCCGAGAAGCACGCGCCCGGTGAGCTCCCAGATGGCGGGGTTGACCTGGAAGTGGGCGGTGGCGGCATGGGCGTCGCGGAAGCGCCGTTGTAGGGGGGAGTCGTCGTAGATGGCGCTGGCGCCGCCGAGGTCATACATCGAGCGAGCCACATCAGCGGCGCTGCGCACGGCGTGGGTGGCGGCGAGGCGCAGCCCCAAACGCAGCGACTCGGCGACGGGCGCCTGCAGCTGTGCGGCGGCCCATGCTTCTTCGATCGCCTCGTAATAAAGCGAGCGTGCGGCACGTAGCGCAGCCTCGGCCTCGCCGACAGCGGCCTGAGTGGCAGGGCGCTCGGCGAGCGTGCGGCTGGAGCCCTGGGCGGTCTTCGCTGTGGCCAGCTCGGTGAGGTCTTCGATCGCGCCGCGGGCGTTGCCCAAGGCAGCGGCGGCGATGGACAGGGCGAAGAAGCCGAACACGGGGAACCGGTACAGCGGTGTGTCCACGCGTGGACCCGAGTCGACCAGCGAGAGGATGTGATGGCTGGGCACGAGCAGATCGTTGGCCACGGCATCGTGGCTGCTTGTGCCGCGTAGGCCGCTGGTGTGCCAGGTATCGAGGATCTCGAGCTCCGCGGTGGGTAGCGCGACGACGCGCAGAACGGGACCGTTGTCGCTTGCCTGTGGGTCGTCGAGCACGCATCCCGCGAACAGCCACCGTGAGTGAGAGATCCCACTGCAGAACTGCCATCGGCCGGAGACCCGCACGCCGCCGTCGACGGGTACTGCCTTGCCGCGTGGCGCCCACACGCCGGCGGCGACCATCTGCGGGTCGGTGAAGATCTCGGCGGCGCCCTGCTCGGGCAGATAGGCCGACAGCAGGCTGCTGGTGGCGGCGATCGACACGCACCAGCCAGCCGAGGCGTCGCCCTGAGCGATCGTCTCGGCGCCGCGCAACGTAGTCGCGGGCGGTGCTTCCAGGCCACCGAGCCCCGCCGGCACGCCCGCGCGCATCAGCCCCGTTGCGCAGAGCTCATCGATCAGCGCTTGCGGCAGTGCTCGCTCACGCTCGGTTGTAGCGGCGAGCTCTCGAGCGAGCGCTGAGGCGCGCTCGATCAGTGCATTGAGCTCGGTGCCAGTGGACGGCGGAGAAGGGGGAGCGGCAGGCGACGCCATGAAATGCCTCTCAATGTTGGTGTTCAGTGCTGCATCGGTGCGGTGGTACTACCACACGGTGTGCAGCCCGGTCAACGAAGCTTCGGGCCAGCGGTCGCGCAGTCGAACAAAAGCGTACGGTCCCGTACGTTTCCGTACGGTTTCCTCGCGCCGAGGCAGGTCTCTGGGCGAGGCCCTCTCCCTACTCGAGCAAGCTGCCCCGCCTGACCCTGCATTCGCTGAGGACATGGAAGCGGTGCTCGAGGCGATCGGGCCGGCGCCGGCTGATCCATGGGAACTGTCCTAGACACGACGGTCTTCATCGACCTTGAGCGGGCTACGCGTGGTCTACCGCCGCGACTGCCATGACAGAAGTGGCCGGGCGCTTGAAGTCACAGCTTGGTGAGCATGAGGAGGTGGGGATCGCTGCGATCACCGCCTCGGAGTTGCTGCATGGCGTGCACAGGGCCACGCGTGAGCATCATGGACGACGCGCCGTGTTCGTGGAGGCGGTACTGGCAGCGTTCCCAACGCTCGTCTTCGACCTTCTCGTGGCGCGCGTCCACGCACGCCTATGGGCGGATCTGGCCTCGACTGGGGCTGAAGTTGGCGCTCACGATCGATTGGTCGCCGCCACCGCAATGTCTGCGGGGTGGCAAGTGGGGACCGCAAATGTGCGTCACTTCGAGCGTGTCTCCGGCTTGGAGATAGCCCCGGTTCAGCTGACTTGATCGAGAATTTATTCGTGCAGACAGCTGAGTGCGCAAGTCCATTTCTCAAGCTGCCTGGGAGGCGATGCCGATGTCCCCGCCATGAACCATTCCCACCATCGGCTGCGCCGTCCCGGCGCCGTGATCATCGCGACGCTGGCCATCTTCGACGTGGCCTATCACCTGCTGTTGCGCGAGCCGGTGCGTCGCATGTTGGGCATTCGCCACGAGGCATAGGTTGCGGGTCCTCCTTCACAGCGAGTCCATCGCCGCGGTGGCTGCGTTTATAGGCTGCTGAGCACAAGTGTCTTCCGCCGCCTCCGATTCCGCCTCCGACCCCGAGCTGATCGATCTACTGCACCTGGGCTGCGCGAAAGTGATCGGCGCGTGGCGCGTGGACGATGTGCTCATCGATCCCGGGCCGAGCAGCTGCCTTCAGCAGCTGCTCCCAGTGCTCGAGCGCCATCCACCACGGGTGTTGGCGTTGACACACATTCATCTTGATCACGCGGGAGTGACGGGCTCGTTGCTGCAGCGTTTCCCGGAGGCCGAGGTCTGGGTGCATGAGCGTGGTGCGCGGCATCTGATCGATCCCGCCAAGCTGCTTGCGAGCGCGACGCGTTTGTATGGCGCGAACATGGAGCGGCTATGGGGCGAGGTGCTCCCTGTGTCGGCCGAGCGCGTGCGTGTGCTGAATGGTGGTGAGACGTTGGGCGACTTTCGCGTTGCCTATACGCCCGGCCACGCCTCTCACCACGTCTCCTATCTGCACGAGCCCAGCGGGCGTGCATTCACGGGCGATGTCACAGGGGTACGGATTGAGGGCGGGGGCGTGCTCGCACCGACACCGCCGCCGGACATCGATCTGGACGCCTGGCGCGCGTCGCTGGAGCTGATCGCGGCTTGGCAGCCGCAGAGCCTGGGGGTCACCCACTTCGGGACATATGAAGATGTGGAGTACCAGCTGGGCGCAATACGTGAGCAGCTCGGGCGGGTAGAGGCCCTTGCCCGCACATGCGACCAGGTGGCCTTTGCGTCGGCGATCCGGGAGATGGTGGCCGATTCGAGCGCGCCGCAGACGGCGGCGGTGTATGAGCAGGCGATGCCCCCGGAGCAGTGCTTCGCCGGCCTGGCTCGCTACCTGCGAGATCAGCCCGTCTGAGAACCAAGGTCCTGGGCGCGCTCGCAAGAGCGCTCGGCGCGAACCTCGAAGTCGGTGAGCGTGAGCGGGCCAAACGAGGTGACCAGCGCGACGTCGATCGCGTCGCGTCCGCGCCCGACGACCACGCGCCCGATGCGGGGGCGATTGTTGCGCGCGTCGAAGGTGTGCCAGCGGCCATCCAGATAGGCCTCGAACCATGCTGCGAAATCCATCTGCTCGGGTGGCTGCGGAACGCCGATCTCGGGGATGTAGCCGAACACGTAGCGGGCGGGGATGTTCAGGGCGCGGCAGAAGGTGATTGCCAGGTGTGCGAAGTCACGGCATACCCCCTGGCCGGCGCGGTAGGCGTCGGCGGCTGTGGTCCACGGGTTGGATGCGCCGGGTACGAAGTCGAGATAGGTGTGGACGTAGTCGACGATCGCCTGCACGCGTCCCCATCCGGGCGATAGGCCACCGAAACGCTGCCAGGCCTCGTGCCCGAGCTCGTCTGGCAGGCAGAAGCGGCTTGGCATCACGAAGCTGAGGACGTCGTCGGGTAGCGAGGGCACAGCGGTCTCGGGCGTATCCGGCTCGACCACGTCGGCCGCGTGCGTCAAAACCACTTGCGCTTCGTAGATGACGTGCGAGCCGCCGCTGTCGAGCTCGAAGCGCTCACAGCGATTGCCGTAGTGATCTACATAGCCATGGTGTGCTGCGCTGGTGTACCAATGCTCGCCATTGATGGCCACGCCTGGCTGGGGGCGGGGGGCGACCTGCATCACGGCGACGGCGGGCTGCGAAGAGAGCAAGCCGAACTGGCAGCCCACCGTGAGTGCCAGCGGCTGCTCATCAGCCAGCGGATGCTCGCCGGCGGGTTGGATGTCGATCATTGCTGTTGAGGATGCCAGGAAACGTTGCGTCTCCCAACGGGGTTTGCTTGCGGGGGACGCAGCGCGGCTGTACTCTTGCCAACCCGTGCAGTTCAGGATCATCCCTCATTCGACGTTTGCGCCTCCACCCGAGGCGCTTGATCTGCTGTGGGAGCAGCTTGGTGGCTACCACGAGGACGTGTCGTTTACCAAGACGGGACCTGAGATCGTGGCAATCACAGGGGAGGATGCGCCGGTCTCGATGACGACGGACGAACGCGTGGAGATTGGTCGCCGCGCGGTGCTGGACATCGTGGGCGATGTTTGTGAAGGAGCGGCAGGGCTCAGGTCGGATTGGTTCGCGGTCCGCTCCGAGCTGTAGCCGCGACGCTGGTTCTTGCGCTCGCGCCCGTTGGGGCCGCAGGCGCTGCCGTTGCACGTAAGGTCGGGCATCGAGCGATCCCCGTGTCTAAGTTCGGGCATCGAGCGATCCCCGTATCGGTTGGGTTCGACGCCGGCGAACCGGGGCCGCCTGTCCCTGAGAATTTCCTGGGTCTCTCGTTTGAGGTTGGAAGTCTTCCGCGCATATCGGGCTATTCCGGCGAGGGCAACCTTGTGAGCATGCTGCGCTCCCTGGGCGTGGGCGTCCTTCGCTTCGGTGGCGTGACAGCTGATGAACAGACTGCTTGGATTGATGAAGCCACCCCCCGACCTGCGTGGGCGCTGGGCACGCTGGAAGTGGAAGATCTGCGCGGGCTCGGCCGCGTGGCGGCTGAGAGCGGTTGGCATGTGCTGCTGACGCTTGGCTTCGGTCACTTCGATCCGCAAGCGGCAGCCCGTGAGGCTGCGGCGGCTCAAACGGCGCTGGGGCAGTCCTTGGAAGCGGTCGAGATAGGCAACGAGCCCGACTCCTACGGCCGCCATGGACTACGCCCGGAGCCGTGGACGCCGGTGCAGTACCAGGAACAGGTCAATGCCTACCGCATTGCGATCGAAGCGCTTGCCCCGGGCATACCGCTCGCTGGCCCCGACTCATCAGGCTCGAGTGCGTATGAAAAATGGGGTTTGAGTGAGGCGATCTACCAGCGTCCGGCGCTGCTCACCGGCCACCACTACCCAATGGGCTGTGCCGAACAGCCGCCACCGACGATCGAACGACTGCTGAGCCCGCAGATCCGGTTTCTCGAGGAACGCTCCCTGCGTCGCTACCAGTTCATCGCCCAAGAGACCGAAGTCCCGTTTCGGATGGATGAGGCGAACACCGTCTCCTGCGGTGGCGTGGCCGGGATCAGCAACACCTTTGCGTCAGCGCTGTGGGCGGTCAACTACCTGACCAGGGCCATGGCCATGGGAGTCTCGGGGATCAACCTGGAGGGCAATCCAGCCAACTGCGAAGGCTATACGCCGGTATGTGCGCCGAACGCGGAAGATCTCATCACGGGCACGATGCGCGCGCAGCCGGAGTGGTATGCGCTGCTGCTTGCCAAGGCGCTGATCGGTGAGCGCCCGTTGCGAACGATTGTCAAGCCCAAGCCTGCAGACCGCCCCAACGTCGAAGCCACGACATTCATCGCCCCCGATGGCACGCTGCAGTTCGTGCTGGTCGACGACGATCCACCGGGATCGCGTCGCGTGGCCGTGCATCTACACGTCGGCAATGGCTTTCACGGCGCGCGCATCATGTCGCTTACAGCCCCCTCGCCGGCTGCGCTGTCGGGCGTGAGGTTGGGGGGGCAGGAAGTCCAGCCGGACGGTCTATGGAGCGAGCCGGCGACGCTGCCGCGCGTGGCGAACAGGCAGGGGATTGTCACTGTGCAGCTTGCGTCCAGTAGTGCTGCACTCGTGACCGTCCAACCGATCGGGTAGCTCACATAGCGATAGACGACCAGTTCTCTATCGCCTACTTGCACCTTGCTTCATGCTGTCGCCGCCAAGTTCTGGGGACGCGCCTATGTAGCTGCTAGGATGATTTCATGACGCTACAAGCGCCAACTTACGAGGTCGGTGTGCGAGCGCTGCACGATCGTCTGAGCGAGCACTTGGAGCGCGTTGAGGACGGCGCGGAGGTGCTGGTCACGCGCCGCGGGCGACCGATTGCCCGCCTGTCGGCGGTGAAGGAGAGCGATCCGCTGCAGGACCTCGTGCGGCGTGGCCTCGTGACGCCTCCGAGCCGTCCGCGAGTCGTGCGGCGAGCAAAGGTCAAGGCACGCGGGCCAGTTGCCGAGCTAGTCGCCGAGCAGCGCGACTGATCCTCTACTTCGACACCTCCGCGCTCGTCAAGCTCGTAATCGCCGAGGAAGGGTCTGAGTTGGCGAGCGAGCTGTGGGCGACTCCGCAGCCTGCGGCCTCGAGCATCCTCGCCTACCCCGAGGGGCGTGCGGCGCTCGCGGCTGCACGGCGAGGTGCCCGGCTTGCCCTCGCCGAGCATACGCACGCGCTTGAGGACTTCGAGTCGCTGCACGGCGAACTGTCGCTCATCGGTGTGGACGCACAGCTCGCACGCGAGGCCGGCGAGCTCGCTGAGAAGTTCGCCCTGCATGGCTATGACGCAGTACATCTCGCCAGCGCACTGTCCGCCGGCGATGCGATCACGCTCGTAAGCTGGGACGAGGATCTCAGACGCGCCGCCGCGCGCAGCGGATGCGCCTTAGCTCCACCCACGCCGACGCAAGATGCCCGATGACGGCGACATCATCACGCTAGGATTTGGGCTTCGCGCCGACGTAGCTCAGTTGGTAGAGCACCTCCATGGTAAGGAGGGGGTCCGGGGTTCGAGTCCCCGCGTCGGCTTCGCTCGAAAACCGCATGGACATGCGGTTTTCTACCGTTCTAGAAACTTGGGAAGCTGTTGGGGGCGTTACGGAGCGACGAGCGTGGCGCCCGGGATATAGGTGGCGACGCGGCGTGGGTCGCGCGTAAGCAATGGACGGTCAGTCACAGCAGCGTGCGCGCCGATCAGGAAGTCCGGGAGGACGACCTCGCGCGTTCCGCCGGAGCGGCGATAGTCGGCGTGGGCGTGGCCGGCGAGGAATGCGGCCGTGGGCGGGATCTCCTCGATGACGGTCATCGACGGGAGCGCGGAGCGCAATGTCTCGATGCGCGGGAACCGTGGGGCGATCTCGGCAAGCACGACCGCGTTGAGGACGATCGCGCCTCGCTGAGCCGCCAGCGTGAGTTGCTCCTGCGACCAGGACAGCCAGCGCTCGTCCTCCGTGAACAGATCCAGCAGGACACTGCTGTCGACGAACGTCTCCAAGCTCAGACGATCACCGACGGGTTAGGGCGAGAATCTCCTCGGTGCTCATCTCGCCCTCGCCGGCGCCACGCATGCGGCTGATCTCCTGGGCGGCCCGGGCGGAGTCGACGAGCAGCCGTGCGCCATGTTGGTCGAGCTCGAACTGGACGTCGCTACCCGGCTGGATGCCAAGCGCGCGCCGCACCGGCAGCGGAATCGTGACCTGACCCTTCTGCGTGACCCGCATACGGTAAGACTAGCAAGTAATACTCGGGAATGGCCATGAGTGCCCGATCGGGGGATGGTCGATAGGACGCCGATGGCCCTGGTTTATTGACAGGTGCATGACGGTGCGCATATGACAGGCTTGTGTGTGTCTGACTCTGCGCGAGTCCTCTGGCGAACAGGAGTTGGTTGACATGGCTACACCGTTGTCCTCTGGCGCGAGCGTTGTCGAGCAGGGCCTGTCGGCCAGCGACGCAAAGGCGCAGGCGCGACGACGGTGGCTGGGACGGAGACGGGTGCGGGCTGGGGAGCGGGCTGCGCGGGACGTGATCGACGGCCTGCCGCCAGGGCTGCGTTGGCCGGCTGCGCTTCAGTGGCTGGCGATGGTGTGCCGCTTCGATGCGCTGGACGCTCGCTTGCGGCGTTTTGGCTCCCTGGTGACGTTGCGCGTTCCAGGGCTTGGGAGCATCGTCTTGCCGTCAGATCCGCAGCTGATCAAGGAGGTGTTCACGGCAGAACGCGATGTGATGCGGGCGGGAGAGGCGAACGCGCCGCTGGCGGCGGTGCTGGGGCGCAACTCCGTTTTGCTGCTGGACGGCGAGCGTCATCTGCAGCGCCGGCGAATGCTGCTTGCGCCGTTTCATGGCGAGGCGGTACACAAGTACGCACAGGTGGTGGTGCAGGTGACGGAGGATGAGGTCGGGCGTTGGCCCCGGGGCGAGGAGTTTGCGACATGGCCGCGCATGCAGGCGATCACCTTGGAGGTGATCATGCGGGCGGTCATGGGCGTGCACGACCAGGGACGGCTCGAGCGCCTGCGCCCGCTGCTGTTGCGGGTGCAGCGCAACAGCATCTACGGCATCCTGGCGGAGGGCGCACGACCGGGCATCTCCGAGAGCTGGCTTGGGCGTCAGCTGCCGTGGGTACGCGCGCGGATGCAAGCGGAACGGGTGCTGGAGGAGGAGATCGCTGTGCATCGCGAGTGTCCAGACGGTCGTGATGACATTCTCGCGCTGCTGATTGCCACGCGTGACGAGGATGGTCGGCCGCTGAGCGACGCAGAGCTGCGGGGCGAGCTTTTGACGTTGCTGATCGCCGGCTATGAGACGACGTCGACGGTGCTGGCGTGGTGCTTTGAGCGACTGGTGCGCCATCCGCAGGTGCTCGGCC
>Ga0210383_10002347_pt1 | contig 17112 bp, 14 predicted proteins | sample IncBWC14OmetaG_FD_160072 | JGI IMG/M metagenome (GOLD analysis project Ga0210383, IMG submission 160072) | Forest soil microbial communities from Barre Woods Harvard Forest LTER site, Petersham, Massachusetts, United States - Inc-BW-C-14-O ...
TCGCAACCAGGTCACCCGTGAACGGCATCGTGGAAATCGGCGGGCCGGAAACGTTTCATCTGGATGAACTCGTCCGGCTGGAACTGGCTGTGCGCCACGATCCGCGCGAGGTAATCACCGACCCGCACGCAGGCTACTACGGGATCCAGGTGAGCGAGAGGGCGCTGGTCCCTGCCGATAACGCGCGACTCGGACAAGCGCGTTTCGAAGACTGGCTTAGCCCGGCGATGTCCTCGAGGTAGTCGGGCTGCGACGGTCTGGCCAACTTTTCGTTGGTTCAGCCTCGTACAAGCGAGCGAACCCGCGCGCACCAGATCGGTGAGCGGAAGCGTCTCGGGACATTGACGAAAACGAAGCCAGAGTTCCCAGGCCACCTGAAGTGGAACGTCGGATCGCGTCGACCGGCTGAGTCGGTCCGCGAACAATGGCGTGTGACGATGGCTACTTGAGTCTTTTGTTTCTACATCTTCATGGCGGTGAGCGACTTGCGTGCACAACTGTCGGCAGTCGCTGAACGTGCTCGCAGTCGACTGTAAGAGGGAGAACGAATGTGGGATCTTGTCGATAACCCCGATTCCATCGCGTAATGTATCAGGGCACGTCGTGCCTTTTCGAGTCGAAGACGGGCTGAAGAGAATCGGGGAATTGCTCGCAACGCGGAAGGCTGCTTAGCCGGTCGGGAGCAGCAGCTACGGCGACACGAGCCGAATGGAGGAACAAGGAGCCGTCATGATCAGTCTCGCTGACTCCAAGCGAATCATTGCCGCTGCCGCCGTCGTGGATGACGGCGGTAATCTGGTTGCTCGCGTTCGGATGGATAGAGGGTGGACTTGGCTCATCGGCACTTGTGTGGCCCTGTTCGCCGGTTCACCGCTCCTTGCACAACAAGCGCAGTTTCAAGGCAGCGTTCCGACCGGAGGGGCTTCTCCTATTCCCGTCGCGCTGACGCTTCGTGATGCGATCGATCGCGGCCTAAAAACTAACCTTGGTTTGCTGCTCAGTGGACAAGTCAGCGAATCCGCGCGCGGCGAGCGGGTGCGGTCCCTGAGCGCGCTTCTGCCGCAACTGACCGGGGAAGTAAGCGAGAACGTCGAGCAAGTAGACCTGAAAACCCGCGGAATCAATTTTCATCTTCCCGGGGGCTTTTCTACTCCGACAATTGTCGGCCCATTCGACTATATCGATGCGCGCGCTTATGCTTCCTTCAGCGTTTTTGATTACAGCCTCCGCAAGAGCCATCGTGCCGCACAAGAGAGCGAGCGCGCCGCTCAACTCTCGTTCAAAGACGCTCGCGATTTAGTGGTGCAGTCGGTGGCCAACGCTTACCTGCTGGTGATTGCCGGTTCTTCCCGCGCGGAAGCCTTACGGGCGCAGGTAGAAACCGACCAGGCCATCTACGACCGCACGGCCGACCAGCACCGCGCCGGGACGGCGGCGGCAATCGACGTGCTTCGGGCTCGCGTCGAAATGCAGCAGGAACAACAGCAATTGATCGCGCAGGAGAATCAGGTCGCCAAAGACAAGTTGGCTTTGGGACGGGTGATCGGCCTACCGCCAGGCCAACAGCTGGCGATCGCCGACACCGAACCTTACTCGCCGTTGGCTGCGATGACTCCAGATGAGGCTCTGCGCACAGCTTACGAACAGCGCGCGGATTTGCAAAGCGCCCAAGCGTCCGTGCGCGCTGCCGAGTACTCAGTCAGTGCGGCCCGCGCCGAGCGCTACCCGAACCTGGGCGTTGCCGCGGATTACGGCGATACCGGAACGACGCTCGCGAGTTCCAATGGCACGCTTACGTTTCAAGCCTTCGCCAAATTCAACATTTTCGATGGTGGCCGAATCAGCGGCGACATCATTCAGGCCCGGGCGGCATTGAAGCAGCGGCAGGATGAGCTAGCCGATCTTAGCGGCCAGATAGATTATCAAGTGCGGGCGGCTTTGCTTGACATCCAATCGGCCGCCGAACAGGTGGCTGTCGCCAGGAACAATCTCGACCTCGCGAACCAGACCCTAACACAAGCCCAAGACCGCTTTGCGTCCGGAGTCACCGACACCATTGAGGTTGTGCAAGCCCAGGGATCGGTTGCCGTGGCGAATGACAACTTGATTGCTGCCCTTTATGCCCACAACCTGTCGAAGGTCGAACTGGCGCGCGCACTGGGGTCCACCGAGCAACGGATACAGAAATTCATGGAGGTAAAGTAGTCGTGCCTGATGCCACAACAACCGAGAGCGAAGCCGCAAGCACCCGGCCAACCGATTCCTTCCGCCCCAAGCCGCTACGTAGAGGACGTAAAAGGCTCGTTCGCGCGATAGTGTTGCTGGTCGCCTTGGCCGCAGTGGCCGCCGGCTCGTTTTACGCCTGGAAGTATTTCAGCGCGTACGAATCTACGGATGACGCTGAAGTCGATGGACACATCAACGCGATCAGCGCGAGGATCAGCGGCTACGTGTTGGACGTGCCGGTGGAGGACGAGCAGTATGTGAAAGCGGGCGACGTCCTCGCTCGCATCGATCCCAAGGACTACAGCGTCGCTCTCGCCAATGCGCAAGCTGACTTGGCTGCCGCCGAAGCGGCTTTCCTAAGCTCCCGCACGGACGTCCCGATTACGTCGACCACGACGAGCAGCCAATTGAAAAATGCGCGTTCTGGCCGGGCTGATACTGACGCCGCGCTGCTGGGGGCCGAGCGCCAGTTGAGCGCAGCGCAAGCGCGCTTAGATACCGCTGAGGCTCAGGTCCGCGAGGCTCAGTCCACCTACAAGAATACTGTGGACGATGTAGCTCGCTACAAATTATTAGTAGACAAGGACGAGATTCCCCGGCAGCGGTACGATACCGCCGTCTCCGTATCCAATACCGCAAAGGCCACGGTCGACGCCCGGCAAGCCGCTGTCGCAGAGGCCGAACAGAATGTCCGCGTGGCGCAGAGCGCCATCGATCAGGCCAACGCACGAATTACGCAGGCCGATGCCTCGATCGAATCCGCGCTGACGGCACCGCAGCAGGTGGCCGTTAGCCAGGCGCGCGCAAAGACCGCGGAGGCTCTGGTGGCACAAAAACGGGAACTGGTCGAGCAAGCTCAACTCAACCTCAGCTATTGCACGATCGTCGCTCCGGTGAGCGGAATCGTCGGCAAAAAAACTGTCGAGACTGGCGCCAATGTCTCGCCAGGGCAGCAATTGATGGCGGTGGTCCCCCTGGATGATATTTGGATCACGGCGGATTTCAAGGAAACCCAACTGCGCCTGATGAAGCCGGGCGACCGAGTCAGCTTCAGCGTGGACGCGTATGGCCGTGAGTACCGCGGCAAGGTCACCGGTATTGGTGGTGCAAGCGGCTCACGCCTCAGCCTGCTACCGCCGGAGAATGCGACTGGAAATTTCGTCAAGGTAGTGCAGCGCCTCCCGGTCCGGATCGACATTGATCCTAACCAAAACAGTGACCATCGGCTGCGGCCCGGCATGTCCGTGGAGCCCAAAGTCTATGTCCGGTAGCGCCGACGTGCTTTCGGCGCCGGCTCCCTGGCGGCCGAAATACAATCCCTGGCTCATCGCCGTCGTGGTGGCCATGGCAGCTTTCATGGAGGTGCTCGACACCAGCATCGCCAATGTCGCGCTGCCATACATGGCGGGGGGCCTCGGGGCCAGCAACGATGAGAGCACCTGGGTTCTCACGTCGTATCTGGTCTCGAACGCTATCGTTCTTCCGATCAGCGGCTGGCTGGCTGGCCTGTTTGGCCGCAAGCGCTTCTTTCTGATCTGCATTTTTCTATTCACTGTGAGCTCGTTGCTTTGCGGCATTGCTCCCTCGCTGGGGCTGCTCATTATCTTCCGGATCCTGCAGGGCATGGGCGGCGGCGGTTTGCAACCCATGGCGCAGGCGATCCTCGCCGATGTATTCCCTCCGGAGAAACGCGGCGTCGCGTTTGCGCTCTACGGAATCACCGCGATCATGGCGCCCACCATTGGTCCCACTCTGGGCGGGTGGATTACTGACAGCTACAGCTGGCGCTGGATTTTCTTCATCAACCTTCCGGTCGGAATATTGGCCACATTGTTAGTCATGCGCCTGGTGGAAGATCCGCCGTATCTGAAGCGGGTGGCGAGGGGGGGCGTGGGCGTCGACTATATTGGCATCTCGCTGCTTGTTTTAGGCGTGGGAGCGCTCCAAGTGGTGCTCGATAAGGGACAGGAAGACGATTGGTTCGGCTCCCGGTTTATCACAAACCTTGTCGTCGTCTCGGTGGTGTGTCTGGTTGGGCTCGTGATCTGGGAGTGGCGTCATAAGACGCCCATCATCGAGGTGCGCCTGTTCAAGAGCTTCAACTTCGCCACTGCGAACGTCATGATGTTTCTTTTCGGGATTCTGCTCTTCGGCAGCCTGGTGATGATGCCGCAGTTCCTGCAGACCGTAATGGGATACACGGCGGAAAATGCCGGGCTTGTTCTGTCGGGCGGCGGTTTTGTGGTGCTGCTGGAGATGCCCATCGTGGGCATGCTTGCCGGAAAATACCCAGCCAAATACATCATCGCGGTGGGCTGGCTGGCGCTGGCGATCGGCATGTATGTCTCCATGGTGTGGTTCGACACCCTTATCAGTTTCCAATCGGCCACCATACTGCGTGTGATCCAATCAGTCGGGCTGGGTCTGCTGTTCGTTCCGGTAACAATGGCGGGCTACATCGGGATGTCCGCCGAAAAAGCCAATAGCGTCGCCGGAATCATCAACTTCATGCGGAATATCGGAAGCAGTGTGGGGACCTCTATGGTCACGACACTTTTAGCGCGGCGGGCGCAAGTTCACCAGATGGTGCTGTCGCAGCATACCACTCCGTTCGATCCGTCTCTTCAGAACCAGGTCAAAGCGTTGAGCCTGCGGTTGGTGCACTCCGGCGCCAGCGTTGCCGACGCGCCCAAGCTGGCCTACGGTCTGATTTATCGATTCGAGGGAGGGCAAGCGGTGACCCTCGCCTACATCGACGTGTTTATAGTGCTGGCCGTCGCGGCGAGCATCATGTTCGTGCTTTCGTTCATCATTCGCAAGAACGATCCTAAGGCTAGTGGCGGAGTGGCTGTGGGTTAGCGAGGCTATTTGGGGAGGCTATAGAATGACGCACGTGATCCAGAACGCATTGATGACGCTCCGCGCCGGGGAATGGATGCCCGTGACGGCGGCCCGTGTCCTGATAGGCATCTTTTTCTGTATTTCCGGCGGGACAAAGCTGTTCGTAAAAGCCCAGTTCGGCGTGCTTGAGAAGACCATGGTCCAAATACACGTCCCTTTCCCGCACGCAACGGCGCTCTTCGTCGCTACGGTCGAATTTGCGTGCGGGGCGGGTCTGGCGTTAGGGCTGCTCACGCCGCTGTGCGCCGCAATGCTTGTAGGAGACATGATCGTCGCGGTTGCCACCACTTCGATCCACGGCATTCAAGCGACCGGTTTTCTTGCCTGGCTCGACGACTTCCTGTACCTCCCCGAGGTGCTGTACATTTTGATCCTCGTTTGGCTGATCTTCTCTGGGCCGGGTCGATACAGCGTTGATGGCCTCATCGCGTTGAGAGCCGATGTCTTCGGCGTTGAGCGCTAGGGGCGTGACGTGGGCCCACTTCACCTAGGGACACTTGGAACGCCTGCTCGTCACGATTTGTGCTGGAGTTGAAACAAAGCGCCAGGGTCACGGGCCGAAGCCCGGCCTGCCCAAATCCAGGCGTAGCGGCTCAATAACGAGCCGATCAAGAAGACCGCGGCCACAACGTGCCGCCCGGTCGGATCCGACCCAAAGAAGACTCGAAGCAGCAACGCGGCCGGACCCTCCAAAAGTCCGGCAATCAACAATGCGCGTCCAGATCGGCCGTGATGGAGCGGTGAATCCACGGGCCGCTTGCGCACTTGCAACAGGATCTCGATCAACGTTTCGATACCCGAGGCTGCAAATCCCAGAATTTGCGTGGCGGGAATCAAAAAACCAGCTAGTTCAAGGATCGCTGCGGCTCCACCAAAGCCCGACGTCAAGAAGTGTGCCGGAAGCAGCGTTCGATTTTCCGACCATACTGGAATCGCCGTAGCGCCGACCAACACGCCGGTGTAACCAGCGAGGAGCAAGCCAGTGAGCGCGGCGGACGCTTCCCCCAGCCAGAGCAATCCGATCAACATTGGATTCGTAAAACCTCGCAGCAGCAGCTCGAAACACACCACCGCAAGGAAAACACAATTCGAGAATGCTACCAGGATCCACGCACCCATCGACATAGCGGACCGGAGCTTGAAGACGCGCAGCATATTCAAGAAACGCATCGGCCGGCCAAGGTCGGAGATGAGGAGAAGGGGACAAAGTGCAGCGCCCACAAGTCCGGTCCATAGACAAAAACGGATCAGCGCAGATCCGCCGTGGAACAACTGCGCGATGAATCCCGTGCAAGCCGACATCCCGGCGATACCGCCCAGGAAGAAATAGAGCGGCACTTCCCAAGTCCACGTTGGCGGCTTGAGTGCAGGGAGCCCGTAATAACTTTCTGGCTTCGCGTTTTCTGGACTTGCCAATGGCTGGAGGGAGTCTGCGGGCCGCGAAGTTTCGCCCGCTGATTTCCGGATTTCTTCAAGCCTTTCCTCGGTGGCTTTGAGTTTGGTGGCTGGAGTCATTTTTTTTCGCACCTCAGAAAGTGCCGCCGGATTGAAAGGCAAATGCGATGCAAATGAGAACGACAATAACAGCGGCAGAAACGAGCGCTGAAGTCCAGGCGCTCTTTAAATAAACGGTCGGCACGTCGGGCGCCGGCGGTAGATTGTACGCTTCTGGTTCTCCTAAAATGACAAAGAAAGCGTGGATTCCGCCTACGCTGGTTTCTCGTGGATCATATATTCGCGCGTCGTCATAACCGCGGTCGCGGAGTTCTTGGACGCGACGCTCGCCGCGTTCATGCAGCTCTTCAAGATCCCCGAATCGGATGGACTGCGTGGGGCAAGCTTTGGCACAGGCGGGAATCAGCCCTGCTTTCTGCCGGTCATAGCAGAACGTGCACTTAAAAGCGCGGCCGTCTTCCGGACGCTTATCAATCACTCCAAAAGGACACGAGACCACGCAATATCCACAGCCGTTGCACACATCCGGCTGGACAAACACCGACGCCACTTCCGTCCGCACGATCGCACCGGTCGGACAAGCTTCCAAGCATCCAGCATTGGCGCAATGTTTACAGACATCGGAAAGAAAAACCCAGCGAAATGGGTCTTCCGTATCTGCCATTTGCGGACCGGCGACTTCGGGCTGTTCCAAAAACATGACATGCCGCCAGGTGGAAGCACCCAGGGCTTTGGTGTTGTCGTAAGAGAACCCGCTCAACACCAGCCCGTCTTCAGGGACTTCGTTCCATTCCTTGCACGCCACCTCGCAAGCCTTACACCCAATGCACAGGGTCGCGTCCGTCAGAAAGGCTGACACTGCCATCAGCGCTGTCCTTTCCGTTCACGAAGTTGGCCGATTGCGTCAAGATTCGCCGCTCGTTTCCCGCGAATCAGATTGCAGAGAAGGCCCTTGGTCTCCATGATCCGAACGTTCGGCTCTTCCGATATGGCAATCAAATCGTTGCCGATATCGCCTTTGACCAAGCCAGAGTAACCCCAGTGAAAGGGCACGCCGACCTGGTGGACCGGCTTCCCGTCAACGGTGAGCATCTTTATTCTGGGGGTAACCAGGGCATGCGCTTCAATCGCTCCGCGCGCCGTTACAATAGTCACCCATTCGCCGGGTGTGATGGAAAGGTTTTTCGCCAGCTCCGGCGAGATCTCGCAAAACATCTCGGGCTGCAGCTCCGCCAAGTGCGAAAGAGTTCGTGACATGCCACCTGCTGTGTGATGCTCGGTCAGCCTATAAGTCATCATCACGAAAGGAAAATGAGCGTCCGGCGAGGCAGCGTACTCGTTCCCCGGCCGTGCTTTCGAAAGCGCCATGGGATTGGTTTGTTGTTTGGGATAAATCGGATTTCGGACGGGAGACTCAAGAGGCTCATAGTGAGTTGGCAGCGGTCCGTCCGTAAGACCAACCGGGACCCAGATCCATCCGAAACCATCGCAATGCAAGAGGAAGGGCTTGTCGCCCGCCAGACCGTCGTCGCCCACCGCGCCCGGTGGCGGCACGTAGTCTGGCGCCTTCGTCACCGTGAAGTCGGGAACGTCCAAGCCCGTCCATTTCTTACTTTCGGCATCCCACCATACCAGCTTCTTGCGCTCGCTCCAGGGCTGGCCGTCGGGACGGGCAGAGGCGCGATTATAGATTATTCTCCTGTCGGACGGCCAGGCGAACCCCCATCCATGGCCATAGAAACCCTTGGCAGCGCGCTGATTCGCCCGATTTTCGCCTGGCTTTGGAAAGACTCCGGAATATATCCAACAGCCGCAAGCCGTCGAACCATCGGCTTTGAGCGCGGTGAACCCTGTAACCAATTCTCCGTCTGCAACCTTGTAACCGTTCATTTCCTGCAAGACCTCTTCGGCAACCGGCTCGCGATGCTCACCTTCGATCGAATAGTCCCATTTGAGCGCTAAGAGCCCCGCATGCCGGGGTTGCGGATCGCGCCGCGCTTTTTCCCTAAGCAGCACTCCGAGATGATAGGAGAACCAGTTTTCGCTGCGGCAATCCCCTGGCGGTTCAACCGCCTTCTCTCGCCATTGGAGCAACCTCTGCGTGTTTGTAAACGTTCCGTCCTTTTCCGCGTGGCCCGCCGCCGGTAGCAGAAACACTTCCGTTTGAATGTCCTCGGTCCGCAATTCGCCCCGTTTTACCTCGGGCGATTCATACCAGAACGAAGCTGTTTCTGTTTCCACCATCTCTCGCACCACCAGCCATTTCAAATGCGCCAGTCCGCGGCGTTCCATGCCGGAGTTCGGACCTGCGACGGCCGGGTTCTGGCCCATGACGAACCAGCCGTCCATCTTGCCGTCCAACATGTCGAGCCAGTAGGCCTGATGCGAATGATCGCCGGTGACGCGAGGCAGCCAATGGAATCCAAAGTCATTTTCGGGTTGCGCGGATTCCCCGTAGTAAGCCTTCAGTAAGCTCACAATGTATTTGTCGATGTTGTACCACCAACCCGTCCGCGAGCCGTACTTTTCGACGTAGGCGTCCAGAGTCTTCGATTCGTCTCCAAATTTCGGCATGCTCAAGTAACCCGGAAGAATGTCGTAAAGCGTGGGAACATCCGTCGAGCCCTGAATGGACGCATGCCCGCGCAATGCCAAAATCCCTCCGCCAGGCCGCCCCATATTCCCCAGCAGCAATTGAAGTATCGCCGCGCACCGGATCATCTGCACGCCGTTGGAGTGCTGCGTCCAACCAAGCGCATAACAGATGGCGCCTGTTTTTTCCGGGCCCGATGCCGTACAGAATGTCTTGGCTGCATTTAGGAAAACACTCTTCCGAACTCCGCAGTACTGTTCAACCATTTCAGGCGTATAGCGCGCAAAGTGTTTTCGCAGCAGTTGAAATACGCAGCGAGGATGTTGCAGCGTAAGATCACGCTGATAGTTGCAGAGGTCAGGCATGGCGTGCAGGCCGTGCTCGGCGTGGCCGCCGTGGGAACCTTCCGCTGCGCCCTGCGCGGTGGAGGCGCCTCTCACCGGTTCCACGCCTTCATATAGCCAGGTGGTCTCATCGTAGGTCTTCTTGTTCGCATCCCACCCCGAGAAGATTCCTTCCAGATCCTCTGTGTCCTTGAAGTCTTCTGGAATAATAACGCTCGCATTGGTGTAGTGCACAACGTACTCGCGGAAAAACAACTCATTCTCCAGCACGTAGCGGATCAATCCCCCTAAGAACAGAATGTCCGAGCCCGCCCGGAACGGTACCCAGATATTCGCCACGGCTGAGGTTCGGCTGAAGCGCGGGTCTACGTGTAGAACCTTCGCGCCACGTTCCTTGGCCTCCATCACCCATTGGAATCCGACCGGATGATTCTCGGCCATATTCGATCCCATGATCAGGATCGCGTCGGAGTTCAGCAGATCGTTCGGTGGTGCTGTCGCTCCGCCGCGTCCATAAGTTGTGCCCAGACCGGGCACAGTAGAGCTATGTCATATACGGGCCTGATTGCTGACGCACACCATTCCCAGCCCGGCGGTAAACAGCTTCTTGATCAGGTAGTTTTCTTCGTTATCGAGAGTCGCGCCGCCAAGATGGGCCGTGGCCGTTGTTTGCATCAGGCTCTGTCCGTCTTTCGCTTCCACGAACGTCCGCTCGCGACTTTCCCAGACGCGGTCCGCGATCATCTCCATGGCCTTGTCCAGATCCAGCTCTTCCCATTGAGTGGCATATGGACGGCGGTACTTCACTTTTGTCAGCCTTTTGGAGTGCGTCAACAGCTCAAAGCTATCGGCGCCTTTCGGACAAAGGCGCCCGCGCGAAATCGGCGATTCCGGATCACCCTCGATCGATACAAGCTTGCCGTCTTTATGGAAAATCAACTGCCCGCAACCCACCGCGCAATAGGGACAGACAGATCGTGCTATCTCCGCACCTTCATTCTTGGGGCGAAGAGATAACGTGCGTCCACTCATAGCTTCGTGCCCAGTGCCGTCGCCGCCGTGTACGATTTGGCGGAGCACGGGCCATTGAAGTGCAAAATCCTTGATCATTTGGAACCTACCTGCGTTTGCGCCGGGTCAAATAGCTGTACGGAGCTGAGCAACGTGTTGTAGACGCCCCAGGCGAATGGCACTCCAACTACAAGCCAGGCGAAGAAAATCGCAACTTTCCACGAGTGTTTCCCGATATCTGCCATTTCAATGACTCCTTTGCGGCTCGAGATTGTAATCAGAGTGTTCCGGCACGGATGGGAGCCAGTATTTCTGCGGTACGGGTCGAACCATCAGGTTCGCTATGCACCCAACCACCAGTAATCCCGACATTACAAACAGCGTTGTCTGGTAGGCGCCAGCGTGATCGACCCCATGTTCAATTTGATAATCCCGCATGTAGTTCACGAGCACTGGACCGAGGACGCCCGCGACGGACCACGCAGTTAAGATCCGTCCGTGAATCGCGCTGACGTGGTAAGTCCCGAAAAGGTCACCCAAGTAGGCTGGCATTGTTGCAAAACCTCCGCCATACATGCTTATTAAGATTACCGCTATGGAAACAAATAGAATCACGCTGTTGAGGTGGTCACCACCCGTGCGCGGCAGAACAAGGTAAAGCACTGCTCCCAAAACGAAGAACACAAAATAGGTCTGTTTTCTTCCAAGGTAGTCGGAAGCGCTGGACCACAAAAACCTGCCTGCCATATTGAATAGGCTGAGCAGGCCGACAAACCCGCCCGCCGCAAGTGGCCCGATAGTCCCCTTAAACAATTCCTGGATCATAGGCGAAGCTTGTTCCAGGATTCCGATGCCTGCCGTGACGTTAGTGCACAGAACGATCCATAGAAGCCAGAACTGCTTTGTCCCAAACGCCGTATCAACATCCACATTGTGGGTCGTTATCAAAGCCTGCGGCTTTTCACTCGGAGTCCAATTTTCCAGCTTCCAACCGTCGCGGGGCACTCGTATCGTAAATACTCCGAACATCATCAGCAGAAAATACATCGTACCCATCACCAGGAACGTCTTTCCAACGCCCGTGTCCTGTGCCGAATGAAAATGAGCCATCAATTGGATCCCCAAGGGCGACCCGATCATGGCGCCCCCACCGAATCCCATGATGGCCATGCCGGTTGCCAGCCCTGGGCGATCAGGAAACCATTTGATGAGTGTCGAAACCGGCGAGATGTATCCAAGCCCCAGACCTGTTCCACCGATGAAACCGTATCCCAGGTAAATGAGCCAAAGTTGGTGTGTGGCTACTCCAAAGTATGAGACATAGAAACCCAGTGCAAAGCACACGGCCGCGGCGAACATCGCTTTCCTCGGGCCGGCCTTTTCCAACCACCTGCCAAAAACTGCTGCCGAAAGTCCGAGCATCACGATGGCCAACGAGAATATCCACGCAACCTGCGTCTGTTTCCAATCGCCGGGTAACGACTTGTTTACGCCCAGCAGCTGGGTCAACGGAATTTTGAACACACTGAAGGAATATACCTGTCCGATACATAAATGGATGGCCAGCGCGGCGGGTGGAACAAGCCACCGGCTGTATCCCGACGGGGCGATCGACCGTTCTCGATCGAGCAGAGAAGGCTCGGCTTTCCTCACCTGCTCTTGCGATGCAAGTCGAGGTGTCGACAGTCGAGACGCCAGGCTGACGAACCCCTTCAACCGCTCCCAAACTCGACGCCCGCACGCGCTCGGACAGGTGGGGGCGGTCGATAAACCGATTGATGTAACTGGATTCACCTAAACTGACCTCCTTGGAGGGAATCGCACGTTAGCCTCCATTGCGCTCCACGTTGGAGATGACAAATCGCGTTGCGCCAGCTAACGTCTGTCACTGCCGATCCCATAGCGACATTGAGTGAGACCTAACAGCCTAGGCCGTCAGCTGTTAGATGCTCAGTTGCATTGGGAGGCTTCATTGAGACATCAAAACCGTGCTCGCTGATTCGACGAAACATGATCGCTCATGGCTTCCGCAGCTGTCTTGATTTCGACGTGCACCGCTACGTCACGGACTCCGTTCCAGGAACAGCCTGATCAAGCCAAGGTGCGAACTATAAAGAGATGTCCGATGCGCGCGCCGTGGTTGTCGCGGAGGAACGTGACGTGCACTCAGAAAAAAGACGGAACGCTGCACCTGGAACATTGGCCGGTCTCGGTGCATCGTCTTGCCGCGAGGATCCACCAGAAGTTGCCTCGCGGGTTCTTGGTATTCGATTTCAGGAGGCTTCAAATGCGTCTGCTTCACATACATCCAGCTCTCGCGCGTTGTATTGCCGGGTTCGGTCTGCTCGCCTCGATGGCCGCTGCTCAGGCCCAATCGAATTTCGCGAAACCGACCAAGAGTTCTACGTGTCCGAACGACGACAGCGCGCTAAAACTACCCCCGGGATTTTGCGCCACCGTGTTTGCCGACGGTATTGGGCACGCCCGGCACCTCGCGGCATCCGCGAACGGATTGCTTTACGTGAACACCTGGTCAGGCAGATATTACGGCGATGACGTTCCGCACGCAGGTGGATTCCTGGTGGCCCTGCAGGACAAAAACGGTTCGGGCAAAGCTGATGTGATCGAGCGCTTCGGTGAAACGGTTCAAAGCGGCGGCGCCGGCGGTACGGGCATCGCTTTGTACCAGGGCTGGGTTTACGCCGAGATTAACGATCGAATCGTGAGATATACACTTCCAGGCGGCTCGATTGTTCCAGCGGGTGGTCCGGAAATCATCGTCTCCGGTCTGCCACTCGGGGGCGATCATCCCATGCATCCGTTCATTATCGACTCCAAAGGATCGATCTACATTGATGTTGCCACTGCCACCAACGCCTGCCAGGTGAAAAATCGCCAACCGGACTCACCCGGAATAAGCCCCTGTACCGAACTCGAAACGCGGGGTGGAATCTGGCGTTATGACGCGAATAAGACAAACCAGAAGTTTTCGCCGGCGGAACGATACGCGACGGGCATACGCAACGCGGAAGGCTTCGCTTTCGATTCCAGTGGCAGGCTATTTGTAACTCAACAAGGAAGAGATCAACTGCATGCGAATTGGTCCAAGCTTTATAAAGCTCCCGAAGAAGCCAGCTTACCCGCCGAAGAGCTGCTGCTATTGAAGGCTGGCGGCGACTATGGCTGGCCCGAATGCTATTACGACGGTTTGCAGCAAAAGCTAGTTCTGGCGCCCGAATACGACGGCGATGGCGGCAAACAGGTAGGTGTTTGTGCGAACAAGATTGCCCCGGTTGCCTCGCTTCCTGCGCATTGGGCGCCCAACGCCATGGTTCGCTACGACCAGAAACAATTTCCAGCCCGCTATCGCAACGGGGTCTTTATCGCCTTTCATGGTTCATGGGATCGTGCGCCGTACACGCAAGGCGGCTATAACGTGGTTTTCCAGCCGCTCCAAGGTGAACGTGCTTCGGGCACTTGCGAGGTTTTTGCGGACGGTTTCGCCGGCCCCCACGAAGATCCCGCCGGCGCCGCCCATCGTCCCTCCGGCCTTGCTGTGGGCCCGGATGGAGCGCTCTACGTTTCCGACGACATCCGCGGCCGGATCTATCGGATTGTGTACGAGGGTGGTAGCGGCCCTTCGGGTATAACCCCGTGTCCGAGTGCGTCGGCTCCCGTGCATGAGGCAGTGGAAGCAGCCGCACAACCGCCGGAGGGAACCCATCCGGACGCGGGTGCGGCCAGCAACAAGAAACTCCCCGTTCCCGAAGGAGCGACAGCGGCGATGGTTGCGTTAGGCGATCGCATCTACCACGGGCAAGTGGGCGGAGCTTCCTGCACAGGCTGCCATGGCGAGAACGCTGCGGGTTCGCCTTTGGGTCCCAATCTTAGCTCTGGAAAGTGGCTGTGGAGCGATGGTAGTTACGCCGGAATCTTGAAGACGATCAAAGAGGGAGTGCCAAACCCCAAAGAATATCGCAGCCCGATGCCCCCCATGGGCGGAGCGCAACTCACTTCCGGCCAACTAGGGGCACTTGCTGCATACGTCTGGGCGCTCAGCCATTAAGCGATCGTGAGGCGAGAACCGGACCTGGCGTTTGTTTCCGGCGACTTATTTCGGCATCGGGATTGACACGGCCTTACCTGCGCCGCGCTCGGCGATCCAGATCGTGTCGCCCGCAGGCTCCACCCCAGTGTGCGTGTTGAGTCCATCCTTGATGACGGTGACGCTGGCCTTGCCGCCATTGACGGTGATGACTGAAATCGTGCCGCTACCGTTCTCTGCGACGATCAGCTTGCCATTGGCGGCGCGCATGCCATCCGGCCCCTTTATCGGCTGGTCCATCCAAATATCGACGGGCTGGCCCGCCTTGCCAGCGGCGTCGACTGGGATGCGATAGAGATTGTTCGAAAACACGTTGTTTACATATAGCGTGCCGTTCAGGAAGGTAATGCCGTCGATACGGTAGAGCGCGCGGTCTTCCAGGAATAGTTCGGCAGTGGAAGCGCCGGCGCGGATATGAAGACTTTTTTGCGTTGTGGAAAGATGCCGATGTAACGCGATTTTCACACAACTGGTATGTAGGCTTGCCTTGCAGTGCCGATAACTGATCGAAGGCCAATATCAAGATCAAGATGGAGAATGCACTCTTGCAGGGGGCGCGAAATCGCGCGGGCGGCTTCGCGCTGGTCTTGGGTGGGCTATGCTTGTGTGCCAGCGGCATATTCGCGCTTTCCGACTGTATATCGGCCACGCACAGTGTCTTCGTCCTTTCTTCCGTAGGCGCGCAGGGGCTGAGCATCGAAGGCGACATCCAGTACGAGATCCAAGAGAGCAGACTTACTCTTCAGCGGGCACTCACCGCAGACGACCGGCAGCAGCAGGAAGACTTTGTCAACCAATCCCGGCTCGCCGACTCGCGCGCTGAATTGCTAATCAATCGCCTGCGGTTGATGCCCGTCTCGATGGAGCTCGGAAAAGCAGCACGAGAGTTCGCCAGTTCCTGGTCGATGTATCTGGAGGTTCGCGATGACGTCGCAGCGCTAATTTTCGCGCAGCGACGAGCTGATGCTCTGAATCTAGATGTCAAAGAGGGCGACGCCGCATTTCAGCTGGCCTTCGACCGGCTGCGCCGGGTGAAGGAGAAATTGGACCGCTTTGCCGTGCAACAGTCCGCTAGCGTGCGAACCACCGTTTATCGCGCAGTAGGCGAGTTGGCGTTGTTATCGATCGTCGCCCTGGTATCGATGCTGCTGCTCGCCCGAAACCTGCGCCATCGCAAGGTGCTGGAATCTATGAGCATGCTCAATGACGGGCTGCGGCGCGCTGTCGACGCGGCTGAAAGCGCCAATCGCGTCAAGGCGGAGTTTCTCGCTAATATGAGCCACGAAATTCGCACGCCGATGAACGGCATTATCGCCATGACCGAGCTGACCTTGGACACCGATCTGAATCAGGAACAGCGTGACTATCTGGAGACCGTTCAAGGGTCGGCGCTTGCGTTGCTCAGCGTGGTCAACGATATTCTGGATTTTTCGAAAATTGAAGCGGGCCGTTTGGATTTGTGCGAAGGCGCTTGCGACGTCCGCTCGGTCGTAACGGGCGTCGTAAAGTCGCTCTCGGCTATCGCGCAAGGCAGGCCCATCGAAATGTTAGCCCGGGTTGATCCTTCTGTCCCGGAGATCGTCTGTAGCGATCCGGGGCGTCTGCGCCAAGTGCTAATCAATCTAGTCGGCAACGCGCTGAAATTTACCGAGCGCGGCGAGATCGAGATCTCGGTGGCGGCTGAGGCGGCCGGCGGCAATCAAATGTTGATTCGTTTCCAGGTGCGCGATACCGGACGGGGAATCCCCAAAGACCAACACCAGCGGATTTTTGAGGCGTTCGTTCAAGCAGATGGGTCCATGAAGCGCGCGCATGGCGGCAGTGGTTTAGGTTTGGCCATCAGCTCGCGTTTGGTGGCGATGATGCGCGGTGAAATTTGGGTCGAAAGCGCACCGGCGCGGGGTAGCACGTTCCACTTCACTATTCGTGCAGCTGCCGCACCCAATCCCGCTGAAAGCCGTGGCGCCGCGTAAGCCCCCGGGTCGCGACGAAATCGCGGTTGAATGGGCCCCGCGGCGCAACGGAGTGGGCCATGAGAGCCTTCGACGATTGGCATCGACCCAGCATTGACAATATCGAACACTCCGTTGTTACTCTAGATCTGGCGCGTGTGACTTAGTCTGCTCGCCGCCGAATTATTACAGCACTATTACAGCGTGGAGGAACCAAGCAATGGTTATGTATACGAATCGAGTCTTGTTCGTAGGTTTTGGAGCAGTGGCGCGTTGCACGCTGCCCATTTTTGTCAAGCACGTCAGCATAGATCCAAAGCGCATCACCATCATAGAATTTGAACCGGACCACGCTGCTCTGAAGCCCTGGATCGAACGAGGCGTGACTTTCGTCCAGGATCGCGTGACGCCGGAGAATTTGGGAAGCCTGCTCGGAAAGCACGTCTCGGCGGGAGACCTTCTTATCGATCTGGCGTGGAATATCGATTGTTGTGAAATCGTGCAGTGGTGCCACGACCACGGCGT
>Ga0210383_10002348_pt1 | contig 17110 bp, 20 predicted proteins | sample IncBWC14OmetaG_FD_160072 | JGI IMG/M metagenome (GOLD analysis project Ga0210383, IMG submission 160072) | Forest soil microbial communities from Barre Woods Harvard Forest LTER site, Petersham, Massachusetts, United States - Inc-BW-C-14-O ...
TCTCAGCTCTCAGCTTTTGGTGCGCGCCTTCAGTTCCTAGCTGAAAGCTCATAGCTGACGGCTCGCAGCTTCTTACGCTACTGCCTTCAACTTCTCTGCCGCTTCCAGCACTTCGTCGATCTGGCCTTTCATATAGAAGGCCTGCTCTGGAATGTCATCGTACTTGCCTTCGTTGATTTCTTTGAAGCCTTTCACCGTGTCCGCGACTTTCACGTACCGTCCCGGCGCGCCGGTAAACTGCTCGGCCACGTGGAACGGCTGCGAGAGGAAGCGCTGAATCTTGCGGGCTCGCGCCACCGTTACTTTTTGGTCTTCACTCAATTCGTCGATACCCAGAATGGCGATGATGTCTTGAAGATCCTTGTAGCTCTGCAGCGTCTTCTTTACCGCTTGCGCCACGTCGTAATGCTCCTGCCCGACGATACGAGGATCGAGAATGCGAGAAGTCGAAGCCAGCGGATCGACGGCGGGATAAATTCCAATCTCGGTCAATGCGCGTGAAAGAACCGTGGTTGCGTCCAGGTGGGCGAACGTCGTTGCTGGCGCGGGATCGGTCAAATCGTCGGCAGGAACGTAAATCGCCTGCACCGACGTAACCGATCCCTTTTTCGTTGAAGTAATTCGCTCTTGCAGTTCGCCCATTTCAGTTGCGAGATTCGGTTGGTAGCCCACAGCGCTCGGCATACGGCCTAGCAATGCAGATACCTCAGAGCCAGCCTGCGTGAAACGGAAAATGTTGTCGATGAACAACAGCGTGTCAGCGCCTTCGACATCGCGGAAATATTCGGCGACCGTGAGGCCGGTCAGCGCCACACGCAAACGGGCTCCGGGTGGTTCGGTCATCTGACCGTAGATCAATGCGGCTTTTGATTTCGAGGGATCGCCCGGCTTGATAACACCGGACTCCGTCATTTCAAGCCACAGGTCATTGCCTTCGCGGGTGCGCTCGCCGACTCCGGCAAACACGGAGAACCCGCCGTGCTGCTTGGCGACGTTGTTGATGAGCTCCATGATTACAACGGTCTTGCCCACGCCCGCGCCGCCGAACAATCCGATCTTGCCGCCTTTTAAGAAGGGCTGGATGAGGTCGATGACTTTCACGCCGGTTTCGAACATTTCGGCGGTCGTCGCTTGTTCATCGAACAAAGGCGCGGGGCGGTGGATCGGCATGGTCTGGGTGTGCGCGATAGGACCAAGCTGATCGACGGGTTGGCCGATCACGTTCATCACTCGTCCAAGCGTTCCCGGACCAACGGGCACGGAAATCGGACCGCCCTGATCGATGGCTTTCATGCCGCGCACCATGCCCTCGGTGGCTTCCATGGCGACGCAGCGAACGCGGCCCTCACCCAGGTGCTGCTGCACTTCGACGATGACATTGATCGGCGAAGGAACGGTAAAGCCGTCGCTCACGATGCGAAGCGCCTCGTAAATCGGTGGCATGTTCGCTTCGGAAAACTGCACGTCCACCGCGGGGCCGGCAATCTGAATTACATGTCCAACGTTTTCTGCCATAAGTTTAAGTTCTTTCTTCCGTAGAAACGTAGCGCGCTACGTTTCTGGCTTCAACACGAAACATAGCAAGCTATGTTTCTACGATAGTTACCCTGCTGCGGCCGCGCCGCTTACGATCTCGATAATTTCTTTCGTGATCTTCGCTTGACGGGCACGGTTCATGGCCAGCGTCAGCGAATCAATCATGTCGGTTGCGTTGATTGTGGCCGCGTCCATCGCGGTCATGCGTGCGGCATGTTCGGCCGCCACCGATTCAAGTAAAGAGCGAAATAGCTGAATGACAACGTACTTCGGCAGCAGCGACCTAAACAAGTCCTCGGCAGGCTGTTCGTAGATGTAATCCACTTGGGCGGTACCAAACTTCGCCGCCGCTTCATCTGCTTCCCGGGTGTCTGCGGGACGAAGGCTAACCCCGACTTCTTTGGCCGCCTGGAGCGCCCGTTCCTTTTCCTCCAAGGTCATCTCTTCGGCCTGTGCGACGCTGACCTGGCCGACCCGCTCGATCGGCAGGACCCTTTCCACGATGAGCCGCTGCGAAATGACGGACTTGAATTCGTTGAAGACGATATAAACCGAATCAATTTCGCCCTTCGAATAGCGGTCGATCGCACGTTCCGCCATTTCGGAGACCATCGAATATTCAACTTTGCTTAAGACTCCAACGTGTTCACCGACGAGCGTGACTCGCGCGGATTCCTGGGAACCAGTTGTTCTTGGAGGAGCAACCGGGTATCGCCGGCGCAGGAAGTCGCGGCCTTTGCGTCCGATGGCTTCGATTTCGATGTTCTTGCCCGCTTTGACTTCCAGGAAACGCGTAGCCGCCTTCAGAATATTTGTATTGAAAGCCCCGGCTAGGCCTTTGTCGCCCGTCACCACAATCAGCAGAATATTGTTCTCAGGACGATGCGCCAGCAGCGGATGCTTCGGCTCGCCGGTATCCGCATCGTAGATTTCTGCTCGCGACACCAGCGACTTCAACACGCTGGCCAACATTTGCCCGTAAGGACGGGCGGCCAGAGCGCGCTCCTGCGCGCGGCGCAGCTTGGCCGCCGAGACCATCTTCATGGCCTTGGTGATCTGCCGCGTGTTGGTCACGCTGCGGATACGGCGCCGAATGTCGAGAATGTTCGCCATTTTTGGTCGTTGGTCGTACGTCGTTGGTCGTTCGCTTCTAGCTGCTAGCTTCTAGCTAGAAGCCAGCAGCTAGTAGCTTATTTCGCTACTGCCTGTCTTTCCGCCACGAAGGTCTCTTTGCACTCTTTGATTATCTTGCTCATCTCGGCTTTCAAGTTGTCGTCGAGAATCTTTTTCTCCATGATGGTGCGGAGAACTCCGGGATTAGTAGCATCGACATACTTGTATAACTCGGCTTCGAAGTCTCGCACTTGATCTACCGGGAGGTCGTCGAGGAAGCCGCTGGTACCGGCAAAGATGATCAGAATCTGTTTCGAGAATGGCAACGGCGAAAATTGCTTTTGCTTCAGCACTTCGACCAGACGCTGCCCGCGATTGAGCTGGTTCTGCGTCGCTTTGTCGAGATCACTGCCGAACTGTGCGAAAGCCGCGAGTTCGCGATACTGTGCGAGTTCGAGCTTCATGCTTCCAGCAACCTGCCGCATGGCCTTGATCTGGGCGCTGCCGCCCACCCGGCTCACCGAGATGCCCACGTTCACGGCCGGCCGCACGCCGCTATTAAAGAGGTCGGTCTCGAGGAAGATCTGGCCGTCCGTGATCGAAATAACGTTGGTCGGAATGTATGCGGAAACGTCGCCCGCCTGGGTTTCGATGATCGGTAACGCCGTGAGTGAGCCTCCACCATTCTTGTCGCTCACTTTGGCGGCGCGCTCGAGCAATCGGGAGTGGAGATAAAAAACGTCTCCGGGATAAGCTTCACGGCCGGGCGGACGCCGCAGCAGCAGCGAAATCTCGCGATACGACGCCGCGTGTTTCGAAAGGTCGTCATAGATAACGAGAGCGTGCTTTCCGTTATCGCGGAAGTACTCGCCCATCGCGCACGCCGCATAGGGCGAGATGTACTGCATGGGTGCGGGTTCCGAAGCAGACGCAGCGACGACGATCGTGTAATCCATCGCTCCGTAGTCGGTGAGAATCTTCACCACCTGCGCGATCGAAGAGCGCTTCTGTCCGACGGCGTTGTAGATACAAATTAAATTGTTGCCTTTGTTGTTGATGATGGTATCGAGGGCGACAGCAGTTTTACCAGTTTGGCGGTCGCCGATGATCAATTCGCGCTGCCCTCGGCCGATCGGAATCATGCTGTCGATGGCTTTTAGTCCCGTGGCCATGGGCTCGCGGACCGGTTGCCGGTCAATGACTCCAGGCGCAAGGCGTTCTAATGCAAAGAACTTGTCGGTGGCGATTGGGCCTTTGTCGTCGATGGGCTGCCCGAGGGAATTCACCACGCGGCCGATCATGGCATCGCCGACGGGCACGCTCATGATACGTCCCGTGCGCTTGACCTCGTCGCCTTCCTTGAGTTCGGTGTACTCGCCGAGGATCACGACGCCGACCTGGTCTTCTTCCAGGTTCATGGCGATCCCCGCGATGTTGTGCGGGAAGGCAAGCAACTCGCCGGCCATAACCTTGTCGAGGCCGTAGACGCGGGCAATGCCGTCGCCGAGGGTGACGATCGTGCCAACTTCATCCACCGCGATCTTGGATTCGTAGTTCTCGATTTGTTGCCGGATCAGCTGTGTGATCTCGTTTGCTTTGATTTGTGCCATAAGGTCAGCTTCTAGCTCCTGGCTTCTAGCTCTTTTGCTTTTCTTCGCGCCGACTTCAACCCCACCGATTCTTTGCTCTAAGCCAGAAGCTAGCAGCTAGGAGCTAAGAGCCTGTTTTATTCTTTCTAACTGTCCGCTTACCGAGCCGTCGTAGATGGTGCTGCCGATCTTCACGATGGCGCCCCCGAGGATGGATTCGTCACGCGAGTAGCGCGCACGAATCTTTTTCCCAGTTAGTTTCTCCATTTGGTCTTCGAGTGCCTGCCGATCGCGTGCGGCCAGTTCGTGGGTGCTGGTGACTTCCGCTTCGATGAATCCCAGGCGCTGATTCAGATCCTGCTCGAATTGTTTCACGATCGGAGCCAGAAAATGTATACGTCCGTGATCAATCAGCACAGCGACAAAATTGCGCACCGTTTGCGAAATTCCCTCGCGCGCCACAATAGCATCGAGCACCGCCCTCTTTTGTTCGGCGGTAATCGACGGCGTCTCCCAAACCTCACGTAGCTCTTTGCTCTCACTTACAAGTCCGCTGATGGACTGCGCTTCCCGCAAAGTCTTCTCGGGATCGTGGTGGCCGTCGAAAACAGCGTCGGCGAAGGCGCGTGCGTAAGTGTTGGTCACGGTGGCCACGCTCTATTGCCCGCCTTTCCGCGTCTCGCCGCCGTTGCCTGAGAGCTGCTGCGCAAAGTTGTGGAGCAAGCCTTGATCAGTGGCAGGGTCCACCACGATTTGTTTCCTGGCCAGCGATACCGCGAGATCGGCCGCGTAGGCAGTGAGCTCGCGACGCGCCGACTTGGCCGCTGTGGCGATTTCCTGCTCGGCTGACTCGACGATTTTGCGCGCGTCTTCGGCGGCGGCCGCCTTGATTCTCTGTTCTTCAGCGGCGGCTTCGCTCGCCGCAGCGGCACGCATTCCAGCGATTTCGGAATCAAGCTTGGAAAGTCGCGCTTCAATCTCTGCCAGCCGCCGGTTGGCGTCTTCGCTGGCTTTTCGCGCTTCTTCCATCGCCTTTTGGATGGAAGCGGTGCGATTGCGGAACACTCCCGGCAAATTTTTCTTCGATAGCCAGAAAATCGCAGCCGCAATCACGGCAAAATTCAACAGAACGCACACCCAGTAAGCGTGCTCCAGATCCAATCCGGTAAGCCTCGCCACGAACTGTACCGACGACGAATGCTTGAACTGGGTTTCATCATCCTCGCCGGCGGCCTTGCGCGATTCGTTGACGAGTTGCTGGCTCAGCGAACGCGGTTTACCGTTCGAATCGCTCGCCTTGTGATCGGTGGTCGAAGATTCCTGGGCGACAGCACTGCTTACTAACCCAAAGCCGGCCAGTAACAGGATCGTCGCCAAAACGAACAGCAAATTCTTGCTGCGCCCGGCCCTTCCGCCAGCTTGAAGTCTTTTCATCGGGCACCGCCTGCCGGAGCCGGCGTCGTTCCCGGCCGCAAAACGATTCGGATAATTTCGGCTGCCAGCTTGCCGCTTTCCGCTTGAAGAGTAGCCTGCGCCGCGACTTTGTCCGCTTCAATGGCGGCTCGCGCCTGCTCGACTTGAGCTTGCGCCTTGTTCCGGGCCTCGGCGACGGCGGCGGCTCGCGCCTGCAACGCCTGCTGGCGCAATGTTTCCTGATTCTTAAAGACCGCAATGCGGGCTTCGCGTATGCGCTGCTCGTATTCCGCGGTTCGCGCCTCGGCGGCGGCGATATCGGCGCGAGCTTTTTCGATCGCGCCTTCGGTCTTGCTTCGCCGCTCGGCCAGCACCTTCACCAATGGCTTGTGGACAAGCATGCTGTAGAGTCCATACAAGAGGACCATAAAAATAATGGTCGGTATGGATCCGAGCAGTAATTCCCCTACTTGTCTGAGCGTCTCGTCCATGGCTTGAGTTTGATAAAACCTTGTGCTCGAAAAATCCCGAGCGAATGAGGGCTTAAGAAACCATTAAACCTAACATCCTACAAGGCTTAGTGTCAACGCAGCCGCCGTATCAAAAAGCGATTCATTTCCGCTCATGGAACCTATTTTTGAACGATTGTCAAGCCCGGAGTCGATTAGGGGAAAGAATACTTGACTTCCTCGCTGAGGGGTCTAGCATGGAAGTATCACCTCCGATCCATTTCCGGATCGAGTGGGCCGATAGCCAAGGACTGTCACCGCTTCTTGGTTGCCGGCCCATTTAATTTGGTCGACTGCCGTTAGTCAGTGGTCGTTGGCTGGCGAACGATTAACGACCAACGGCTTACTGTACTACCCACTCCCTCACTCTTCTAACCACCGACTCCGGCGCTTCCGCCTCCAACTCCACTAATCCGTCTTTATATTTACGCGAGTAAATCCGCGCGCGCGCTTCAAGGAGCGCCAGCGTCTTTCCTTCTTTCTGCGGCACGCGTAGACGGACGCGACTCAGGGCGTCTCCCTGCAGCATCTGATCCATGCGTTCAAGGAGCGTGCTCATGCCAATGTCTTTCGCGGCCGAAACGTGAACCGTGGTGGCATCGTCGCGCAAACTGTCGCGCTGTTTGGGGGGAAGCAAATCGATTTTGTTCATAACGCGCAGGCGCGGCTTCCCGTCCGCTTCGAGTTCTTTCAGAACCTTTTCTACTTGCGCATCCTGCTCGGCGGAGAGCGGACTGCTGGCATCCGAGACTTGCAAAATCAGTTCGGCGCGTTGCACCTCTTCGAGCGTCGCTCGAAAAGCGGAAACCAGCGTGTGCGGAAGATTGCGAATAAATCCTACTGTGTCAGACATTAAAACTTGTCGGCGTGAAGGCAGCGTGACCCCTCGGATGGTCGGGTCCAACGTGGCAAACATCTTGGGCGATTCGAGCACAGCCGCTTTGGTCAGGGCATTGAACAGTGTGGACTTTCCCGCGTTGGTGTAGCCAACCAGAGCGATCAGGGCCACAGGGACGGATTCGCGGCGCTGGCGCTGTTGGGTGCGGATGCGCCGGACGTTTTCTATTTGTTCCTTCACATGCCGAATACGGCGATAGATTTTTCGGCGGTCGGTCTCCAGTTGAGTTTCACCCGGTCCGCGCGTGCCGATACCCCCGCCGAGTTGCGACATCTCGATGCCTCGCCCTCCGAGGCGCGGCAGCATGTACTCGAGCTGCGCCAACTCCACTTGCAACTGGCCTTCCCGAGTGCGAGCGTGCTTAGCAAAAATATCGAGAATGAGCTGAGTGCGATCGATCACTCGCGTGTTGACGACCTTCTCAATGTTGCGCTGCTGCGATGCCGTGAGGTCGTGATCGAACAAAATTAGATCTGCCGCGACCGAAGCGGCAGCGCCCGCAATCTCTTCCAGCTTCCCCTTGCCAATCAACGTGGCAGGATCGGGCTTGTCGCGGTGTTGCAGAAATTCGCCGGCAATTTGCGCGCCGGCGCTGGTCGCCAGCGTACGCAACTCGTCCAGCGACTCTTCCGCGCTGAACTCGGGGATGCGCGGCGCTTTTGAGGGTGCAGCCGAATTGGCGGCAGTGTCGCGAGCCGCCTGTGCTCCGCTGGTCAGCGATCCTTTGGCGGTCTTCGCGGCCGCACCGGGCCGCGAGCGCACGTGGTAGTCGATCCCAACCAAGAAAGCGCGTTCCGTCGGACCACGCTCAACTGTCGGAATCGAGGCACGTCGCGTGCGCTCTTTCTTGCCTGACACTCTGGACTCTGAACTGCGCAAACAGTGGCTACCTTATCCGTCCGTACCAGACGCAGCGGGCGCTGGGGCAGGTTCGGCAGCGGGGCTCGGAGGTGGAACCATGGCGGGCTTGTCTCCGTGCCCGTGAGCCACCCTCCCCATCGCCACCGTCGAAATAGCATGCTTGAAGATTAATTGCTCCTGATTATTGGTTTCGAGCACGACGGAGTATTTATCGAATGAGCGGATGCGGCCAGTGAGCTTGACTCCGCTCAGCAAGTAGATGGTGATATTCATTCTTTCTTTGCGGGCGGTATTGAGGAAGGTGTCCTGAATGTTTTGCGCCGGCTTGTTCTCCATGCCGATCTCCTTAGCTTTCTCAACTGCGAAAGCTTTCTGAACTGCACACGTTCGGCTTCTCAGGCCGCAGCCAGCGCGGCACTCAGAAGCAGGGGGGAGAGCTTGGAATGCTTGGGCGCCCATCCACTCCGCCTCTGCACTCCAAAGCAACTGTGGGTACAATACGGCCTCGCCCGCGACTTTTCAAGCTAAGCGGGTGCTCTCGGGTTCCACGGCGCTGGTTGACATAGACACAACAAAATGCAAGTATTCGTGCGCTGCCAGTAAGCCGACAACAAGAAGTCGATTCGCGCCTCGTACCTAAGGGATGGCGGAGGAACCTCGATGCAACATCTGATTGGTTTTGCTTTATGGGTGATGCCCACGCACACCGGCACGGAAGCCTTGGCGCTCATTCTGCGCTGGTTTCACATCATCGCCGGAATTACCTGGGTCGGATTGCTTTACTTTTTCAATCTAGTGAACGTGCCTTTCATGAAGCAGGTGGATGCGGGCATGAAGCCGAAAGTGTTTCAGTATCTGACCCTGCCGGCTCTGAACTGGTTCCGCTGGAGTGCGCTGCTCACGGTGTTCCTCGGCTTCTGGTATTGGGCGCAGATATACGTCGGCCCGGATGCCAACCGCATGGGCGTGAGTCCTCTCAGCACGCTTGGTCTGTTCCTGCTCGTCTGGATCGGCGGCTGGGCGATTCTCAATTTCGTGATCAAGAAAGCTCCCAGCGGATACGTCCTGGGAGTTATCACGGCTGTGGTCGTCATCGCCGCGGCCTGGTTGTTTTTGACCTACACGCCGGTCGGGCAGGACGATAACCACGTGCTCTCGATTGGAGTGGGCGGTGGGCTCGGTTTCATTATGTTGTTCAACGTTTGGGGAATTATCTGGCCAAATCAAAAGAAGATTATTCGCGGGACTTTGGCCGGAACTCCACCAGCCAATGCCGCAGTCTTGGCTCGTGAGGCATTCCTGGCATCGAGAACGAATTTCTTCTTGTCGGTGCCATTACTCTTTTTCATGGCAACCAGCTATCACTACGTAATTTTCGGCCGCTAGCCACGCGTCATAAGCGCAAACTGTAGAAACGTAGCTCTGCTACGTTTGCTATGCCAAAATGGGTGGGTGGAGTCCGATCAATATCTGCGCGGAATCGCTCTGTTCAACCAGGCCGATTTCTTCGATGCTCACGAAGCCCTGGAAGACATTTGGCGCGCTGCACCCGCTGAAAACAAAAAGTTTCTTCAAGGGATGGTCCAGATCGCAGTTGCCTTTCATCATTACTCCACCGGAAACCGCATCGGTATGCGATCAGTCCTCGAGCGCGCTGTAAGGAATCTCTCCGAACCGTCGGGGAGTTTCGGGCAAATTCAACTGGCGGCCCTGCTGCAATCATTAGGGCAATGGCGTGAAGCGCTCGACAATAACTTGCCGCTCCCTGCTTTGCCGCAAATCCACGAAATGCGTTAGCGTCTGCGAGACTGCGCTAAGAGTCGTTCGGATAGCTGGTGGCCGAGTGTTAGAATCGGTTTTGCCCGTGACCCAGTCTTCCACCGCAAAACGGCGCGCGTCGCAGCCTGCGACCACAAAGTTCGACTCCGTCCCGTTACTCGACCTGCATCGGCAATATCAACAAATCAGAGAAGAAGTTCTGGCGGCGGTAGAACGAGTCTGCGCTTCGCAGCAATTCGTATTGGGCGCTGAGGTCGAAGGCTTCGAGCGCGAAATCGCGGCCTTCACCGGTGCGAGCGAAGCCGTGGGATGCGCCTCCGGCACGGACGCGCTTTGGCTGGCATTGCTGGCCGCCGGAGTTCAGGCGGGCGATGGAGTAATCACCACGGCGTTCAGCTTCTTCGCGTCGGCTAGCGCCATCGTGCGGGCCGGCGCGAGGCCGGTGCTCGTGGATGCGGATCCCGACACGTTGAACCTGGATCCAGAACGTGTCAAGGCTCGCCTCCGGACGGGAGGCTCGTACAAAATTCGAGCCCTGCTACCCGTGCATCTTTACGGCCAATGCGCGAACATGGACGCGCTCCGCGAAATCGCAGATGAGTTCCACCTGCCCATCGTCGAAGATGCGGCGCAAGCGATCGGAGCAAAATGGCGAGGCCGCAGCGCTGGATCGTTAGGAGCGGCCGCGGCATTCAGCTTTTATCCCACCAAGAATCTCAGCGCCTACGGAGACGCTGGGTTGGTCACCACCTGCGATCCGAATCTCGCCGCGCACATGCGGAACCTGCGCAACCACGGCAGCCCGCGCCGTTACTATCACGAAGAAGTCGGCTGGAACTGCCGCATGGACGCAATCCAGGCCGCCATCCTTCGGGTAAAGCTGGCGCATATCGAAAACTGGAATGAGCAGCGACGGCTACGCGCAACCAACTACGATCGTTTGCTGGCCGACGCAGGATTAGTCTCGTCGAAGAATGATGCGCCACTCAGGCCGCTGCACACTTCTCCGCACGCATTTCATGTATTCCATCAATACGTGATCCGCGCACAACGCCGCGATGACCTGCGTAAGTTTCTTACCGAAAGAAAGATTGGTACAGAGATTTACTATCCCATCCCCTTACATCTGCAACCTTGTTTCGTCTATTTGGGTTACAGCGAAGGGGATTTGCCGGAATCCGAGCGAGCCGCCCGCGAAGTGCTTGCGCTCCCTATGTTCCCGGAATTAACCGAAGCTGAACAAAAGTACGTTGTGGAAAGTATTGCGGAGTTCTACTCGTAGGCTTCGAGCGTCAGTTATTTTTCGACCGCGCTGGATTGTTCAACCGGGTCGTTGCTTTCGGCCACCGTTGCCTTTGCGGTTGCGATCAAGGGTTTTAGTGCGCGTACGGAAACGCCCAGAGTGCCTCCCGAGAAGCCATCAATGTAGGCAGCGTTCACGCCGATTACCTCACCTTGCGAGTTAAACACCGGACCGCCGCTGCCGCCGTGGGCGGTAGGCGCATCGTAGATCAGTTTGTCGCCGACCACATCTCCCAAATGTCCGCAAGTCGATGACGGACGAATCAACGAGAGTGCCGCCAGTTCGTTGGCAGCGCCCTGATCGTCGCGGCGATAAGCCAGCCGGTCGTAAACTGCGGGTGGCGATTTCGCCACCATACCCAGCACGCCCATGGGATATCCGACGACGGCAACCAGTTCGCCCGGATTCGGGATATCGGCGGCCAAAGGCAGAGGCCTTAACTGATGCACGGCCTGCGTGTTCTCAATACGGAGCACGGCCAAGTCGCCCTGCGCGGACAACACTGCCGGGGTGATGTTTACCGGCGTGGGCAGGCCGGGAAAGAACGCTAACAATTTTTCAAGCTTCGGTGTCGCGCCCTTGCGAATTAATATCGCGGACTCCTGATCTTCATACCAGGGCTCGGCTACATGACGATTGGTCGCGAGCAGTCCGTCGGAGACCACGAAGCCCGTGCCGGAAATGCGCGCGCGAAACTCCGGCTGGTGTCCGGGGAATCCAACGTGATAGATCCCAAAGATGTAACAAATAGAATTGCGATAGCGATGCAAGACCAGGGCCGGCATGGCCTGTTCCTGTTGCAGCTGTTGCACTTCATGTCCAAGTTGCTGCACCTGACGTTGCAGATCGTTCTTTTGGGCTTCGCTCCGCTGGAGATCCTGTGGCTGCATGGCTAGATAATAACGAACCATCGCACTCACGCCTACCAGCAGGCACACCCCCAATACGCCTTCGAGCATGCGTTGCCAGAGGTTGCAGACTGGCTCTTCCCGGTTTGGTGAATCGTTCTCGGCCATGAGGACTTGCTTCGGCTACGCCGGCGGCGATTGGAGGGAGCGGTCTCGCCTCGGGCGTGCCCGATCTGTGAGGCTCTATTCTGCGCCTCACGTTGTACAGTTCCTACGGTACGGAGGGCGATGTACGAATGGGAGCTACCTGAGTGTCGGTTCGCTCGCCCCAATGGAATGAGGCAGTTGAGGGGAACGGCTGCGCCGGAGGTAGGCTGCAGTCGCTTTGTGTCCGACTAGATGAAGATGTCCACAGACGTTGTTCCCGGATGCGAGCGCCGAAGCCAGCGTCGGCGGATGGCGGCCACATCTTCGTCTGTCGGTTGTGGAGGCATAACCGTTCCGACGATTGCGACGCCCTTGCGCGAAACTGCGGTATCTGCGGGGAGATTGGCCAGGTTCGTTCGCTCCAGACCGGCCGTCGGCAGGTTCCAAACCGTCGGCTGCGGAGGCCGTCGCGCATATTGAGCCAGCCGTGGTCTTTCCAAGTCGGCGATGAACTCGGCGAGCCGGCTGAATCCTCCATGGCTCATGCGCACGAATTCAAGGGAAATTCCCGAGCGGTCACGAAGCGCTCTCACCAGTGCCATGGCGCGAAAAATCCACGAATCCACCTCGATCACGATCTCAGTTCGGGTTCCAAGCTCGAACCCGGAAGTGGTTTCGACGTTCTCGATGCAACAACCGCCCAGGCCCACATCGCGCAACCTGCCTGTGAGCGTGGCACCGTCCAAAGGAAGGCATTTGATTTGTGCCAGACCGCGGCAGGAATAGCGCGCGATGCGCCGACGATCAGCGCCTCCCGCGAACTTTCCCGTCGATGTCTCCTGGTTCATGCCTTTGTGATGCTATCGGGCGCGGACTCGCGAACCAATGGCTAGAAGGTACTGAGAATTCGCGAACTGAAGTAATTGTTCCCGTTTTGGTAATTGCAGCCCAGAAGTTCCCGTTCTGGAGCTGCTAAACTACGCCCAATCTCGAACGCTTACGACGGAGGAAAGCCAAAGTGACTCGCGAACAGAAATACGAGACATTTCGCGCACTCCATGAACGACCGGGGGCGTTTGTAATTCCGAATCCGTGGGACGCTGGGACGGCGAGAATTCTGACCGCATTGGGCTTCGAGGCGCTTGCCACCACGAGCGCGGGCGTCGCCTTCTCCGCCGGGCTCCGCGATTCCCCGCAAGGGTTAACCCGCGATCAGATTCTTGAGAACGCGAAGACGATGCTGGAGGCGACACATTTGCCGGTCTCGGCCGACTTGGAAAACGGATTCGGGCCGTCGCCTGAAGTTTGCGCGGAAACGATACGAATGGCGGCGAACATAGGCCTGGCTGGAGGCTCGATCGAGGATGCAAGCGGCGATGAGGAGAATCCGATCTACGACTTTGAGCTGGCGGTCGAGCGCGTGGCGGCAGCCGCGAAGGCTGCCCGCGAGTGCAAATTCATACTTACGGCCCGCGCCGAGAACTTCCTGCATGGCCGGGATGATCTCGACGATACCATCCGCCGATTGCAAGCCTTTGCCGAGGCGGGCGCGAATGTTGTGTATGCTCCAGGAATTCCGGGGATCGAGGCTGTCCGGCGGGTTTGTGCTTCAGTTTCGAAGCCGGTGAACGTGCTGATGGGTCTGAAGGGCGCGACTTTTTCCGTCGAAGAGTTAGCAGCATCGGGTGTGAAGCGGATTAGCGTAGGAGGCTCTCTGGCACGTGCGGCGCTAGGAGCTTTCGTACGAGCTGCGCGGGAGATGAAAGAAAAAGGCACTTTCACTTATGCAGCAGAGGCGATCTCCCACGCCGAGATCAGCGGGTACATGCGCTAGTTTAGCCAAAAGTCGAGCTTTACTCGACAGACTGCTATTGCCGAGAAAATGAAGGCGCTTTCAGTTACTAAAACCGGCAATCCCAAACAAGATTGTCATTCCGAGCGAAGCGAGGAATCTGTTTTCGTTCCGGAGCATGCCAGCCCGTATGGGGACAGCTGTCTCCACATGAGCTACGGTTCCTTTACTCCCAGGCGCTTGGCCGTTTCTTCGTAGAGAAAGCCTTCGCCCTGGCGGTAAGGCTGGAACCATTCGCCATCGATGACCAGTTGCGGGATGGCGCGTTTGCCGGTGCGTTTGATGACTTCCTCGGCGGCTCCGGGAGTGCTTTCGATATCGATGTCCTGGAAGGCAATATTGTTCTCTTTCAGGAAGCGTTTGGCTTCGCGACAATCCGGGCACCAGAAAGCTGAGTAGACCGTGACTTGCATGGTTTCATCTAGATGACGGCGGCAAGCGGAAAGTCGCAATTGCCTTGGGCTGCGCCCGGACGAGCCTCGTGCTAGCTCACTGGATTTTGACTATTCCGGGTGCAACACTCGGAAACTTCGTCATAACCGCTGGATCGTGTCCAGGAATAATGAGGCTTGGGTTAGCCGCTAATTGTTTCATGCGATCCTGCGCCCGCAGGTTGGAGGCGGCATCCAGCGTAGCAGCGATCGGTACATGCTTCTCAAGATTTTCGTACAGGTACATGTTGTCGCTGGCCAGAATTACGATTCCCGCCTTCGTGCTCACGCCGACGTATTGCGAGGCATACGTGTGCCGGCCGCCGGTGTAGCAGGTGATTCCGGGGAGGATTTCCTGTGCGTCGCCGTTGACCAGACCCACTCGACCCAGCGTATCCAACTTCACGAGCGTGAGCACATCGTCGGCATCAATGCCGTCATGAGCTTGCTTGGTTTGCCAGGCTTCTCCCGCGTAGTACTGCAACTCGTCTTTCTGAATCCACACACGGGCGTTGGGGAACAGGTCCATCCCGTCGGAGTGGTCCCAATGCATGTGGCTGATGATTATGTCGGTGATCTCCTCCGGCTTGACGCCGAGCGGCTTCAAAGCATCCGAGGGCTTGATGAAATCGTTGACGTGCCAGTCTTTGAAAAAGCGGTCGTGATAAAAACCAGAGTCGACGAGGATGTTGTGGCCATTGCCGCGGACCAGCCAGATCATCATGGCAATATCGAGTTTGCGGGCGGGATCGGCGCCCGCAACCAGATCGGCTACGTCGAAAGCGGGCAGCGTCGCGTAACGAATGGCGTAGATCTCATATTGGGGCTTCGATTGCGCGGCCGCGTGGTCGATCACCGCGCCGAAAAGAATTAGAGCGATTAAGAGATGTTTCATCCGAGCCAGATCCTCGAAGCGCCTATTCTCTCACGAGGTCGAGCAGACGGACTTTCCGGAGCTCTCGCCAGCCCCGGAAACACATACCACACATTCAGCGGAACCACGAACGCCAATCACCACGCCTAAACTCATAACGATTCACTCCTCATTAATTTCCTGACTCCACCACTAAATACAATTTGTCATCCCGACCAAAAACATTTGTCATCCCGAGCGAAGCATCAGATTCGCGAAAGCGAACCTGATGCGAAGTCGAGGGACCTTGCGTTTTCCCCGCGAAAAATTGGCATCCTCCAACAGATTGTCATCCCGAGCGAAGCCGAGGGACCTGCTTCTTCCCCGCGACACCCCAACCTCGTGAGGCAATTTTCTGAGCTCTTCAACGATCGAGTCGGGAAGATCGTGGACCTGGATCGCAATTATGGCTTCCCTAATCGGGGCATTGTCGAAATGAAGCGCTAGAGTCGCCATCGTTTATTCCACACGAGGATATTCGACTATATCCTCCGAGACTCCGATACCTTCGCCAGCTCTTGTGAGGGCGGCTCCCAACAGTAACCGGCACCGGCGGAAAAGGCCACGCTCATTTCTGAACGCGCCCTTTATTCTTGCTAGGCAGCGACCGGATTCCGCGCGCACGACACAAACGGGAACTTTTCGCAGCCAGACCCATAAATATGGTAATATGGGTCCATGAAGACGACCCTCGAAATCCCCGATTTTCTGTTCCGCCGCGCAAAATCCGCCGCCGCCCAGCGCGGCATTCCCTTGCGCCAGCTCGTCACTGAGGCGGTCCAGGAAAAATTGAAAACGACATCCCAGGAAAAGCCCTGGATGCAGCATGTCGGACGGCTCAAACACCTGCACAAAGACCGCAAGCAAATCGAAAGCCGGGTGGAAGAAGCCTTCGAGCAGATCGATCGGGAACTCTGGCACTGATTTTCTGAAAATGATTTTCTGAAAATGATCCTTGATACCAATGCCCTGTCGGCCGCGGCTGACGACGATCCCGGCCTGGCGGCCGTTCTCGCGCGCGCCGAACAGATTGCGCTCCCAGTAATTGTGCTCGGCGAGTATCGCCATGGCATCGCCCAGTCGCGTCATCGGACCAGTTACGAAAACTGGCTGGAGGAACTGCTCAATGACTGCCTGGTGTTGGACATTCAGGAGCCAACCACTCATCACTACGCCGAGATCAGCCTAGAACTAAAGCGCAAGGGCAAGCCGATTCCGACCAACGATCTGTGGATTGCCGCACTGTGCCGGCAGCATTCCCTCTCCCTCTTGAGCCGCGATCGCCATTTCGATTTGGTCGCTGGGATCAAGCGCATCGGTTGGTGATCAGCTCTATCTAGCTCTGCAACGGTGACACTTCCCGACGCTAGAACGGCACGAGTCCTGGAGTGAGCCAGAATCGGCGTTCGGAAACCTCGGGGTCACTCCGTGAAGCGGTGGCCTCAGACGTCGCGGCGCGATTCGCTCGTGGGCTGCAGAGACTTAACTGTCAGTTCCCCCAGCCGACTTCGTGATCATGGCCACTTGGTACCTTCGTAATCCTCCCCTCGCGAATTCGCTAGGGCATGGCACGGACCCACCCAATACTTCTAGGATGAGGAACTTTTTCTTTTTTGCCACGCTGCTGTTCTGCGCCTTCGCCGCGAACTCATCTGCTCAAGTCTACTGGAGTGCCGCCGACAGCGAGACGATCCCGTTGGAGCCCGCCAGCCTCCACGCCGGCCGCGTCTACCATCCCGCCGTCGGGGGCGGCGGCATGCACGTGAAGATCGACTCCAGATACCCGGTCACCGTGGCCATGGCTTGGGCCGACGAATGGAACGCCGCCATGCAGTCCGGAGCCCCTGCGAATTTCGGCTTCCTCTGCCTGAAGGAGCATGTCACCAGCGCGATTTACGAGTGTCATCTTCCCTCCGAA
>Ga0210383_10002349_pt1 | contig 17104 bp, 14 predicted proteins | sample IncBWC14OmetaG_FD_160072 | JGI IMG/M metagenome (GOLD analysis project Ga0210383, IMG submission 160072) | Forest soil microbial communities from Barre Woods Harvard Forest LTER site, Petersham, Massachusetts, United States - Inc-BW-C-14-O ...
TGAGGACGCGACGATACCCGATACGGCTCAGAAGTCGTGGCATGATCGCTTTCATGCCCATGGAGGCGATTGCCTGGGGCATGACGAGCAGCCCGGATTGGATCGGGGTGAAACCCAGGCCTACCTGATAGAGGAGCGGCAGGAGAAATGGCACTCCGCCGATTCCAAGACGAGTGAAGAAGCTGCCGCTTACTGCAGCGCGGAACGTGCGAATGCTGAAGAGTTTGAGCTGCAGCAAGGGAAATGGAAGAGTACGCACGTGGATTCCGTATCCCGCAAGCAAGGCAACGGACAACGCCAGGAGCCCGGACATCTCCCGTGAGCTCAAAGTATGTTCGCCGAATATCTCCAGCACATAAGACAGCAATGCGACGCCGGAGCCGAAGAGGATGAGCCCGACGACGTCGAGCGGAGGCGTTTGCTCTTCGCGGTAATCGGGCAAATGTATATAAACGAGGATCAACCCCGCGAGTCCAATTGGAATATTCAGAAGGAAAATAAAGCGCCAGTGAAGATAGCCGACGATGAGACCCCCGGCGATTGGCCCAAGCATGGGCGCCACCAGAGCTGGTATAGAAACAAAGCTCATGGTGCGCAGAAGATCTGACTTGGCAAATGTTCGCACCAGGGTGAGCCGGCCCACTGGCACCATCATCGCGCCGCCGCAACCTTGCAGGATGCGACACGCGACCAGCACGTGGATGTTGCTCGATATTCCGCACAGAAACGACCCGAGGGTGAATAGCCCAATCGCAGATGCGAATACACGACGGGTTCCGAACCGGTCCGCCATCCAGCCACTGATTGGAATGAAGACCGCCAGGCTGAGCGTATAGCTCGCCAGCACCGCCTTCATGCTGAGGGGAGCGACGCCGAGCGCGGAGGAAATGGCGGGAACAGCCGTATTGAGAATTGTTGTATCCAGCGACTCCATAAAAAACGCGACAGCAACCAGCCACGGCAGGAGCCGTTTGGAGGCCTCTGATGGTACGAATGAACAAGGATCGGATGAAGATGGAGCAGCGATCAACGGGCGGGCTCGGTTCATATGTAGGAAACTGCGGGAGGCTTCTCCACCTCGAAAATGTTAGCTGACAAATTCTTATCTGGGCGATTGCTGGCTTTCTAGTTCAAGCCTCTGGGCGATTCATGCCGCAGCGACGTTCCCCAAGTAACTTGATTTCAGCCGAGCCGATTGTTTGGACTCTCATCAACATGACTTGCCCAGTCGTGTTTGCCAGCTTTCATTTTCATTTCGGCATTGAACTCTACTGAGTTCTTCTTGCCAATGCCGCTACCTACGGGCTATTCGGTCTCGCAGTGGAGAGTCTGCGGCAACAGTTGAACCACGCCAAATAATTCAAAGTCGCCCAGTGCCCAGTGGTTCTGCATATGTGGGGCACCAGTGGAACACGTTCGACACCGGGAGTGTCTGCCCATCGTGCCTTCATCAGTGGACCTCGACGCAATGCCACTTGTGCCGAGGATGGTCGCCGCATTCAGAGTGGTATGCGGAGTGATCGCCCACGGGGAGTCTTGGGATTTGCTACTTGCGAGACTTCACATCCTCAGTTGGCCGAAACCTTAGAGCCGACCAAACTTCATCAATAGCGATCTGCGAAACTGGACGCCACCCAGTCCCCTCCATCGCCGCCCAGACAACTTCGCGGCTGAGATCGCTATCCACACGTGAGCTTTTCTTGGGGTAGCTGATCCAAACCAAGGCACCGGGATCGGCGGACTCCAATAATTTCTTCTTCGATTTCTCTATCTCTGCTTCCTTGCTCACGAAGAACTGCACGAACCCGTGGTTGCCACCGACTGTTTTCGAGACGACCACTCCGTCCGGCAAGGGAGCAAGCGAGTCCAGATAGCCGGATGGCGCACCAAGCACAAGCGCCCGCATTCCCGGTTTCAGTCCAAGTTTTTTCACAATCGAGGTCATCGTTCGCTCCTTCTCACGGTTCGTACTGCCTACTTGCTCGAAAACACGAATACGTTTCCGTCTGGGTCTTTGAACTTCGCCATCGTTCCCCAGACTTCCTTCTTAGGCTCGGCAGCGAGCTTCACCCCGCGTGATTTCAATGCTTCGGCCGTCGCAAATACGTCGTCACAGCGAAACGTCATTGGTTGGAAGCCTCCTATCCGATTCTCAAACCCCTCCGGAGTGAAAAGGGCAATACGACTCTCGGCACCGGGAATGAGCAGTTCGATCCAACGTTGTTTCCCATCGCCGAAATCCTGATTTGTGGCGACCTTGAACCCCAACTTTTCCGTGTAGAACTTCAGCGCGGTGTCTTGGTCACGTACTGGAATAGTGACGATATCGATTGCACGAATCATCGCGATAATCCTCCGAGACGAACAATCGCACCATAGCGCCTCATTCGCGATTGTGCAATGTGTGAGATATTGCTATATTAACGGTCGGTATAGCATGGTAAAACTCGACGAATACGTTCTCGATAGCCTTATGCGCGATCTGGTCGGGCATGACCGCAGACCAGTGAGCTACCTCGTATATTTGTCGCTGGCTGCGGAACAGCAGCGGCAGAACAAACCTGTGAGTATCAGCTATAGCGATCTCGCTGAATCAGTGGGAGTTTCGAAAAGCTCCGCTCAGAGTGCGGTCGCTTGGTTGATCCACCGCAAGCTGATTTCATCAACGAAAGCGAACGTGACCGCAACCCCGAACTACGCCGTGCAGACTCCATGGAAAGCCAACTCGCAGAGGACAGGTTAGGACATTTTCGCGGTCGCCGAATTGCACATTTGGGGATTGCAAAGAAGTTTGTAGACGCGATCAATGCCCATGACGTGTACGCCTTGACCAAGCTCATGTCCAGCTCGATCCCAAAGGGCTGATACAGTGCGCAAAGGTGGCATTCTGGCTAGATGAGGTAATCATGCAGACTTCTGCTTTGGGTCAGTCCGCATCAGACCGCTATCCCCAAATCGCTAGCTCAATCCACACGATTTTGTTGCTCGCCGTGTTGGGCGGTTGGGCGGTCGGGCATAAGATTTTTGCAGATCAATTGAGCGCGACGGCTAATCCGAATCGCGTGCGCTATTATGTAGTTACCATTTTCTATGAATGGCTCTTGTTCGTTCTGGTAGTGGCGGGCGTACGGCGTAGCGGCGCCTCTGTCCTCATCGTTCTCGGAGAACATTGGCATTCCGTCCGCCAGGTGCTGCGGGATATTGGAATTGCCGTTGGCTTCTGGATCGTTGCGGCGATGCTCCTTTGGATATTTGGCTGGCTCCTGCGCATCGCTGCTCTAGGTCGCAATGTGTCCATGCTCCCCCAGCGAGGTATCGAACTGACATTTTGGATAGCGCTCTCCGTTACCGCCGGTATTTGCGAGGAGACAATCTTTCGAGGTTACCTGCAACGGCAGTTCATGGCCCTGACTAAGAGCGCTTCCGCCGGCATTCTCCTTTCTGCCGCAACATTCGGCGCGATTCACGCGTACCAGGGCTTTCGGATGATGATTCTGATCGCCCTGTACGGAGCTATGTTCGGGATTCTGGCCTATTGGCGCGGAAGCGTTCGCCCGGGAATGATCGCCCATGCATGGCAGGATTCATTGAACGGAGTGCTTGCTGTAATGAGGCATTAGAGTCTGCGTGGTGCCAGCTGACGCGCAGTTAGTTGAGCGGGGATGTGGTCCTCGGAAGTCGAAGTGTGTCAACATTGACCGGGCGTGGGTCCGCCATAAACCACCACGGCGTGTTGACGCTGGCTGCGGACTCAACCTGTCAACCGTGCTCTTCCTCTGACGTTTACGTTGATTCTGATATGCAGCTACGTAGCGAAGCTCTTTTATGAATCCGGGTAGCGATAACCCGGCTCTAGCACAAAAGGCAAAATGGTTCTCTGTGCAGCCATTTGAAACACGGCTACTTTCCGCCAGCGCTACTCCCATACGCCGACATGTCAAGCTTCAAAGCGAGCCGCACCCTTATGACCCTGCTTATGAAACCTACTTCGAGAAACGCCAGGGGGATCATATGCGGGACAGGGCAACAGGCGCGTTTTGACCCAGTTGACTTAATAGATGACTATGGTTATCATAAAGGTCATCTGAGAGATCCGATCTATGAATGAAATCTCCATTTCGGAATTTAAGGCTAAGTGCCTTGGCCTGATCGACGAGGTTCAGAAGACACGCCAACCTCTACGCATTACGCGTCGTGGGAAACCTGTGGCGGAAGTGATTCCAGCCGGTCCTGATCACACACGTAAATTCGTGGGTGATCTGGTTGGCACAGGGAAGATTGTCGGCGACATCGTGGGGCATGTTCTCGATGTAAAGGATATGGAGGCGTACCGGGATTGAGGCTTCTTCTAGATACGCATATTTGGCTCTGGAGCAAGTTGGAGCCGAAGCGCTTGGGACGGCGGGTGAACAACGAACTTTCCAACGTGAACAATGAACTCTGGCTGTCCTCAGTGAGTGTGTGGGAGGCACTGGTGTTGATGCAGAAGGGCCGAGTTCAGGTTGAGAATCCGTTCGGCTGGGTGAAGCGGGCTAGAGAGCAGTTGAGAGAGGCACCCTTGACGGCCGAGATGGTCGAGATAGGCTTGGCATTGGGCCTTCCCCACGCTGACCCAGCAGACCGGTTCTTGGCGGCAACGGCAAAGGTCCTCGATCTGACACTAGTCACAGCAGATGAGAATCTGCTGAATTTGAGCGAGATCGTGACTCTCCCAAACCGTTAGCCTTCTCCGATTGCTGGGCGGGTCGCTTACGCAGCGGCGAATTCCCAGATGTTGAATTTCTGCGCGGACCGTAGATCGCCTCTCCGAGCTTCTTCGATTCCTTCTCCATCCACTTCGCGATCTGCTGCCGCGTTTTGGCACGGTGAGGATTTCGTTGGTAAGGGTGGCTCTTGGGGTGGCTGGAAGAGTCGATCACTTGCTAAAGCGACTGTGGCTGTACTGTGGCTGACACCCTGCCAAAATACATAACGTGCCCGTGAAGCGCTTTGCCGGCGATTCCCGGGCCAAGAGTCCATTGCCAAGCCATTTATTTACTTGAACTTATGAGGTTTCAGCATCCGCTTTTGAGTCCGGACATGGTGCTAGAACGAATAGCGCAAGGCAAACTCCATCACCCGCGGATTAGAGAGTGTCGAACTGAAATTGCCGAAGCTGGTGGAGGAATATAACGCGGTGTTGCCGTTGATCTGCATGGTGCCCACATCGAAGCGGGGCGTATTGGTGACGTTGAACACTTCCCAGGTGAATCGTACGGATTGGCGCTCGCCGATTTGCCAGTTCTTGGCCAGGCCGGAGTCAAGGTTGAAGGTGCCCGGTCCGCGCAGCCAGTTGCGTGAGCCGCCTTCTCCCGGATAGGCAGGCCGCACCAGGTTGATAGCGGCATTCGGGTTCGTGGGGTCGGTGATTCCGGGGTCCTTGAAAACGTTGGGTCCCGTGCCTCCACTGGCTTGGGCAACGATAAAGCTGCCGGTCTGCGGTTTCCGTGAGCTCACAGGAACAACAGGAGACTCAAGGTCAAAATTCGTCGACCACGCCGGACTGAATTCGGTGAAGGGATATCCCGTGGACCAGCGCCACAGCCCCGAAATTGTCCAACCGCTGAGCATTGCGTTCGCAAAACGACCCATGCCAGATCCGAATCGCTTTCCGTGTCCGATGGGGAACTCATAAATCCAGTTGGCGTTGAGCTGATGAGTGGCGTCAAAGTCTGAAACCGCGCGATTCTGATTGGGCGCCCACGAGTTGATCACCTGGCTGCTGCCGAAACCGATTCCCTCGTCAAGACTGATGCGCTCCGCGTTAGAGCCAAGGTCGATGGACTTTGAGTAGGTGTAGTTCAGATCGAACTCGAGTCCGTTGGCGCGATGCCGCAAGCTGAACTGCCCCGAGTTGTAAGCGCTGTTGCCGGTGCTCCTCCACGCGTAAAGCGAAGAGAACTGCGGAGTGTAAAAAGCGTACGGAGTTACCGCGCCATTGATCGTGGCGCACGAGGGATAGCAATTCCCCGCCGGCCAGCCGGCCACTACGCCCGGCACGTCGGCCTGCTCGAGAGCGGTGGTTTCGTTCCCGGCATTTTCGCAGAACAGGTCGTACATGGCTTGCGTCGCGGTTACATGCGCGGGAGCCGTTCCGAGGCAAGGCGTCCCAAAGCCAACGGTGGACCCGCCAATCTGCGTCGAGGAAGGACCGGCGGCGCCCGGATACATATTCTCCCAGTAAGGAATCGGTTGCACATTCTGAATGGGAACACCCGCGTAATACTGCCTGGCTAGCGCCTGCGCCGCCTGGAAATAGCTGGTGCTGCTCTTGGGATCAAAGATATTGGTCGGTTCGGCGAGATCTTCTTCCTGCAACAGGCGGTGCGCGAAGCGGCCAACGTAGGATGCCTCGAGAACAAAGCTGTGGGGCAATTCACGCGTGATTGAAAAATCGATCACGTGCGAATACGGAGTTTTGAGTTTGTCATCAAGACCGTAGTAGATGGCGAATCCACCGTCAGCAACGCCCAGCGGAGGCGTAACTGGAAATGGGCCCCTGGGAGCCGCTTCCACGACGGGGCAGTTTTTCGCGCAGTTGCCGGTAGGAGACTGACTGATGGTGGGGATGGTATTCAGTCCAGAGTAGCGCGCCGATCCGTCCACGGTCTGGACGCCAGCAGCGTTCGTAATGGCGGTCGTCAGACCGAAGCTTCCGTTGCGGTCGAAGGTATTGGTAATGCCTTCGCCAAAGTGATCGAAGTAAAGTCCGTAGCCGGCGCGGATGGAAGTTTTTCCGGCCCCGCCCAGAAGCCGCTTTCCCCAGCCGCTGTCGCTGCTGGGTGAATAGGCGAATGCGAGGCGGGGCGCAATGTCTTTGTGATCCCATGCCCAGTAGGGCTGCTTACCGTTCGCCTGCCCGGAGAGTGCAAAGCCAATCACAGGATCATAGACCTGGCCCTTCACCATGGCTTGTCCGCGCGACCGAAACCAATCGTTCAAGCTTATCGTGGGGGCGACCTGTGTGCCGGTCGTTTCGTAGGGCGGTTGCAGCAGGGTATAGCGCAAACCATAGGTAAGCGTCAGGTTCGGCTTAACGCGCCATTGATCCTGGCCATAAAACTCGATCTCATGCGCACGGAAGTGGCGCGAAACCAGGCTGCCTTCAGGGACTACAGAGAGATCCTTAGTGAGCTGATAGTTGGAGCCGATTTGCGTGACCAGACCCGCCAGCGCAACCATCGCGAAGTCATAGCTCGCGCCGAAGTAGGAATCAACCTGTGGGAAGCCGAAAGCCCCGGGATCGAGGCTGATTCCCTTACCCGCGATCGCGGAAGTAGACAGCCAATAAGCGTTGGTAATCGCGCCAAAGAATGACTGCGCATTGGATGCGCGCTCGTTGTCGATCTGGCGCAGGTTCCCGCCAAACTGCAGGGTGTGGTTGCCCTTTACTTTGGTGATGTCGTCGGCCCAGTTCTGGACTGGGACCTCGGTGTTGATGGTGGGGGTCTCGCCGGTCAGATTATCCATCCCACGAAATTGAATGAAGTGTTCGGTCTGCAGGCCGGACTGATCGAGTCCCTGGCGGGTATAGCCGAAGCGGAAATTGTTGATGAGCGTGCTGCTGAAGGTCGCCGTGTAGCCTGCGGTCAGGCTTTTGCTATTGGTGTGCAGGATCTGTCCTGCTGGCTGCCCGGGGAATTGCGCTCCCCCGTCTTGGGAGATGGTGCCGTCTCCGTAGGTGCCGAGCGGAAGAGACCGCTCCGCTTCGTTATCGTTGTTCAACACGCCGCGCACGAACAGACGATGATTCCCGTTCGCGGTCAGGTTGTAATCCAGTTTGGTTACGTAGGCATCTTGCTTCGAGGGCACGGGCGATGCGAACGTGAATCCACGGAAGTCGAGGCCATCACCCACAGTGTCGGTGTTGGGGAGCGGGTATTGGTTGAAGAGAGCGGCCGGATTGCCGCCGCTGATGTTTGCCAGCAGCGGATTCGCTCCCGGGCCCAGCGGACAACTGCCCAGGCTCGAACAATTCGGGTCCATGCTGGCAATTTGCGCCGCCGTCAAGGTTTCCACTCCGCTGGTTGGACAGGCCGGATCTTCCGTACAGGGATAACTGATGATCCCGTCGCGAAGACTTGCGCTGGGCACCACGCGCGTGGCTTGCAGGTCTTCGCGTTTGCGCTGCCCTTCGTAAGCCGCAAAGAAAAACAGGCGGTCTTTGATAATGGGGCCGCCTATGTTTGCCCCGAAGGTGTTGCGCAGCAAGAACGGCGCCGTGTTCGGTTCATCCGACTGAATCTCAGACGCCTTGTTGAACCAGTCGTTCCCGGTGGTGAACGTAGGCCGGTAATATTCGTAGAATGAACCGTGGATGCTATTGGTGCCGCTCTTGGTCACCAATGACACTTGCCCACCCGAGGAACGACCCGAGCCGGCATCCGAGTTGCTGGTCGTGACTTTGAACTCTTCGAGCGAATCCAGGGGAACGCGTACGGCGCCTTGAAAGGCGGTGCCCAGCAGCTGGTCGTTATTGTCGACCCCGTCGAGCGTGACGTTGGTCTGGTCGCTGCGCGCGCCGTTGACCGATCCGCTGCGGCTGTCCGACGCGCTGGCGATTCGGCTGCTGTTCCCGGTAAACACCACGCCCGGCTGCAGACTCAAAATCCCCGTGGGGTCACGGCCTTCGAAGGGCAAATTCGAAATCTGGTCAGAATTGAACGCGTGCCCCATGGCGGCGTCCTCAGTGTCGACCATGGGAGCCGAGCCCGACACTTCAAGCGTGACTGTTCCACCCGACACTTGCATGGTTACGTTCACAGTGCCAGGAGTATTTACGAGCAGCTCGATGCCGGTCTCCTTTACCGCTGCGAAGCCCGCGGCATTCACGGTCAGCTGATACGTAGCCGGCGGCAATTCCAGAAACTTATAAGTTCCATGGTCGTCGCTGTTTGCAGTGCGGGAGAAGCCGGTAGCTACATTGGTGAGGGACAAAGCAGCGTCAGACACAACTGCGCCTTTGGAGTCGTAGACGGTGCCGCGCAGCGAGGTCGTGGTCGACTGGGCTGAGACCAGAGTGTGGAGTGCAAACAACAACATCGCCGTGAAGACCGCACATACGCCAAACCGCATGGGGAGCTCCTCTTACACGAAACTTTGATTTACTGGAAGCCTCGATTTAGGGAAACTACGATTCCCAGAAAACGGACTGCGGCCCGGAGCCCTTACCGCCTGGACCTACGAGGCGCGCAGTTGTGCCGACCATCTTGCGGTAGAGACGGGGTGCTTCGCCACATCGCTGGCGGCTTTCGGGACTAATACATTGGGCGTCGGGACTAATCGCCGGAAATTGGTTTCACTGTCTTCCTGGTGAAGCGCCGGAACCGTCGGTCAGGTTCATGCCCAGGAACTCGCCCTTCGGATGCTTGCTGCGAAGCTCGGAGAAGACCCGCGTTTCCGAGGGTTGCGATCGGAGAAAGCAGATACGCTTTCGGCGAGTTTCGTGGACCTTCGATGTTTGCTGGTCCCGCTTGGCGTGGTGTCAATCCCCGCACCTCCCGCGCGGAATAACAAGAGTGTTATGTATGCTGCGATGGATCACGGAGCAACGACGGACAAGCCGACCGCGGGCGCACCGGGCGCAAACCGGCACGTGGAAGATGTAATACGGCGGGCGGAGCGCGAGTTGCGGCAGTTGATCGAGGAGCGGGCTGAGGTCACCAAGCGCATTGGCACGGTGAAGCAAACGATCGTGGGATTGGCGAATCTGTTCGGCGATGGCATCTTGGATGCCGCTCTTCTAGACCTGGTCGATCACAAGAGCAGTTCCCGCCAGCCCGGCATCACCCGGGCGTGCCGCCGAGTACTTATGGAAGCCGAGCGGCCCATGAGTGCACGCGAGGTTTGCGATGAGATTCAAAAAACTGTGCCCGCCTTGGTGGCCCGCCACAAGGATCCAATGGCAACCATCAATACGATCTTGGGCCGGCTGGTGGAATACGGCGAAGCAACAGTAGTGTCTGGAGATCGCGGACAACGCACCTGGCTGTGGGCGGCGGATCGCGAAGGCAGACCGAGCGCACGCGATACGGAAGGTTCTGGTTCTGGCTAGTCGAATCGTTGCGCGCTGCACGCCTACGTGCCTGCAGCTGCCTGCGTCACACTTCGAGTACTGCTCCAAGCCCCGACCATCGCCGCAGCTGGTGTTTTGTGGGTCTTCATCCCGGTAACTCGGCGACACATCCCAAAGCGCACCTACCTGACCTCCGCCCCGAAGTCTGTTCTGCATGGCACGGCGCTTGGGCGGTGTCGGCAGCGTGGGCCCGGAGAGACGTGAATGCCCACGCGTTCAGCCTGCACCCACGAAGCGAATATGTTGGCGCGGAGCCTTCTCCTCCGCCGGTCGAACGCTTGTGCGACTGATGCTGCTGGCGGTCCTGAACTGCAGCCTGTGCGAGATCAGCTTTGGTGGCGATCTCACGGTGCGAACCACCAACCCCCCGCGCCCAATCGTGGAGATTCCCTTCAAGGCGTACCAGGGCTACCTGATCGTCGTGGACGGGCGAATCGGCAACCTGGAGCACCAAAACCTGCTGCTCGATACTGGCTCCAATCCGAGCATGATCGACCGGAGCGTATCCGCAAAACTGGGACTGCAGGGCAGCTCACGAAATCTTTCGCTCTTCAATAAAAGTGTGTCGTCAGAAAGCGTGACGCTTCCCGATGTTCAGTGCGGTCCGCTGCGGCGGCAAAATCTAACAGTGATGGTCGCGGATTTTTCCGCGATCAGCGGCGGACTGGGAGTGCGCATCGACGCCGTGATCGGACTCGACGTGCTTGGCGCGACCAACTTCACCGTAGATTACGCAAAACGGCGCATCCTGTTCGGAACTGCTTCCGTAGAACATCACACGGTGCCGTTCAGTTCGGGTGAACAGTTCATCACGGTGAACGTGAAAAGCGGGGGCCGCCAGTTACATTTGCTGGTGGACACCGGAACTCCGCAGTTGGTGCTGTTTGAGAGTCGCCTGCGCGGTGTCGATTATGTGCAGACCAGCGTCGTTGGGAACGGGCATAATGCTTCCGGTAACGTTCGCTTCGGCGCCGTCGTTCTTCCTCAGGCCAAAATCGGAACACTCGAGGTTGGACCGCAGGCAGCGTCCGTGGTAAAGAGTCAGCAGGATTTTGCCAACGACCTGGATGGACTGATGGGCCTTTCCTGCCTTCGGCCAAAACGTATCAGTTTTGATTTTGATCGCCAGTTGCTAGGTTGGAGTGACTGATGCCTCCGCGAGCGGATGCTGTTCGCTTCCCGCCGCGGTCATGCGAAGTGGAATACATACCCGGGCGGCGACTCCGCCTTGGGGCAGGCTTAGCACCTCTACGCTCTGGTCTTGGCCGTAAATTGTCTCCAACCGCTCGCGCGTGATTCTCAGGCCCACGCCGCCCGAAGAAGAGTGGGCTGGCTCTCGAAATCCGGGCCCGTTGTCTCGTACCTCGATATGGAGATCAGCATCATCCTGCGTAACGGAAATGTGAATCTCTCCTCCCGACACCAACCTGGAAATCCCGTGCTTGATGGCGTTGTCCACTAAGGGCTGCAACAATAAATGTGGAACGCTGGCATCCAGCGCCTCCGGAGCGACGTCGATACTCACCTTGAGCCTTTCTTCGAATCGCACTTTTTCAATCTCGATGTAGCAGCTCACGAATTCCAGCTCGCGGCTCAGCGTGGTCATTTGAGTGCCGGCGGTTTCCAGGCTGATCCGGAGCAGGTCGCCCAACCGGGTAATCATGCGATCGGCGGCTTCGACGTTGGTCAACATCAAGGCGGAAATGGAGTTCAGCGTGTTGAAGAGAAAATGTGGCTGCAGTTGGCTCTTCAGCGATTGCAGCCGGGCTTTCTCAAGTTGTCCCTGCAACTGTGAAGATCGCAGCTCTCGTTCGCGGAACCTCTGGTAGTAGGACGCCACGTGCGCAATCAGGACGATCGGAAAGTAAGTGGTGACAACGTCGTCGACCACACTGCCGAGAAACAGGCTTCGAAACATAAACCACTGGATTCGGAATCCGTGAGCTTGCGCGTCCCAGACGGCAGAAACCCAGTGGTGGACGCGGGGATCCCAATACGCATACGGAGTCATGCCCCGCATGGCCACCTGCGCAACCGTAAAAACCAATCCACCCGCCAGCAGGATCAAGGAATTCCTAGCCCAGTTGCTGCGTTGCAATTGGTAACGATTCGCCAGCGCGAAAACGAAGGGAGTTAGCGGAATGTAGGTGAGTACCTGGCTGGATTGCATGCCCAGCACCGTCATGAACCGCATACTCTGACCCGTCGAACGATACAACTCGAAAACTGTAAGGCCGTAGGCCAGAGCAACAAAGGTCCACACGCCAAAACTCAGTGCCCAGATGATCCAGGGGCGAATCGACCCAGGGACGCCGCCGTTTGTAATCGCCTCATCTTTCACCGGCACCGTGCGCCGTGGCCGGCGGACCAGCTCGCCTCCGCAGTGCAAACAAATACCGTGCATGTTCGAGGTGCAGACCGGGCAGAACGTGCATTCGTAAGAGCACACATACGCCGTGCGCTCAGCCGGCAGGGCCAGACCGCAAGCTTCGCAATTGGTCTTCATGTCAGGAATTCCTCATAGCGAACTGCTCCGCAATATCGGCACATCGACCAGCCAGCGTTCGTTCCTCCTCACTACAACCCATCTACGTCATTCTCATTATCGTTGACGATGCGGCTTACATGATGGACCAAGTGGAGCCCGAGAGCAATCAAAGATCGACGCATGGAAAGCGGTCGATTTCTAATCCCTCCCACGATGCAACGAATCCCTGGAAAGCAACCGTTGGTCCCAGATACTCTCACAGAAATCAGCGCGGGATGGGTCGGAGAACGAAATTCTGATGGTGAGACTTACCGCGAGTTGTCGATTTCTGACACGGGAGCAATTCGTTGCCAGAGCGATTGAGGACCGCCCGTTACACAGCGAACCTCGCCACTGTCTGCCATTACGCTCAGTGTTCGAGTCATCGTAGCGGCCACGGAGTCGGAATCGGGAAACGCGAAGGATCCCCTGCGATCGATGCGCGAGCGAATCTCATCCAGGGACGCGGGATTCCCTGCCTCCATCAGCGCGATGCGGCAAGCACGGCTTAATACCGCCAGCTCGTGTTTTGAGTGGCTCGGCAGCTGGGACCGTGTTCGTCCGATTGCATGTTCACGCGATGCGTTGCTATCGCCTTTTTCTGAGTTCTCTTTGGGCTGAACCGAATGGGACGCCCACGTGGCGCGCTCCGGCGTGGCGGACATCGCACTGCGAGGATCGCATGCACCGTTGGTTGCGAGATCCCGCAAGCCATGCACTACACGGTGTAGAGACCGGATGCGTCGATTGATTTCGACGCGCCGGGTCAATAGAGCAAGAGCTTGCGCGTTTACCCTCCTCACGGTCTCCGCGACAGCGCTTTCGGTAGAAGTGGACGATAACTTAGATCGTATGGATGGCATAGCGTCTCGTTACTTATTGGACGCGGCTGCGGAACTCTTGGTTATCCACTCAGGATCGATTCCACGACCTCAGCCTTACATTTGCGTTGTTACTGCCCGCGTTGCTGCAGTTTCGAGCACACGCGCTGACTTAGCCGAGTTCTGCCGATCTTCTGACAACGACCAGTAGGTGTAGGCAAAACGGCTTATTTCCACGTTGGCTCGCTTTACTCTCCTGATCCCCTGCCAGTGGCTGCTTGTTAGAGTTTTCCGAGTGCTCGTCCCGCCCTCCCCTCTGCTACAGCTAAGACGTGGTAACAATTGATTGTTCAACCTTTGTCACTTAGCGATGGGCACCCAAACCGTATCCCCGGGATCTTCGAGCGCCCCAGAACATGCGCCTGCGCAGGCCTTCGGCGGCGCGTTTGAGGACGTAGAGCAGGTAGTCGGGCGGATTCAGCGCGAGTTGCAGACTCTCAGGACAGAGCAAGTAGCAATCGCAAAAAGAATCGGGTTAATCAGGAATACGATCGCGGGGCTGGCGGAAGTTTTTGGCCCGGGCGTGGTGGGGCAGGAACTGCAGGGTTTGCTTAAGGTAGAGCCAGTCAAACGCCGCCGCAGCCGCGGACTCACCGATGCTTGCCGTGAGTTGTTGAGAGAAACTTCCGAGCCCCAAACTCTGAAGCAAATCTCAGCACGAATCCACGAACGCTTTCCCACTCTTGTGACGCATCATCGGTACCCGACGACGATCATACAAATGATGTTGAGACGTCTTGTTATGTACGGCGAAGCAGAGGAGATTGACGCGGGAGCAGGTGCGCGCTCCTGGAGATTTCCATCCGCACATCCGAGATAACAGAGCAAGAACACCGCTTTGGCATAAATCGACCTACATAACACGAGTCTCTTGATACGTCGTGTTCGTCGCATCTCACATTTCAGGCAACCAGGGACCGTGACACGTCTCGGCGGGACAAGGCAGGTTGTGCTTGGGATCGCGAGCCATCTCTGCGGGATAAATTTGTAACTTTAAGACAACAGCTTTTAACAACCATTCTCATGCTGTCACGTCTATTCAACAGTTCGACGAATGGGAGTGGCCCATGATTCCTGACTCAGTTGTCTCGTTGCCACAACATCAGGCGCTGGACACGGTTGTGCGTACTGTTATCGCTGACGACGAGCGGCTGGCGCGCCAGAAACTGCTCATCCTGCTGGAGTCGGAACCACAGGTGAAAGTGGTGGCAGAATGCCAGGATGGCCGGCAAGCTGTGTCGGCGATTCGCAGTTTCCGGCCGGACATGCTGCTGCTCGACATCCAGATGCCAGACCTGGATGGCTTCCAGGTGTTGCGCGAAATTTCTGCAGAAGAGATGCCGGTTGTTATTTTTACCTCGGCCTATGATCAATATGCGATTCGCGCATTTGAGGCCAACGCTCTTGACTATCTGTTGAAGCCTTTCGATCAGGAGAGGCTACACCACGCCGTGGAGAGGGCGCGGTCCGAACTACGCAAGGAGCGCGACCACGAGATCACCCACCGGATTCTGAACCTGTTGTCACAAGTGAGGTCGGGTACGCCGCCCGCGGCCGCGGAGCTCGACAGCCGTCTCGTGATCAAGGCCAACGGCCGCGTCGTGTTCCTGGACCTGGACAACATTGAGTGGGTGGAAGCTGCCGCCAACTATGTGCGTTTGAACGTGGGCAAGGAATCCTATCTTTTCCGCGAGACGATCAGCCGGATCTCCGAACGGCTGGATGCAAACCATTTTGTCCGCATCCATCGCTCAACGATCGTAAACGTTCGCAAGATCAAAGAGCTGATTCCCGTCAACAGCGGAGAATATGTAGTCGTTCTGAAAAGCGGAAGAGAACTTTCCTGCAGCCGCGGTTACCGGGCAGCTTTACAGGGAATTGTCGAAAAGAGTTCTTGAGTCGACTTGCCTGCGGCCAATCCTCATGCTTGTTCCTATTCCGAAAATGGAGCCTTCGCAATGCGATCGCAAAAACTGACGGGATGAAACTCCGGCACGTAGCGTTCACGAACGTCTCGCATGAAGGAACTGGAGCCGCCCCGGGGATATTTACGCACCACGTCCGCGCAGGTTTTTACGAATGCCTCTTTGAACCTCAACCTGGGAAACGCACCCACGATTTCGACGACGTCACTTTTCTTGATCTTTGAAAAGTCAGGGTCAATTACATCTGCTCCGGCCCCTTCGCCGACCAGCGCAATCTCCGGCTGTTTGTATTGTCCGATGGCGGAAGCATGCATCGCGATTCCGTCCCACACGATTCCGATTTTTTCCTTTGCATAAGCATGCTCTTCCAGAAAATGCCTGGCGGCTTCCGCTCCTTGAATTTCAAAAGGCGAGTCTCCTTCGAATCGCTCCGTCAGTCCCAGGTCGTGCAGAATGCACGCAAGGTAGAGGACTTCGTCGTCAAATTTCTGTCCCAAGGCCCGCCCAGCCAGTGATCCAAAAAGAAATGTTCGCACTGCATGGTTGAACAGATAAGGAGGAGAGACGCTCCGGCTCAGGTCTGTGGCCAATCTGGCGATTTCGGAATCCACGAGGCGAACGCCGGCTACATATGACGGCAACGCCCCAAGCCTTGCCTGCACCATGGCAGATTTTTCCCGTTCCTCCGAAACCCTGGGAGGTTCCTCCCGGTTTCCGATTGCGGCACGGATAGACAGGGCCCCAAGCCCCCACATTACTTCGCGTCTATTCATAGAAAAGCTCGATGCTGACGCGCGAAATACCGGCGTTGATCGTAGCGGTTGAAGGCCGCATCAATCCAACTCGAGCTTCGCGAGAAAGCGGAGGATAGCACTCTCAGCTTGACTGGGGGGCTTGCTTGGGATGTCCACACCGCACATGAGCACAAACTGTCTGAAATAAGAAACGCGCCGCGCAAATCAAGGCGCTTCGGTGAAGGCCACCTCGGAACTGTTCGGCAAGGGAAGCGCCACCTTCAGACCCCGTTCCCCGTCGCAGGAGTTCTGGACCCGTGACGGTAGGTTCTAATACAATCCGATGACCGATGAGTGGCTGACGCAGATCTCGGAGACGAATCGCGATCTAGCCGCAGCTTTCGCAATTGGCCATTTTCTGGATGTCCTTCGGTCAGCGTCAAATCTCACTGCCGTGAGCATTTTCGGGGAAGTGATCAATTTTGAACAGACGAGTGTTCTTTGGTCCATTAGCCTTATTGATATGGCCGTGGTAGGGCGGAGGGCTGCTTAAGCTCAAACCCGCTGTCCGGTCATGATTGCGTTTGTAGTGCCATCGCGTCAACACGGTCGCTCCACGACGAGCCAAAGCCAACTTGTAATCCCCCATAGGAGATTTGGCCATGGACTCCCCCTCCCCCACCGTTTTGTACATCGACGATCTTCCTCAAGCCCTGGACCATCGCAAAGCGACTCTGGAATCCTACGGTTATCGCGTCCAGATCGCGTCGAGCGCCTGCCCCGCGTTGAGAATCCTGGAAGAAACACCGGTGACGGCGGTTCTGCTCGAGTACAGGCACGAAGGCATGGACGCGGAAGCCGTGGCCTGCCATATCAAGCAACGATTTCCCAATCTGCCGATCATCCTGCTTTCGGCGTATTCC